>Ga0131853_10023197_pt1 | contig 11210 bp, 8 predicted proteins | sample TergutLab28metaG_FD_92764 | JGI IMG/M metagenome (GOLD analysis project Ga0131853, IMG submission 92764) | Labiotermes labralis P1 segment gut microbial communities from Petit-Saut dam, French Guiana - Lab288 P1 (version 2) (version 2) | ecosystem: Host-associated > Arthropoda: Insects >...
TATTTCAAGTACAGACGTTATACGAAAATGGGAAGGCAAAGATGAAAGGAGAACAGTTAATAACTGTAGAGAAAACATACAAGATACCAGGATTCCTTGAATTTCGTACAGCCACGAATGATTGTGCATAAGGTGTGGAGTCTTTATTTCCACATTATTTTTACAACACGATTTCAGGATATAGAAGTAAAATGGATTCCAATCAACTTTCTTTCTTTCTTTCTTAGTCTTGACCTCTGTCTATCTACTCACTGTCGCCCTCGATCACACTCAATGACACACACACACACACAGTCGGCAGGGCTTCTCTGGACGAGGGATCAGCCCGACGCAGAAACCTCTACCTTTCAACACACAACACTCACAACAGACATCCATGTCCCAGTGGGATTCAAACCCTCAATCCCAGCAAGCGAGCGACCTCAGACCCATGCCTTAGACAGCGCGGCCACCAGGATTGGCTCCAGTCAACTTACAGGCCAATGTTCTGAAGGTTTATAAACTTTATGTTCTCTGATATGAAGGAAAACTATTATTTGTAATATTAAATACTAACACGAATTTCAAAGAACATAAATTCAAATGAAATATAATGGTTATAATACTGTTTTCCGTGAAACAGTTAAGACAATTGGTAGGCTTATTGCTCCCAATGAACTGCTAAACTAAAATCAGAAATCACGTAGAAATTAGTACTTCCAATAAATCATGCATGTACATTTCCCTTTGTCACATATGTTTCGATTCTCGCAGCCTTTGAAAATGTCGCAAACCCATTGTTAAAACAAATAAGCTCTACCAATCTGTACTCAGCAGTTTTGAAAATAACCTTGCCTGCAGCTTGCAGGTGATAATAGATTTGCGCCTCTGCTTTTGTTTACATTTTCAACTCAATTTACCTAAACTGAACAGTGATCATTCAGCTTAGCCTACTACATGCTGTGAAATTCTGAAAGCCCTGGGCTGCTGATGCCTGTAATTCCAGGGTCTGTACAGCGAGGAAATAAACTCCCCAACTTTTCAAATGTGATCTGAAGACTTTGTTTATCTTTATGTTTGCTCGACTATTAAGCGTTTGATAAAGAAACATCACTTCGTGACTATCTTCTCATTTGTAATAGTGGATGACTCTACAACTCCTGTAGCATGTCCCCTGTGTGACACATGCGGCAGCCCACCAGCTGTGAAGGAGTGAGTCGAATATTTTGAATAAGGACCCGGGGATCAAGTGGCAGCCCAGTTCCTGCGGGACTGTAAGATACTGGGGCTCTATACCTTAAGGGTCATAAATATGGACGGGATCTTTTCTGAAAACCTCAAGAAGGCAGTAGAGAGCTGAAGTCAGGCTCTCAACCTCCCGAGGTGACATCTACTGCACAGAGTCACAGCAAGAGACGGGCCTCCACTTTGAAGGACGATACCACAACAATGTTGATACTCAAAATATTGAGATCCAAAGAAGAGAAGACGTTGAACTGACTGTCTATTTTTCTTTGCAACGTTTTTAGTGTTTAAAATACCGCTCAATCGATAAAAAAAGGAACGACTTAAGTATTTTACATAATTTATTAAAAGAAGAATAATAATATCAGGATCGTGATTGCACACAAAGACCAAGAAACGTGGTAATTCTAAAGTTACGGGCACAAACCGAGACTCCTCTGTTTCAAATTATATTTATTATCTCATTAAAATGTATGGGATGAACCTTTCAAAGTGAAAATCATTCATATAAATAATATTTAAACATACAGTTCTCATCTTACAGAAAACACATGGCGTCTCTATTAAGAAGTTCAACCAGCTGACGATGTTCATGTAAATAACAGGTGTTTAGTTTGAGTAAAAGGTAAAGGTAAAGTGATCTCGTTACAGTGTGGCCCAGACGGTGGATAGAGGTATAGCTCTACTCTTCCATGACCGCGGCACTAGAAGGGGGGTGAGTGGTCAGGAGCACGCCCCGGCCGCACTTTACCCCCGGGAAAGACCCGGTACCCATTTTACAGGAGGCTGGGTGGGCCCAAGGGCCGGTCTGGACGGGAGAAAAATCTCGTCCCCACCGGGAATCGATCCCGGATCGTCCAGTCCGTACTCAGTCGCTATACCGACTGAGCTACCCGACCTATTTAGTTGGAGTATCAATATAAACACACAAACATACTGTGCGGAAAACATGCATGACAGTTCACGTCAAAGGAGACGGTATGTACAGTAACCGTGGAGATACCAGGGGAACTTCCGCTACTTATTTTTCACTGAAACCTCATTAAGTTTCAAATTGCGAAATTCTGTGGTGTGATACCATATACAGATGTTGATCCATATCAGTGTTTATAATGATCCTGCTACCTTCATTTTAAGGTTTTAAGAAGACTTCTCCTCATCTGAAGACACAGACTGAGCTCGCCTGAATGGATGGTACTTGTACTATCTACCAAACTACACGGCGTTACGTTCCACAACAACGTCATTTTAATACTAACGAAAAAGGAGACATCATATTTCATGCCATTCCGTTTAACGTAGCCTCCTGTTTACTAATAAAATTTTGATTTACAAGATTCCGTTACACATGGCTGCGTAACATAAAAATGAGAAGGTAACTCAGTCTAAATAATTCACGTCCAATATAGGTAATTCGAGATGGAGCTCCAAGCTAAAGAATGGATGTTGTTTTTTAAATACATGATATATAAGGGTCTTTTATACAGAGCCAGTATATCCCTAGGGGTAGCACTGAATACAGCTGTCATTCAGCCATCAATCCAAGTATTGTTCAGTTTTTGTGACATGTCCCCGTTCTCCCCGTTCTCTTGTTAGCTAAATCCATCTCACACGAACGCAGCATATGCGCACGTCTGATCCGCTTTATCACGTAAACAACCAACAAGGTTTGTACTAACAGCGATTCCAAGTAATCCGGTACTGATACCAGTTCCTAACAACCTACATCATTTACTAAGCGGCCTCATTGTTCCACAGAAAAACACCTACCCTCTACATTAGCCTAACTGCAAGTATCCAGCAAGGCGAGAAAATTCATCTAAATAATATTTAAACCTTCATTTCCTGCCTCAAAGGAAACGCATTGCACTTCCACTGAAAAGCTGACTGGTTCACGTTATAATGGGCGACAATTTTCTTCAATTTGAGAATCAACGTAGAGAGATTATTTGTGCATTATAGGAAGGAAACAGTACACTGCTGGCAACGCCAGTGGACAATTTGAGACAAAGGGAAGACACCGATAAATTGTGTTTATTCTACGACATTCTCAGTTTCGGAGTACATAGCAAAGAAAAGCGGAAGGAACGCGGCCGTGGCCTAACAGAGACAAGCAATACTGAGGAATAAGCCTGGAGTTACTGAAGAAAATCACAAGAGTCAGGAAAGGCTGCGTCGGTTCCGAAGTTCAAAGTAAAAACTCCCAAGTTCCAGTCCGAAAGGTCAGCTGTCTATCAAAATGTTGACTGCAAATACGAATCATGTGCCTAAACATATTGGTTTCTTACGGAATACAGTATTTTCGATTGTGTTCCTTTCGTTTTTACAACTACTTTTAATTTTATTTTCTTGAATATTGCTTTTTTTGACTTAGCAGTGCGGCTGAAGAATAACTGGTTAAATGAAAAGAGAACTTGGTGTAGGGAAAAGGAGAAACAGCAATATAAAACGTGCGAAGAATTGAAACTGTTTGGGTATTTAATGACAGCGCAAGAACACAGGCGGTAGAAGAGAAAGTATAGGCCTAATTGGACCCTAGAAGAGAAAGTTAGAAGGAGAAAGTCTTTGTACCACGTGACATGTAACGCGGGCAGTGGTGGTATTCCGGGAAAGGAAAGATGCGAAAAGATGAATGTAGACGGTTACATCAACCTTCTGAGAATCGTAATATTGTAACGCTAAAACACGCGTTACGTGTCGTAACAACAGCGACAAAGAGGTTAACATATTAGTTCAAGCATCGCCACATTAACAGTACGTAACGGTACCTAACCTACGCAACACCACACTCAACAACTACGTCTTCTGGTCTCTTTGTGCGTCATCAGAATCTGAAAGAGTACTGATTCAAGATTTCAAATTGCAAGAATTTTGTAAATTATATAACAATCTCTCAGTACCAACAAAAGCACATATGTTATATGCTTTCTTCTGGGTAATACCCGGGCGTCTGAATTTTATATGCCAACGTGTCGGAACATTCTGTCTGTTCCATCTTCATACCCGCATATGAAGATGGAACAGAGTATTCCGAAACGTCGGCATATAAAATTCAGACGCAGGGGAATTACTCAGAAGAAAGCATACAACATTCAGAATAAGGCGAAAGTTTGAAATCAAAAGCACATATTTACTAATACATACTGTAAACGGATATATAACCTTATCTGCTTCCTCCATGTTTCGGCTTTTGACTATTTCACTGCTGTGAGTTTTAAGCTGTTTGGTTGTGAGCTCCCTGAAGATGGCGATCAGCCGAAACATGTAGTAGGCAGATAAGGTGATATATATATATATATATTAGTAAAGTAAGTTCACTGGTTGATACTAGGAGACTGTAACCATTCACAGTTCACGGAGAGAAAAATAGGAAAGTTTGTAAATTAAGTTCGTTTTTCCTAATTTACGAACAGTTAGGTGAAGTTCAATTCGCAAAGATGAGCTGATTACGTAATCAGTTGGAAAAATATGTGCTTAGCGTAATTTAGTTCTGATACCAATAAACAAGACCTACATACATTAGATTGATGATTAAACAACAGAACACCACTACGACGGTAAACTACATAATGTCCACTCCGTGCATTGCCCATAACAATTTCGCAATACACGACCAAGAAAATGCAGAATAATGTTCATGTTTATGTTTATGTTACAATATTACATCGAATATTCAAACAAGTTTCGATCCACAAACGATCATCATCAGGGAACCAAACCAAGTAATGCCGCACAAAATCAAATTATTCAGTTTTTTTACACAGCTGATATAGTGTAAGAGAGTCACAAGAGTAGACGATTTTTCGTAGATTAGTTGTATGAGTGTACTGGATCTTGATATACAGTATCACAGAGGCAGTCTATGTGCTTAAGAAAATTTCTCTCACACACACACACAAATTTATTTTTTCTGAGATATAATATACCTCCTTTAGTTTATGGCTTGTGTGCACCTCAGTTAATTTTCATTTCTTTTGAGATATTCATTTGTGTGCAAATTTCGCGATGTCGTAGCTTAGAAATATACTTCACCCACCTGGTGCAGCGGTTAGAACATCGAAGCCAGTACAACCTTCGATGTTCTAACCGCCTGCACCAGGTGGGTGAAGTATATTTCTAAGCTACGACATCACGAAATTTGCACACAAATGAATATCTTGAAAGAAATGAAACTAAATGAGGTGCATACAAGCCATAAACTAAAGGAGGTATATTATATCTCAGAAAAAATAAATTATGTCATATTGAAATGGCATACAATTTCGTAAAGTTAAAGGTAAAGTAAAGTTCACCCTAGAACAGGTCACGAAGGCCAGGAGTGGCAGTAAATGTATAGCTCTACCGTTTCTGTAACCTTGGCGCTAGATGGGGTAAGTGGTCAACGCCACGCCTCGACCGCTTTAACCCCGGGAAAGACCCGGAACTTATTGTACAGGAGGCTGGGTGCGCCCCAGGGACAGTCTGGACGGGTGCAGAAAATCTCGCCCCCCCCCCATCGGGATTCGATCTCCGGACCGTAAAGACCGTAGCGAGTAGCTAAACAATTTCGTAAAGAAATTAATCAGAATTACTTAAATTTCGAAAATTTTATGTCACACACACTTTTAGTGGATATTTTAGACATGAAATTTCGTGACTGACCCACCTCACGATTATTGACTCAAAGTCGAAATATACACTTACGTGAAGTGTGAGATAAATTTATTCGCTGTTTTATGGCGGATAATAAAACCAGTTAACGAAAAACAAACAGAATTCAACACAACAAAAAACAAAACAAAACAAAAAAACTGCATAAATTTCGAGGGTTAAAAGCATCGAATTTTTCAGGACGATGCGAGATTGTATGTAGCAGTCGCGACTGGTGAAGGGCCTATCGCCTGCATTCAAATGAAAACCCTGGAGGACCCACAAACAGAAAATCAACTGCTCCTATTCTGTGTCAATATTCAAACCAGTTGCTTCCAGAAGAAAAGTCACGACCATTATGGCTAAGTTAATCTACTCAGTATAACGTATAAAATACAGTCGCCTGTGAAAACATTACATCGGTTTCAGTGACTGAACAATGTTTCACATTGCTACAAGATCTGATTTTACGGACGTTCAATTTGCGCACTTCAGTACCAGACACATAAAATTAAAGGTCTCCTTGAACATCCCATGAAGGCACAGAGAAGGAGCAGAGGTACCGTTCTACTCATTATTGATCTTGGCGCTAGAGTGGGACTGGGTGGTCAAAGCCACGCCTGGACCGCCTTACCCCCGGGGAAGAGCGCTGGTACCCATAGCACATGAGGTTGGGTGGCGTCCAGAGCCCGTCCGGGTTCGAAAACCGAACCGTCCAGCCTATAGTGAGTCGCTACACCGATTAAGCTACCCAGGTCCTCTAACAAGTGACAGACTACGTGAGATCTGAGGGTCCCACAGGGGTCAGTTCAACGTTTCGGGTCTTTAAAACATCACGCAACGATGTCAGCACAGTGTGTCGGTCACAGCTTTGGCGGTTTATGAATAATCGCCAACTGTGTGCTGGCTGGTATAACTTTAAGGAGTACGGATTTGAAATGTAGTCCAAACAGCCGGTGTCGTACCATTGACATGAAACAGCGACTGCTCCCATAAACAGCATTAACCAGATGGTCTTTCGGCGCATAAGCGGTGTGTTTCCATATAACAGGAACTAAGTTAAAAGTATCAGTAATGTCTACAGGAGCTTGAATAGCTCCGTCCATGCAGTGACTAGTCTACGAACTGAACGGTTGAGAAACGGATTTCAATTCTCGGGCAGGAACAACACTTTTCTGTTTTTCACGCTCACATTAAGTTCGCGGATCATTCAGCCTTACATAAAGACCGTACTGGGGGGGGGGGTTCATTCCCCGGGGGTAAACAGGCGGACACGTGCAATTTCCGCTTCATCTCCATGCAGTGCCAAGCTTAGGAATATGTGTAGCTGCACTTCCACATCACCCCGTCCTCATGGTGTACTAATTAATTTAACACATGAATGATTTCTAGTGTTATTTATATGAAGTTCGCATTTAAAAGGGCTAATACCCCCAAACGGAGTGAAACGGAATTAGTCGACGCCGATTTCTTTGGCAGCTGAAAGGTAAACAGTCAAGATCAAGCGCCGTGCTTATGCGGCAACTTCTCTGACAGACGTGTCGTGCGGGTTTGTTCAGATTTAATTAACTGTCTGTTGGAAAACTTTAGTTGTCAGAGTGCTCGGAGCGTATTGTGTGACAATTACTTGCAGTAGTTATAATTACCAAATCTGCACCTGAAGCGGTATTAACACATAAATGCAAATTAAAGTCTGGAATAAAAACGTAATTATAGTTTATGATATTGTAGCACAATTGAACTGGAACACAGCGGGATCGGAATACTGAAAATTACCAACAAATATTCGTACACGAAACTACCTACGTCAATGCGTTTATATGTGGATATATGATCAAGTTTTATCGAAGGAAAGCGACATAAGAACTGTGATCTTCTGATCCTAGTAATTAACCAACTTGATGCAAAAAAATTCCAACCAGTCTTCTCTCAACCTGTGCACCGGACGGCCACCTACAGGTGTGACGATACTAGATGCTGTATAATACAATTTTGACCTCCTGATGATGAGCACATAGTGCTCGAAACATGTACAGGCATTTAATAAACTTATTATAAAACAAGATTTTGTGCAGCAATGTGGTTAATTGTTAGAATTATACTGAGATACACGGTCAGCAAAACATCAAAATTTGTGATCTTCTGACTGGGACTATATATTTCCGCTGAAAGAAAATCGTTGCCCCCCCCCCCACCCTTCAACCTGATGACGGAAGCAGATCGTGCTCGTTTTGTTTTCTAAACAAAAACGACGGAAAAAGTCCACAAATAAAGTAAACCTAAATTATTTTATTCGATATTTTTTTGGAAAACTTTATGTTTGGTGTTTAACGTCGTGCACATGCCTCCTGGTGTTCACTGATGTTTAAACGTAGTATCTGCAAAAACATTCTCAAAATTCGCTGGTATAATTTACAGGAATACCTATTGTAAATAAAGAAATGTGTTTTAACATCCGTCGTCGACTCATGGATGGGGTCAGATGGAAAAGCCCCGAAAAATGGAAAACCAACAATTGGTTTCCGCTTAATGACAGCGCTCCGGCACACCGGTAGGTTTTGCTCGAGGAGGTTTCACCAAATAACCACGTGACAACACTGGAGCATCCGCCATACTCTTCTGACCCGGCTTCACCTGATTTTTACCTGTTTTGTCGAACGAAATCAGCATTGGAGGGACGGAACGTTTGTGGTGCTACTGACATCATTTAGAATGCGATGGTAGAGCTGAAAAGGCTCTCACACGATGGCGTCCAGGAATGTTTCAAACATCTTTTCAGTCGCTGGCAGATGTGTATAGTTGCACAAGGGGAATATTTTGGAGGAAATGTAACTTAAATGATTGTACTGTTCCGTATTTCTCAAAAATAAAGTGACTCCGGGAAAATGTTGAAGCTACCGCGTATTCTAAAGGCAGAAAAGTTAATTAAAACGTCCAACTAAATACACTTATAGCACACTTAGTACACTTAAAGGACACGTTTACTGCACTTATAAGTTTCGACAGCATTACCGTCATATCACTGTTATTTGTAACCTCAGACAATGTGGACAGCCCGAATATTGTAGTCAGTAGAGTGACTAATTCCGAACTGGACGACCCGACGTTCAAATCCCTGCAGGAGCAAGAGACTTTCTCTCCTCCAAAACGCCCAGACTGGCTGTGGGGCTTATGCAGCCTCTTGTTCAATGTGCACGATCGTTCTTTCCCGTGGGAAAAGGGCCGGGGGTAAAATTAATCATTCACTTTCACCTAGCGTTGAGGTTACTAATGATTGTGGCTATCCGTCCATTTCCTTTATATACTCTGACAGCGTGAAAACGGACAACTTTACCTTCCTTCTAACAATGTGTGGTCTACGAACACAAACACATTAGAAAATTTTATGTAACCGAATGAATGTGAAGATAGGGAGGAAAAATGCGAAGTTATGAAATGTTTTCTTGTACATTCAGTCCCAAAAGCGTCCTAAGTCGAGCGCACACTAAAAATACTCAGTTTACCATCAACTTACCAGTAATCTGCGTTTATCGTCTGCGTTTCTCTAGTACTATTGCTCATCTTAATTTAGCTTACTCGGCTGCTAATCACATTAAAAATAATTTGATACCAGTTGGTGCAGGGAAAGAATTCATATCGGAGAAGAAATCAAACGTGATTGGTCGTACATCTTCCTATAGTTACTAGTAACCGTTTTATTTTCGCACAGTCACTATGAAACTGAACTATAACACCGGCAAGCAATTTCTACTTGAGTTTTATTGGAAACTGAAGGGAAGAAGTGAAATGGAATTCTAAACGGTGGTAAAATGGATTCCAGTGGTTGTTTTCAATTCGACCACAAACCGCATTCAACACTGCCTCATCCCACGCAAGGTTTTAAAATTCCAAAATCAAAAATTGAAACCTCGGAATTCGTAAAGTACAGGGGCATCACGAAGACCTAGCCCGAATTCTAACGTTTTAACAGGAAAGGTAAAAAATATTTCTTAACTCTTTCATTTAGTGCGGTTGTCTCGTCTGGAATTAATTTAACTTTTGTATCAGCAGTACCGGCGCTCCGCTCTGTTCCAATACAGTCTGATCACTCAGTAAGCTTTAACTGCTGTGAAATTAGCAAATCTGTTACGACATAACAGTTGAGAGTTTCCTATTGATTAGCGACGCATCCGAGCAGGCTGGGAAGAACTGAAGACAGAAAGAGGATATATTAAACGTTACTGGATACAACGATCCTACAATGAATATGTTTTTATGAATAAATTCAGTCACATTTCATTACTGTTGTGGTACAGAAACCAGTACACTGCCCCCGCCCCCATAGAGCGAAACCCCTTTGTAAGCCGAAGCCTCCTCATGGTACAGGTTTTACGATCACACTCACACACACCTCACTCGGTAGTACTCCTCTGGAGGAGTGATCAGCCCGACACAGGGACCTCTACCTGACAACACACAGCACTCACAAGAGACAGACATCCATCCATGCCCTCGGTGGGATTCGAACCCGAAATTCCTGCAAGCGAGCAGCTGTAGATCCACGCCTTCGACCGAGTTGCCACTGGGATAAAGGTAAAGCAGTCCCGTTACAGGCCTGGAGTGGCCCAAAGGGTTCCAGGAAGATAAGGTTCCCAGATTTCATGACAACGGCACAGGATGGTGGTAAGGTTGTCAGCCTTAAGCAGCGGCCGCCTTTACCCCCAGGAAATGCTCCTGGTACTCATTTCTGTTAGAGGCTGAGTGGGATTGGCATAATGTTAAGTATAATATACCAATAAGGTACTTGGAAGACGGGCAATGTCCATATTTAACGTAACATAGTGGCGTGTTCGTTTTAAAGTATATATGAGTTTTCTGGTAGTTATCGTTTATACAGCGTAGAAGAATGTCCGTTTATCAGCCAGGTTGTATAAACTACAACACATGGGAAAAATATTGTGATCACAAGCAACAAGAGGCTTCAATTACACATCAATACCCGATATACGATGTTCCCACTCAGGCAATTTGCCTCCAGACACAACATATTAAATTAAGGGCGCAAATTCGTACGTACGGCGTTGGAAATTTAATCGCGCTGCCCAACTTCCATGATCAGAAGTTGACATTTGATCATCCTGTTGAAATTCAGAAGGAAACAGCCCTTGAAGAAGGTTAGGAATCTGATCCTGAGCCTAAGGAGAGCACCGTGACTGTTTTGAAGTTGACTGAGTGGCTTGGACTGACTGAAGCTGCTATCTGAGTGTCTGAGAACACTGGGACAAGCAGCAAGTAGCAGCAACTGGACAAAGGAATTACGACGATGCTTGCTTGCTGTAAGGAGACTCTGAAGAAGAAGAAGAAGAAGAAGAAGAAGA
>Ga0131853_10023200_pt1 | contig 11208 bp, 9 predicted proteins | sample TergutLab28metaG_FD_92764 | JGI IMG/M metagenome (GOLD analysis project Ga0131853, IMG submission 92764) | Labiotermes labralis P1 segment gut microbial communities from Petit-Saut dam, French Guiana - Lab288 P1 (version 2) (version 2) | ecosystem: Host-associated > Arthropoda: Insects >...
CTGGCCCAGGATAGAGACAGGTGGCGGACGCTTGTGAGTGCGGTAATGAACCTTCGGGTTCCGTGAAATGCGGGGAATTTCTTGACTAGCTGCAAACCAGTTAGCTTCTCAAGAAGGATTCTGAACCATGGAGTAAGTAAGTATTTTATACAGAAGGATATTTTAGGGCTTATCTGGATATAGGTTATATTGTAGACTAAGGCTATACTTATTTTAATATAACTCTAATTAGTATTTTTCTAGGCCTATGCGAAAGCCATAAAGTCGTACTTTTATTGTAAAATGAGGAGCCATTGAAGTACAAACAACTTTTACTGCAGTAATTTTTCTTAGTATTTCTTGTCATTCGATTTTCCGCGATGTCGGCCAATTTCTGCCGAAAAATGTTGTTAGCAAATTTCCCATTTAAAAGCTTACATAATAGACGTTATTAGTTGCGATCAACGGTATTTCTCTCTATTATTATTGATTTGTTTTTCTGTATACTACATGTGTCAACCATTAGTCATTGTCAGGCTCAATGGAACAATGTGTAACAGTAGGTTCTTGTAGTAGATATTACTGTGTTAGACTCTGCCGTGAGTCTATTGATATCTTACGTAACACCGCGGGATGTCACATACGGGGTCACATATGTATCACTTTTGCACTGATCGTAGAACAAGATGCCAGTAAAACAAACACGAATACTTCGTCTGATGGTCTGGCTGGATAGACTGAAGTCAGTATTGGTTTAGCCAGTGACTCGTATAAACCAGTGAGAGTCTTAAGGGCTTTGCAGTGGATCTTGCCTGCAACGGGAGGATAGGTAATTCTCATCTGTGTGCAGTTCATTTGGGGCATTTCTCGGATTTAACACCGTAACCCTACACCAGTTGACAGCTAATTAGTTTCTTCGTTCGTGATTAGTTTGCTTCTTGCCAATGAATTGTTTGCAGCGCCCGGCTTGTTTAATAAGTTGCTGTATTCATGCGCGAGATACACGAGCCGCCACTGCGTGCGTGCCGATACGTCAGTTTGATTGCACGCAAAAAAAAAATCCGCTGCGGAAGAAATGGACATTAAGAATCCGGTACTGAAATTAGTGTAGCATTGGTCTCAATTTAACTGCATGAATTTACCACATTCCAAGGAGGTCTAAGTAACATATTGGGCACCACAGAAAGGTGTACGTCGAGAAATGTTGATTGCAGAAGAGCGTTTTCTCACCACGAATTTTTTTTTATGGATTAATATGAACTGTTTTGAGTTGTGGGAAGTCGTGCAATTTGCCCTCTTTACAACTTTAAATTCTATATATTCAAATTCCGACGTCCGTCAGGTATTGTAAGAAAATATGAGTGATGCGTTGTGAAGTACGGCAATACACACTTACTGTCCTTTCAGTTGTTATGACCATTTTAATGCAAGAGTCGAACCTTTACTTAAATTATCGGTTATAGTGCTCGTGTATTCGTTTTGTTTGTTTGTTTTTCCCCCGTGCCACAGGATCGTACCCTAAGAATTCGGGTTTGCAGGGATAAAAAATGTAATGCTGACAATCTTCGACGTCGCAAACCCTTCTTATGTTGAGAAAGGTCGCTGAGGCATTATGGTACTTCATGTCTGTGATTAGTCCAAAGAATACATCCAAAGTAGGACCCTTGCGAAGTTTTTAGGCGCGTTGATGGAATCGCGAAAAGCGACTGTTAGCTTCGTCATGGCTGTCTGTCGTGTCCGTCCATTCGTATGGAAAAACGCTACTCCAATCCGACAGATTTTCGTGGAATTTGATAATTGAGGGTTTTTTTTTAAAAAAAAATCTGTCGGGAGCATTCAAGTTTCATTAAAATTCGCAAGAATAACCAGTACTTTACACGAAGACCTATGTACGTTTATGATAATATCTTGCTGAATTCTTCTTAAAATGAGAAGTGTTTTAGATAAAAGTTGTAGAAAAAATCGAAACATAATTTTACGTTCAATTCCCCCCCCCCTCCCCGAGAAAACAAGGCGTTCATGAGATAATGTGGAGAAATTTGGTACAGCCGGAAAGGTTACATACGACAATATAATACGGCCCGGAAAATATGTGTTTTGCTTGCCTGATAAGTAAGGCACGGACACAGACGCACATTCGTAATATTTACTGCTTACTGCTTCATAACCGATTTGTTCCGTCTGATCTCGTAAAATGTTTCACGGCAACACACAAACCGAGGAACTACGCAACTGCTTTTATGTGTCATTACGATCTGCTTCGCCAAGTTGTACGTCTAAAGTAGGCCATAGTGATAAGATGGGGATATGAAATGTATTCAGAATTTTTGGGCGGAAAACCCGAAGAAAGGATATCGTACTGCTGTGTCGTATTTGGTCACTCATTTGCTACAGCGAAATTCTGGACCAGGTTTTAAGATAAATTTTATGACAGTGGAAAATTCTGCGGTACCATTTTCAGTAAGATCGCTTTATTGTATAATGAATTTCAATTTGGCGACATATAAGTGGCATTTTAGGGTACCATAGGAATGAGCTAAAAGCCAAATGATCTTCATACAAATGTGAAAGGGACTGCAAGGTGTTAGACTGGTCTAAGGTATTGCTTGTAAATCTGTGCTGTCCATTTCCCGTACGAAGTGACATTCACGTAATCTTCACAGCGATGTATTTGCGTTATAATAACTGGCCTTTAACGACAACTTCTATTGATCTTTAAGCTTTAAAAACAGAGCTGTTTCTAAATGAGGCCTATTTACTTTTGGAACTTCCAAAATTTCCCGTGCGTTTGTGACATTTTCATAAACGTATATCATTAATAAGTAATAGAATAACGTCGTTTAATCAAAACATTAATAGAGTAACTAACGGCTAATTCATAAATTAGTTAATTGCTGATTATTATCTATTACAGGGGGTGCTGATAAGTCCTTAGCCCGACCAGGAAGGAAACAAGCTAATGTTTCTCTCAGAATGGCATGAATTTCCTTCGGCACCTTGCCTTGCAGGAAAAGAAACTAGATGGCAGCTCGCATCTCGATGTTGTTGAAATCGCGCGCGTCCCTGACGTGCTTCCGAGCTTGTTTCCTTCCTGGTAGGGCTAAAGACTTATCAGCACCCCGGTAGTTGTGCCAAAAGCGAATTGAACCTTCATTCTTAAAATATTTAAAATACAAAAATTGATGTTACTTTCGTTTAGATTCTAAATTATGTCTGGCCATATTTGTGTTATGGTATTGCAAAGGACACTGAAAGCCAAAGGTGTTGAAATGTTGTTGTATTTACATCACAGATGTTGAAAATGACGGATTTTGTACTCGATAGCATAATACATTTCAAAATCCTGCAGTCGTGAAACTCTTCAGCTAAATTTAATGGAATGCGTTGTGTACAACACGCCTTTTGGATTAAACAGTTGGTAACTGTAAATCTATTAGCTTCGAGCTTGTAATGATAGGTCTGTAATTTTCCACAAAAAATTGTTTCATGAAAGTAGATAGTTTACTAATCGATACATAGCTCAGTGGTCAACAGTTTACTGACATGCTGGAGAAATGGCTACGTTAGTAATGTACTCCATATAAATAAAGGTAAAGGTAAAGTGATCCCGATACAGGCCCGGTGTGGCCCAGAGGGTGGGTAGAGGTATAGCTCTACTCTTCCATGACCGCGGGGGGTGAGTGGTCAGCAGCACGCCTCGGCCCCACCTTACCCCCAGGAAAGACCCGGTACCCATTGTACAGGAGGCTGGGTGGGGCCCCAGGATCGGTCTGGACGGGCGGAAAATCTCGTCCCCACCGGGGTTCGATACCGGACCGTCCAGCCCGTAGTCAGTCCCTATACCGACTGAGCTTCCTTGGCCCAAAATGTACTCAATATACTTCAATGAAATGAAAGAATAAATTCCAGAAGAGCAAGGCCATATGCGCTGTTGCTATTTCATTATTTTCATTGTGCTTTGTAACACTCCATTCATTGTTTCATAGTTTAAAAATTATGTTCACTATTATTATTTTACTCTTCGTTATCTGTGTGATGTAGCTTCTGTGTGTGTTTTAAACAATCGTACATTGTGAGAGATTATAGAATCCCGCTGCAGTGTATTTGTGGCCTTCGCCCTTCTGGGATGTTATGGGGCTTAATTTGGTAGTCGGTGGGCGACGTTTCGGGATAACCTATCTGTCCCTTTTTTATGTTTGTTGGACCGTGCATCATTGTGATAACTGAAGAATAAAAACCAACTTGATTCCACTTATTATTTTATTGTACATCTTATAGGCATAGTAATGCCCGAAACATGTTGAGCCTATAAGAAGTACAATAGAATAATAAGTGGCATCTAGTTGGTTTTTTATTCTTCAGTTATCTGTCCCTTCTTCAAGGGTCAAGAAGTTCATTACTCTTTGTATGCTTGCATGGCATTAATTTTATTTACCTTTAGACGCCTAACGTCAACTATAGTTGACGTACCGCACCGCTAACCTTTAAAGTTGCATTTTATATATTTATTCAACAAATATAGGTACTGAATATTTTAAACGTGGTATGTATTCTCCGTTTTTTTCTCTTCAAAATGCAGTTTATTTCATAATTTTAACTTGTTTGATTCCTGTATTATTCACATTTTATATACAGGTGTGCTAAAATTAAAAAAATAATTCTGGCGCCAAAAGGTTAATAGTAAAACAAGTTGTCCCTCTCTACACCATGAAGGCAAATTAGGGGCGTAGAGCTATAGCGGTACATGTGCTTAACCTTGGCGCTAAATGGAATTGAGAGGTGAACGTCGCACTCCGTCAGTCTTACCCCCTCGAAGGTACCCCAGTACCCATTAAATTGGACGTTTGTAGAAAAAGTTTGTGTATCTAACGGAATTCGAATCCCGGACAGTTTATTTCGCGGTTTAGTCACTACTGAATACGCTATCGTAGCTGCAGCTTTACTGTTGCTGCGAACTATCAGAGTTCTCAAGTGTGACGTGTTGGTTTTAGCGAGCACAGGAATTACTGTGGTGGGTAGATTTATAGTGAGAATGTCTACACCGAGTGTCACGAAAATTGATGAGTTATTGTCTGTAAGTGACTGAGGAGTGAGAGAGAGAGAGACGTATCGCGAGTGACGAAGTATGACAAAGGAGAAAATGCGCAGGAAGTTTCTTGAAGAAAATCCGTCAGCTTAACGAAATCTAGAGGTTACGTTGGATGGCGTCAGTGTCGCTTCTACCTCAGAAGTTAGCACAGTGGCCATGTTGGTCTTTGTGATGACTTAGTAAATTATTGTGGGTCTAATGACAAAAAGATCAGTTGCCTGATAGTAATAAATCATCCATCCATTTCCATAATACGTCTGACTGTACAGAATCAGCAAAAAAAAAAAAAAATGGAGTGAGGGAAGTCACCGGTGTGATTTATGAAATGCAACGTTATTGCGACAGTAAACATGGACAGGTTAAGAGCAGTACTGATACAAATTTTAAATTTGAATTGTTTGTGTTCCATATAAATAAAAAAAAAAAATTTATATTATCATGAATTAAGAAATAGTTTGTGAGGGAGGAACATAGGCTGAGGGTGTTCGAGAATATTGTGCTGCGGAAAATATTTTGGCCTAAGAGGGACGACGTAACAGGGGAATGGAGAAAACTACATAACGAGGAGCTTATTGTTATTCGGGTGATGAAATCAAGAAGAATGAGATGGAAAGGGTAAATAGCACATGTGGGAGAGGGGAGAGGTGCATTCAGGGTTTTGGTGGAGAAACCTGAGGGAAAGAAACCACTTGGAAGACCTAGGAGCAGATAGAAGGATAATACTCAAACGTATCTTCAAGAATTGGGATGGGCTCATGGACTGGATTGATATGGCTCATGATGGGGACAGGTTGCGGGCTCTTGTGAATTCGGTAATGAACATTCGGGTTCCATAAAGTGCGAGGAATATCATGAGGCTGAGGACCTTTTACCTTATCAAGAAGGACTCTGCTCCGTGGAGTTTTTAGCTAGTCATTCAAGAAATTTGTTAAATATGAACTTTCCATTTGTTCACAAAGTCGCCATTCACTTCCATTATGATTTATCGCTGTCTTTGTTTAATGTAATTTAGTTAAACAACAAACTCGCTGTGGCTACCCTACCGCGTTTCGCTGTGTGTCTTTTTTTGGGGGGGGAGGGGGGGCTTATTTGTGTTTCTCTCTGTGTTCCGTTACGGTAGTAAATACAAAATGTATTTTTGAAGAAGAGTGGAGTTTGTTAAATATTACGTCTTTGTTTGTGTTCGTGTAGAATCTCTTTGTATGCTTTTTATTCTCCACAGTCGCCCCATTCATCACATTTATTTGCTCAGTTTGTCGTATGGCTTTCCTGCATTGTTTCACGCCTGATAAGTTATTTGTGAAAATCTAAAAGAGTGCCCTTTGCATGGCAAGACATATCACGTGCTTTTCTCAAAGCACTTATATCAAAATGAGGCGCAACTGCTATAAGTCACCTCCATACGAAGTTATGTAGTCAGAAAATTAAAGAAATGGATTCTGGCCTTATTTTGTACCTTTTAACATACACTTGCCTGTTATGTCAAGTTCTTCGTTTTGCGAACACAGAAGAACGTGGAATTAACCGAATAAAGTATAGAAAAATATTCATTTATGTGATGTTTATACTGTCTACAACCATAACCACCTAAAACATTTAAACCTGTATTTATGGGAGGAGATTGCATAACGAGGAGCTAAATGATCTGTACTCCTCACCCACTATTGTTCGGGCGATAAAACCGAGAAGAATGGGATGGGCTGGGCATGTGGCGCGTATGGGTGATGAGAGGGGGGTGTATAGGGTCTTGGTGGGAAAACCGGAGGGAAGGAGACCACTGGGGAGACCTAGACGTAGATGGGTGGATAATATTAGGACGGATCTCCAGGAGGTGGGATGTGGGTATATGGAATGGATTGGGCTGGTCCAGGATAGGGACAGGTGGCGGACGCTTGTGACTGCGGTAATGAACCTTCGGGTTCGGTGAAATGCGGGGAATTTCTTGACTAGCTGCAAACCAGTTAGCTTCTCAAGAAGGACTCTGCACCATGGAGTAAGTAAGTAAGTAGTTTATGCCTCTCGTTTTATATGAGTTTGGAACATGGTCTGTCACATTAAAGGAAGAACATAGGCAGAGGGTTTTCGAGAATAGGGCGCTGAAGAAGGTATTTGGGCCTAAAAGGGAAGAAGTAGCAGGAGGCTGGATAAAACTGTGTAACTTATGTTCTGTCTATGCAGGGTCTGGGTGGGCAAACCTAAAAAACGGAAACCACTGTGAATACGTAGGCGTAGGTGGGAAGATGATGTTAAAATATTTTTGAAAGAAATAGGATATATTTTATCTGGTTCGGGCTAGGAACAAATGAATGCCGTAATGAACCTTCAGGCTGTTTAAAATCAGGGGAATTTCCTTCTTAGGCAAGAATAACTCCGCTGAACGGGGTAGAGTTATAATAAGTTTTTACTTTTCACATGTAAATGTGCTACGGTGTTGTGAGCGGTGTCTTATTATGCGTCGTTTTGTATAGTTCGGTAGACGGACACTAGTGTTCCGAAGTGTCCTGCTGGTTGCGTGTTCAGTGTTGAGAAAAGTATACCTCATGGGGGAAAGATGAACAGGGAACGAAGGACTTGGCTTGTAGCCTGAAATATTAAAATACTTCTGTGGTTAGTGCCATTAATCTGATAAATGGATTTTATATCGCTAGTGCATTAAGTTGTAACTGAATTGTGATAAGTAAGCCACAGTTCGTAGTTTCAGTAATACGCAGGGCAGTAAAAGTTTAGTGTGAAATGGGTCGTAATGTCTGACAGCGTTTGTATTGATGGATGGATGGATGGATGGGTGGGCGGGTGGGTGGATGGATGGATGGATGGGTGGGTGGGTTGATGGATGGATGGGTGGATGGATGGATGGATGGATGGACGGACGGACGGACGGATGGATTAGCAATTGGGTTCGGGGTCTCTCAGCCCCGATACACCTAGGCCTTAATAGACGGGCCCTTTGTGCCCCATATCGGATCATGGGAGCCGTGGCCCCCCAGACATAAAATCGTAATAACCTTTGGGTCCAAGAAGGGAACCCTGATATAAAACTTCTTTTCTCTCAAAAGTCCCCGCAAACGAACCCCCTTCAGGTTCGCCAGCGGGGCCCCTAAGGAGAGAAATACTCGTCTACAGGGCATTTACATATCTCTAAAAGACCTACTAAAAATTTCTCTAATAAGAAGACCCTAAGAAAGAAACGCCTATCCATGTTCCCCAAAAGTGGGGCCCCTACGGAAATAGACGTCCATTTCCGAGCCTTGCTTAACATACCTTAGAGTTCCCCAGTAAGGAGCCGTCCTTCATCCATCTTTCAAAGTCCCCGGTGTACGGGCCCCCCCCCCCCCCCAAACACCAGGTTCCCCTCGGTGCCATAGGGACCCCTATGGAGAGAGATGCCCATATCCGGAGACTATCTGAACATATCTTCCAGGGTTCCCAGTGAAGGAGCTCCCCCCCCACCCAAGGCCCCCTCCACGGAGCACAGCGTATGTATAATAGTACCACTGAATAGCTGTGAAGGTTAAAGTTCTTTATTGTCACCCTGTGCAAACATACAACAGTAATTAATAAAACACCATCACTGTACACATTATTGTACTTTTATTGTCGACAAATAGATGAACGTTTAACCCTTCGCAGCCCAGATTATTCTTGTGAATTCCAAGAGTCTGGTCTAGGTTAATTCTCCAGAAAATCTGTAATTTTCCAAGTCTAAAAGCAGCCACTGGACAACAGGAGCTTAGGCAAAAACCGACACAAAACACCGTAAAGTGTCTTGTCGATTTGAGTTCGACATTGGACCTTGTACAGCGGAAGGCCCTGTCGAGTCTTACTCGACATTGGTATGATAAGGGTTAAAACAGTCCTCCATTATAACTTGTGTTGTTGTATTAATTACTGTAGCAGACAAGAATTACATTGTCTATATTTATAAATATCCATGTTCCGTGCAGTGTGATAAGTTACCGTATACGTATATAGGCTTACGTTTATATTACACCAACAACTGCGCTCTAGTTAGATACTAAGATAAACAACGTGTAGTAAACCTCCAACATATTTCGGCCTTCCTCGGTCATATTTAGGGAAGAATTAAAAAAAAAATACAATAATGGCTAGTTATAACGTGAGTGTGCAGTTGTGTTTATTTTGTTATTTAATGAGGGCGTATTCCGCAGAAAACGTATGTTGAAGCTTCTGCGGCTACGAGCTACACATTTCCATTATTATTATTATTATTATCATTATTATTATATGGATGTCTCTTGTCACAGGCCTTTTCTTCCTGGCACTTCTCTTGAACCAGCGGTGATCCCCACCGCTCAGGCTTCAAGCTTCACACTGCAGTATTTTCTGTATTATGTGTGATGTTCCAAGTGTAACTGTCTCTTGTAGTGAATCTATCGAATGTGTTCCTGGTACAGCTTCCAAATTTTTCCTTAAGCTTCTCGTTACTATTCCAGTGGCTTCATTTATTACTGTCATTATTATTATTATTTATATTTATATTTATATTTGTGTTCTTTCACACCTTGTTTGGCTTAAAGAAAAGCATCTAGTTGCGTGACTGTTGTATATCTGCATATAAGGAAGAAATTCCATTCATGTAACTTCACAGTTGTGATTACGTTTAGAGCCGTGTGATCCTACAGAGAGAGAGAGAGAGAGAGAGAGAGATAGAGAGAGGGAGGGAGAGAAGGATGTAGACATGCCGCAAGATGAAAGTTTGTGGAGTGTAAGATATGGCTTCATAGTTCTCTGCGTGGCTGAGTGAAGTAATGTTGTGGTGTAATATTGGCCGTGGCTACATAAATTACGCGAACTTCTCTTGTTAAACAGTTCATTTACTGCTTCGTTCAACAGAAAACGGTAGCAAAGGCAACAGGACATCGCGGATGCCAGTAGATTTACCGCTTATTCTCTATTAGACCAGTCAACACCTTGCGAAATTTGAGGTTTTCGTAGCGGTTTTTTTTTTATGATTCAGGTTTTCTGGGATGCGACTCTGTGTGTCTGGGTTAGCATCCCGACTTCCGAATTGACGCAATTGCGTCGAAACATTAAGTAGTGCTAACCCAACGGAACATGGTGACATCCAAGAAGACCCGATTCTTCGAGTAAATCTTACCTGATTTCTATGAATCTGTTACTTTTATAGGATCGAAGCTCGGACTTAGTGAGAAAGAGAAAGACTCGGCTTCTGCTGCCAGGAGTCGAATCCCATTCTTTTAGCTCGTGCTCAATTATGATCAGCTTTTGCGCAACTTTTGTAAGATGCTGGCATGACGTGTGTCGTGTATATATATATATATGGGGTTAAAGACGGACAGAAATCCTTTCAAAGTAACTGATTCAGTACTTATAGGAAGCCATGCTTGTCTTTTGGTCAGTGTTGGTTTACTTGGCGGTTTATTTGCAAGCAGAGGGTGGGGAAGGAATATCTGCCCGGACACTTAGCATCGGACTGAAGCAAGCCCGTTCACCAATTCTCGTCCCACGCTGGTGACGGAGTTTATGGTTCATCTGGTCAACATGGGCCTCGTCAGTGTGGACATCGCCATAGGTGTGGTTTGTATAATAATCTTTTGTATTCAGTTAAGGCAGGGTTCCCAAACTGGTCCGCGGGTGGGCATACTTAGTTTTATGACGTATTTTAGCAGTCGGAAACAATCTTGGAGCTTCAGATTCGTCGTCGTTCCTTTTTCGAAATAGACACACCCTGTTCAAATTTATTACATTGGCGTGGTACACAGGAACCATGTGCTGGATGAGGCATGCGCAGTTTTGGTTTAAAAATGGAAGGGAAGAAACTTCTTGGAGAATCTAGAAATAGATGGTTGGATGATAGTGCATTATTGTCTTAAAGTTTTGAACGGGTGTGGATTGAATGCGTGTGGCTGAGCAAAGCGATCGGTTTTGGGCTCTTGTGCTCACGGTAATGAAATTTCGGGTAAAAACAGGGGGTGGGGGGAATGGTTTGAGTGACCGGCTGTGCGCCGTGGAGTTTGGTAGTGAGAATTTTATTAACCTTTAGACGCCTAATGTCAACTATAGTGGTCGTACCGCACCGCTAACCTCTAAAGTTGCACTTTATATATTTATTCAACAAATATAGGTACTGAATATTTTAAACATGGTATATACTCTCC
>Ga0131853_10023202_pt1 | contig 11207 bp, 9 predicted proteins | sample TergutLab28metaG_FD_92764 | JGI IMG/M metagenome (GOLD analysis project Ga0131853, IMG submission 92764) | Labiotermes labralis P1 segment gut microbial communities from Petit-Saut dam, French Guiana - Lab288 P1 (version 2) (version 2) | ecosystem: Host-associated > Arthropoda: Insects >...
AAATTGCGAAACCGCAATTTTAGGTTGGTTTTAGCCCGACACACAATCACGATTCTGAATTGCGTTTGCTATACACGGCTTTGCGCCCAAATTTTGGCCTGCCGTAGCCTACCGCAGAAGTGACGGCAAGAAACGGCAGGAAGAGCCGGAACGTCAAAAAGAAATCAAATGCCCATATTGCGGTCAGTTTTTTATGATATAGCAAAATAACATCCAAACCACATCAGTATATGATATAATGTTAATATAACATACGACAAAAAAGTTCAAACAAAAAGCAATCGAATATCACAAAAACGGCAATAGCGAAGAAAAACGGCCCAAACATTTGGTATATCAACAAACACCCTTAATACGTGGCTTAAAAAATATAGGGAACATGGGAAGTTCACTATCAAGCCCAAGCCGGCCAATAGAACCGTCCTAACAAGAGAAGGCTTGCTTGCATATTTTGAGGATAATGATGATAGCTACCAAGAAGAAACCGCAAAGCATTTCGGGGTTACACAAGCCGCTATTTCTAAAGCTCTAAAACGCTATTCTGCAAGGGGCGTTAAAGTTGCCGGCAAAGTATCGGACAAAAAGTTCAAAAAGACTTCGATAATTGCTACCAAAACATGTAGGGATATTATTGCCCCATTGCAATATCAAGGCTCAATGGATTCTGTGTTGTTTGAACACTGGTTTGAGTTTTATTTAATCCCACTATTGTTGCCTAATTCAACTGCTGTATTGGATAATGCTTCTTTTCACAACAAGAAAAGGCTTGTTGTACCTGCAGAAAAGTATGGACACAAAATCATATTTCTTCCGCCATACAGTCCCGAACTTAATGCAATAGTGCATTTTGTGACCGAATATGTTCCTGCTCATACCATCGATATTTTAGCCATCGAATGGGGGTGACACAATGGAACCAATATACTTGGCAATTGAAAACGACCCTGTTATCCATGAGCGAGAAAGTCAATATTGGAAAACAAGAGGCGTCGGGGCAATTCAAGTTTCTTCTATGACTGAGGGGATTGAGTTGGCTTCAAAAAAGCGGTTTCTGTATATTGGCATTAACGCTGACAATATACACTACAAGTCAAGCCTTAATGTTTTAAGGGAAACCACAAATGACCCTATATTCATGTCAACCACCGATTACTCAATCCAAAGGCAAACGGAAGCGACAAAACTTGGGGCAGACCTGTTCGGCAGTCTTGGTGATACACCGGTAGACAACTTCGATGCCGTCATGACCCAAATTGAATATATTCGCTCAAGAACGATAGTAAATAATCCCTTAATTAAACCCATAACTTGCCACAATCTTCTTTTATCAGAAGCGCATCGCTTGGTTCTTATCAACGATGAACCTGTAGACCTTACCAGAAACGAATTTGATTTATTGTTATTCTTAACGAGAAACCGTGGCCGTGTGTTTTCATTTGAGCAGCTATACGCCGAAATGAAAGCCAATACAGTTACCGACCACTCTGTAAATGCAGTCATAAAAAATACCGTATCACGAATCAGGCGAAAAATAGCTGACCGAGATAATAGCCATTGTATAATCGAGAGCGTTCACGGCTATGGTTTCAAATGTCCTGTTCTGTGATGACATAAGAGTTCAATTTGAATATATCTCGTATCTGATAATCCGACAAACTATAACAATCATTCTTAAAAAGAGCCATATTTCGGCTCTTTTTTTGTTCGCAATTTGCGATATTTCTTTCTGTTTTCTATCTATTTTGAATCTGTTTTGATACTCCTCCTTGTTAAAATACATTTATTTCCAGTATTTTCTGACATGACTTGTTGGGGGAGTATAGGCTGTGGGAAACAAAAGAAAACGCCGAAAATCACGGCTGAATCTTTATATTGGGGTACTTAAAAAACAAATTGAATATTACATATTAACTGCCGTAATCCTCAAGGGGATTGCGGCAGTTTTTTATTCGACAGAAAAATGTATTTACCTATATTTACCACTTAAATATTACATATTCTGCAATGCGTTTTATAGTGCGAATTGCGGCTTTTTATTTGCCTCAAAAAAGGACAAGCCTTGTTTTAGAGTTCGTTGCCGTTCCCCGCCCTCCGAGTTTTGGATTCACCAAAACCAAAACTCGGAGGAAAAATCATGAATGAATATGACAAGCAAGTCTTTGTTGAAATTGTCTACAAAGGTGAAAGAATCACGGTCACGGCAGAAGTAGCTGACTACTTGGAAGATTGTAGGCGCGATAAAAAAAGGCAAGCCGAAAAAGTTCGGCGCAACCAAGCAGCCGTGTTATGCGAAGAAGATTTTATTGAGGAACTAATGGCGGTTCCTCCTGTTGGATTTGAGGATGAATTGATTTTGCGGTTGGAGCAAGAACGCTTGCCGGAGCTGATTGCCAAATTGCCAGAAGTCCAACGCCGCAGGTTAGTTGCGTATTTCTACTCAGGGCTTACCTATCAGGAAATAGGGCAAATTGAAGGAGTCCATCACAGCGTAGTTTTGCGTTCGGTTGGAAGTGCCTTGAAAACCCTAAAAAAATATTTTGAATGAGGTAACACAATTTCCACTTTGAGTGCGGTTACTTTATAGGGGGATATTTATTTCTCTCAACTGCTCCTTGAAAAACACCGTCCTCGTGGCGGTCATACCCATAATCCAGATACAAAACTTCTGTGTTGAGCGATGAGGTAAATGCCGCCACGACCTTTGGACATTGCATAATAATGTTTAAGGTGAGCGATAAACATTTACCCCAACGGGGAACTTGGTACACCCTACGCCATGACACACAGAAGGGATAATGAAACTTCCGTCTTGAACGCTTCACAGTATTGGACGGCTTGCTATGAGAATGGGGAGAGTGCTGACCTGTTCGTGGTAACACGGCAGATTCGCATTATGACGCTTTTCACCTAACTTTAGGTGAGTACTGAAAGCGGTTTGGAGTTATGCCTGAAATGCCGGGGGCAGGACAAAAACGGCACATTTCATAAATGAACAGACTTGGTTGAACAGCCATGAGCGGCCTGTTATAAAGGTTTTTAACATTTACGTTGTTCAGCTATCAAGCACGGAAACTATGCGGCGGATGCGTGTTGAAACCATCTGCCGCATCATTCTGTCTTGAAATAAAAGTAATTCTGACAAGCGGCAAAGGCATACTCATATTTATGGAGACAGGGCAAAGGGGGGTTTTGTAATCATGAGCCAAACTATAGACCAGTTAAGAACCATAGAGCAATTAAAAAATGTTGACATACGCACCGTTGACCCAAGTACATTGATAGACCTTCGTGATGTAAGGATAAATCCAGACCTTACAAAAGAAGAACGGCTGATTGATTTTATAGTGCAGATAAAGAATCCATACTGCTACAAACACGGCAAGGCCATTATAAAAGTCGGCTTTGCTGATACAGAAGCCACTTTGGAAGATAGGCTGGAGAATTATTTTATGTCGTTATGAGGAAAACGAAACAAAAAAATCAACAAAATGTGACTATCAAAAAAACAAAAAGAATCAATTTTGAAAAAGGGGTAGACTTTAGGGAGATAGCGCGCTATCATTATAGATAGGACTATTTTGTGAACCCCCTTTTATTTATCTGTTGGTTTGCTAACTGCCAAAATAAAGAAAGGGTGTTTTGTTATGCAATCTGAAAAATTGTTAGAAGCATCACAGGCAACACAAAACCCTTTGGCAGTAGCCCAAGGGGTACAGACAAGCAGCTCTAATACAGAGCAGACAACCCATACAAAAATATGGAACGCCTGTATTTACGGCAGACTAAGCCGTGAGGACGGCGATAAGGAAGAATCTGACAGCATCACAAATCAAAAGGCATTGATTAGAGATTATGCCGCCGCATTACCGGATGTGAACATCGTTGACGAATTTGTGGATGATGGTTACTCAGGAGCAAGTTTTGACCGTCCATTTTTTAAGAAGATGGAAGAATCAATACGAGCGGGGCGTATTAATTGCGTGATTGTAAAGGATTTATCGCGCTTTGGCAGAAATTTTACGGAATCAGGAAAGTATCTGGAGCAGATATTCCCTTTCCTAGGCGTTAGATTTATCTCGGTGAACGACCGTCTTGATTCAATGAACCAAAAATCACATGGCGACAGGATTATTGTGCCTTTTAAGAATCTCATAAATGATGCCTATTGCCGTGATATATCCATAAAAATACGAAGCCAGCTAGAAATCAAACGCAAAAAAGGTGATTTTATTGGCTCTTTTGCTGTATACGGATATTTGAAAGACGAGAAAAACCGCAACCGCCTTGTAATTGATGATTTTGCGGCAGATATTGTTCGCAGCATATTCAAATGGAAAATAGAAGGGTCGAGCCAACAGGGTATTGCCAACAGACTAAACGACATGGGAACTTTATCCCCAATGGAGTACAAGAAGTCCATTGGGCTTAAATACGCTTCCAAATTCAAAATAAACGCTAAAGCCCAATGGTCTGCCGTTGCAGTCGGCCGCATATTAAGCAATGAAATCTATATCGGTGTAATGGCGCAAGGCAAACGTAGCACACCCAATCACAAGGTCAAGAAGAACTTCATAAAACCAAAAGAGGACTGGGTACGGGCTTATGATACCCATGAGCCTATCGTATCAAAAGAGAATTTTGACCTTGCTAATAATCTTCTGCTGAAAGACTTACGCATTGCGCCTGGCGAAGAAACGGTTTATGTATTCTCCGGCATTGCCGTCTGTGCAGATTGCGGAATGAACATGATACGCAAGACCGTTCCCGGCGGCGGTCAGAAGTATTTTTATTATATATGTAAAAACAGTAAGAACATCAAAGCCGGCATAAATGACAAGACCAAAACCGCACTTGTGGCAGACAAAAGCTGCACCGCACACAGCATAAGCGAAAAACTGCTTGAAGAATCGGTTTTGTCGGCTTTGCAAACACATATAGGCAATATTCAAAACCTGGAACAGATATTGACCTTTATTGATACCTTGCCAATCAAAAAAGAGGAAGTGCAGCGTATTGATAAGCAGCTTATCAAGGTTAATGAAGAAATCAACCGCTATAGGGAGCTAAAAGTATCCCTGCATGAATCCTTGATGGACGGCATTATTGATAAAGAGGAATACAGGGAACTTAAAGCATCATACGCAAAAAAGAGTGAGGATGCTGAAAAATCGGCGCTGCGCCTTAGTGGTGAGATTGAAAAAATCATTGCCAACAAAGGTGAAAAGAGTTTTTGGATTGAGAGCTTCAAGGCGCATAGCAATATTTCCGAACTTACCCGCAAGGCGGTTGTTTCCCTTATTGATGAGATTGTTATATATGAGGGGAACCGTGTCGGCATCAATTTCAAATACCGTTATAACTATGACAGCGCCATCAACTTTGTACAATCAGTAAGTGAGATTATGCCATTGCGGACAGACAACTTAATAACAAAGGGGGCTGTGTAGTATGCCAAGAATAAGCAGAACAAAAGCCCTCAGTACCCCAATGGGGCAAAAGTCAACAGGCGCAGTCTACAGCACCGCTATTTACGCCCGATTATCGTCTGAGGAACGCCGGCATAAAGAGAATGTGTATAGGGAGAGTGATTCTTTAGACAACCAGGTCTATCTGATAAGGCAGTATATAGAAGAACGGCCATATCTAAAGTTGTGCGCCACTTTCACAGATAACGGAGAAACAGGCACAAACTTCAACCGCGACGGATTTAACGCCATGATGGACGAAGTGCGGGCAGGTAAGATTAATTGCATTGTCGTGAAAGACCTCAGCCGTTTCGGAAGAAATTATATTGAAACAGGCGAATATCTTGAAAAAATCTTCCCATTCATGGGCATTAGATTTATCTCGATTAACGACGGTCTTGACAATGAGGACGAAAACAGTAATACGGACGCATTGATTGTCAGCCTGAAGAATTTAATAAATGATGTGTATGCGAAAGACATCTCACAAAAGATTGGTTCGGCTCTGCGTATCAAGCAGGAAAACGGCGATTATGTTGGCGGCCTGCCACCCTATGGTTTTCAAAAATCAGAGGAAAGCAAAAACAAACTCATTATTGACAATGAAGTAGCCCATATTGTCCGTGATATTTTCAAGTGGAAAGCTGAGGGTATGGGAGATACCACCATTGCAAGGCGTTTGAATGACATGGGCATACCAAGTCCTATGAAAAGACTTGTGGATAGTGGCAAGATAAAAAAGACAGGCAGAAGCAGGCTGTTTATATGGCGTGATAAGATTATCGCGATAATAACAACCAATCCTATGTATGTAGGCCATATGCAGCAAGGCAGAAGAAGGCAGTCCTTATGTGATAACATGCCTTTAAAATCATTGCCGAGGTCTGAATGGATTATCGTGGAGAACACCCACGAAGCAATAGTTGATAAAGCTGTTTTCGATAAAGCACAGGAAATGAGAGCAAAGAACACTAAGGATTTTTATAAGAATTACGATAAAAGCAAGCATATACGAAGTGATAAGCATTTGTTTCAAGGGCTTTTGGTTTGCGGCCGCTGCGGTTCTGCCCTGGTTCGTAAGAAGTCCACCCGAAATAGCGAAAAATTCAGCTTTATCTGTCCTATTAAATATAAGAGCCTGGCAGATTGCAGTATAGGAAGTGTAAGAGAAGATGAATTGTTAGATATTACGCTTTCTTCTATAAAAATGCAAATTGAAGCGGCAGCGGATTTATCTGCTATGGTTGAAAGGCTGAACAAATCTTTAGCCAAGCAAAATCACAAACATGATTTACCCAAGCAAATGGCTATTCTGCAAAATGAGATAAAACGACTTACCAACCTAAAGGCAGCACTTTTTGAATCGTATGTGGATAATCTGCTGTCGGAAGATGAGTATATCTACAGCAAAGGGCGGTATATGGAGCAGATTGACAAAGCCAGGACAAGTTTGGAGCAGTTACAGGAAGAAAGTGTTATGCAATCCGAAACGCTGACCCCGAATAATAAATGGCTGCAAGCCTTTAGACGGTTCACAGACCATAACGAGCTATCCCATGAAATGGTGAATACGCTGATAAGCCGTGTTGTTGTTCGCTCTAATAATGAGCTTGACTTCATTTGGAATTTTAGAAGTGATTATGAAGCCGTTTGCGAATATACCAACTTTGGAAAAAGCGTTATGGATTTGGGGGTGTCAATATGCGTGTAGCAAACTACAACACACCAGCCAATACTGCCGCAGAGCGTTCAACCACCGCTCTATACATCAGGCTTTCGCAAGAGGACGATAATGTTGGGGAAAGCAACAGCGTGAAAAATCAACGGGATTTGCTGAATGATTTTGTATCTAAACATCCAGATTTATCAAAAAGTAAGCTGATGTACTTTATTGATGACGGACACTCCGGCACAAATTTCAACAGACCGGCCGTTACCGATATGCTTACGAAAGTTAGAAAAGGTACTATAAAATGTATCGTAGTCAAAGATTTCAGCCGTTTCGGAAGAAATTATATTGAAGTTGGAGGTTACTTAGAGCAGGTATTCCCCTTTTTAGGCGTTAGGTTTTTGTCGGTGAATGATTTTTTTGACAGCAACGACAATAAAGGCAGTTCGGCAGGGCTGGATGTTGGATTCAAAACCTTATTGCATGATTTATACAGCAAAGATTTGAGTGTTAAATCCAAGACAGGCAAGTTGGCAAAGATTAAGAAAGGTGAGCATATAGGCGGTACTGCACCTTTTGGTTATGTGAAGTCCAAAGCTATTAAAAACGCCTGGGAGATAGACGAAGCGGCCGCTACGACCATCCGCAGGATTTATGCTTTGGCTGTAGATGGCATGGCTTTTACGGAGATTGCCAGAACCCTAAACGCTGACGGCATTCCTACACCCCTATCACACCGCAAGAACAATAATACCCTTAAAGGGATTCCGAAAAATTGTATTGATGATACCTCTCTATGGAGAAAAGCCAATGTTGCAAGAATCCTACGAGACGAACGCTATACAGGTAAAAATGTAACAGGCAAGATAAGCAAGAGTAACATCACCTACAGTAACAAAAAGACAAGGTTTCTACCGGAAAGGGAATGGATTATCATACCCAATGCCCATGAGCCGATTATCCCGCAAGATTATTTTGACATGGTGCAGTCGATATTAGGGCCAATCAATCAAAAGAAGATAACCAAAGCAAACATCACCTTGTTTTCGGGTAAGCTGTTTTGCGGGCATTGCAAACACGCTTTACGGCGTTACAAAGGGCTTAATCCTAAATATATCTGCTATGCCAGCAGAGAACTTGGCAAAGAAAGCTGCTTGTCCGGTGTGATTTTGGAGAGCAATATTTGTGAAGTTGTTTTAGAAGCCCTTCATGTAGAGATTTCTTTAGCCAAAACTGCGAAACTGCAAGCTGAAAAGCATAGCAAACGGCTGATGGAAGAACATGAGGGCCTGTTAAAAGAAAAAACAAGGTTGTCTGTGGAACTGGAGCAGTTGAAAAACCGCAGGGAGCAGCTTTTTGAGGATTATGCTGATGGCAAGCTGACAAAAGAGCAGTATGCAGCGGCAAAATCGGAGCAATCTGACCGCATTGCCAAAGTGGAAGCCGATATCTTGCGCATTGCTGTTGAAATATCTCAAAAAGCCCGGTCTGACCAAAGAAGCAAGACCTATGACACACTTGAACCTTTTGCCAAGGTGAAAAAAGTTACGCCGGAAATGATGACTTTAATCAAACGGATTAATGTTTTTGCAGATAACCGGTTTGAGGTGGAGTTTGCTTTTTCGAGGACAGCTTGCAAAATAACATCCTGTAAAACAACATCTTATGAAGCGGCATCTTACGAAGGATGAAACGAAAACGAACAGGCGTGTTAAGATTACAATTTTTATCTTTCCTATTTTGGCATATCTGGCGGCCACCGAATTTATCAAAATATTATATCGGCACTCGGTGGTTTATGTTCGTTATAGAATGTTTAAGGCAAGGGGGAAAAGAGAAGGTAGGTAAGTTTTGATTGCAGCGGAATATGTTTGCAGAAATCTAACCAAAGCTGAGAGGGAGATTTAATTGGAAAACATGATTAGCCAAGTGCCAGGGCCAGTACCGAAACAGAAAGTTATGGTATATATGAATGTAGGAAACACCCATCATGCAGAAATAAAAACGATGCAAGAACCGACAAAAAGCAAGACGGCTATATACTGCCGTACCGCAAGCATTCATCCAGACGATTTCCTGGCAATATGGCAACAGCGGGATATAGTATGTGCATTTGCCTTTGAACGAGGGTATGAGACTTTCAAGATATATTCAGATGATGGTTACAGCGGCCTTAACCTGGATAGACCCGCATTTGCCGAAATGGAAGAAGATATGGCGGCGGGCAAAATAGATACGATAATCGTTAGCTGTGTTGACCGTATCGCTCGTGATTTTATTCTGAGAGAAAATTGGATAAGCAAATTAAAGTTAAAGGGTATATGCTTAATTGCTGCAGATGGCTCACATGAACCGACAATGCCTTGCATGTTGGAGATAGTTGAGCTTATGAAGGGCAAGAAAAGTACGATATAATCTCATTATACCATATCAAAGATTTAATGTAGTAACAATATTACAATTTCGTTACAGAATGATTTTTTTATTTAGTTTTATCTTGACACAGGCTAACGACGGATATGACAGTGACAACTATAAAGGTTTAACAGCTGATATAGACGTTGCCTTTAAAAATTTAATAAATGGCTTGTATAGTAAAGATACTTCAAAAAAGGTTAAGACTGCAAAGAGACTAAAGACCGGCCATGGGTTAAATATTAATTCTTTTGTGCCATACGGCTACAGAAAAAGCGATGAAGACAAGCATTACTTAGTTATAGACGAGCCTGCGGCAGGGATTGTTGCACGAATATTTTCCATGTACCTAAGCGGCCAAAAACCACTTCAAATTGCCAAAACACTTAACTCAGAAGGCGAATTAACACCCTCAGCTTATAAAAGAAAAAATGGCAGCAAGTTAAATTTATCAAGCAAGCCTGCTTCATTGTGGTCGAGTGGCATGGTAAACAGGATTCTACATAATGAGCAATACACAGGTTCATTAATATGTAATAGAGCTGAATTAAGTGAAATAGGCGGTAAAGTAAAAGTTTACAAGGAGAGGGCAAGCTGGACAAAAATTCCGAATGCACACCCTGTTATTATAGGCTTGGAAATATGGAATGAAGCGGCTCGAATAAGAGCCGAAAACGGTTTGCGCCCTCATAAAAAAAACGATACCAACCGGCTTTTATATAAAAGAGTGCGCTGTGGGTATTGCAGCAGCATTATGCGCTACAGAGCGGATAAAAGTAAGGCAGGTGTATACTATAAATATTATTATTGCGAAACGCCCAGATATACGGATGAATTTGGCTGCACTAATAAAACATATTATCCCAAAGAAGTTGATGATGTGGTTAAATCTGTAGTTAAAGCACAAATCGGCCTGCTTCCCGATATGGAAAAACTATGCAGTAACAAAGAAAAAGCAAATAAAAAAAGCGTTGTGACTTTGCACAAACGTACTATACATATTAACCAGGAGATAGAGCTTTTGAAGTTGTCAAAACGAACATTATATGAGCGATACAAACTTGAAAAGTTAGACTTGAATGGTTATATGGATGAACGAAAGATTTTGGATTCACAATTAGCTGCTAAAGTAACAGAATGTGACAGGGTGCTCTCAGCTAATGCAAAGGATAGCAAAGAAATAGACGAGGTATATGAATTTTTTCTTTTTTTACAGCCACATAAAAAAGCCGCCGAACTGCCTCATGGTCTTATAAATTCTTTAGTTGAATCCGTCTATATTTACGATAAAGACAGGATTGAAATAAAATTCACATTCGCAGATGGGCTGGAACAGGTAAAAACACAGATAGAATATATACCGTAGTGTGTTCCAATTATTTGATAGTATCGTTGAGTTCAACCTATTAAATTTGCAAGACAGTATAAAGCGGTGCAAGCTATAGCAAAGGACAATTTAAAAGGTGAAAGTAAGCGGCCCCCCGAAAATATGAGTGTTTTTAGGAAGTCTTTTTTCTCCTACGGAGAAAAAAGACTTCGAGCTTTGTATCGTAATACTAATCCTAGATTAAAAACAATAGTTTGAACGGCGCTCCAAAAGTCCGAGGTAAAGGACTTTTGGAGTGGTTTTAGCCGTGAAGAGGTATTGTATTTTAATC
>Ga0131853_10023203_pt1 | contig 11207 bp, 9 predicted proteins | sample TergutLab28metaG_FD_92764 | JGI IMG/M metagenome (GOLD analysis project Ga0131853, IMG submission 92764) | Labiotermes labralis P1 segment gut microbial communities from Petit-Saut dam, French Guiana - Lab288 P1 (version 2) (version 2) | ecosystem: Host-associated > Arthropoda: Insects >...
AATAGTCTCTTTCCATCAGGTCTGTCTACCAACATCCTGCATGCACCTCTCCTGTCTCCCATACATGCCACATGCCCCACCCATCCCGTTCTTCTATACAAAACACAGCACAATTTAAATAACGTTTTGTCTCAGCTGAACTTCAGCATTGTGATGTGAGATCATGTAGTCTATTAGAAAGTTGCCAATATTATACAGGAACATGTGGACTCCACTGTCAAGTAAAAATTAATGTATTTAGAAATTAATCTAGACAAAACACAGTATCCCACACCAATTAAAGTTCTGAATTCTTTGCTAGTACTGAAGTGCTCCCAGACATGGTCTTTATTGACCTTATTGCCTCTGCCTACCCAGGTAAGCAATTAGCACGCCTTTCAACTGCAGGTGTCCTTACAGGATAGTCTATTACACGCAGTGTAAGTGTGAATACAAACATGACATTCAGCAAACAGAACCTATAGCCTTAGCATACGAAATGAACACAAGTAGAGGACCTGGTATTCTTCACATACTCCAACTCTTATTCTACACAGTTCTGACTGTGAGATATTACACTTTTATTAGTTTATTTATGGACTCTGTGCATCATCTCAGATCCAACAGACAATCATCGGGAAACAAAACCTGATCACAAGTGGATAAATAGGGATAGTCAATTGCCATGTACAGCGCAGTCAATGACAGTAATTCTTTCTCACAGATAAAAGTTAGTGTATTATGCATACTCCCCTTGCAGAGTCTGATCACAACCTTAAGACACTTGTGTGTGCCGGCAGCTTCCTTACATACTGCCATATGAGAGGATTGGAGATCATATTGTGGGTGCTCGGAGGGAGCAAATATGACTGCAGCAGTGTCACCTACATTTCTAAGAACATCTACTTGTGCTATTACTTCAGTACATCATTTCATCAGCTGTAGGCCAAATATAGTGAAAGCATTTGGTATGTGTGATGCGTAGTGTTATAGCTTACAAAGTGCCATAATACAGAGTGAATATGCTATGAGGAACAACCTTGTTGTCCAAATACAAGTAAGTAATGCACAATAATATGAGCTCTGTACCTGCATGTAACCATCAAACCCAACAACCCGCTAGTACCTCCACCAAAAACATTTAAGGAGATCAACTCAAATCAGTTCTTCATTCAGTGTCATCAAATTGAAATAAAACTTTACCTGTCAATGCAAAAAGAACCAGGTCCAGATTTTTTCAATATGAGACAATGGACAAAGTCTAGACAATCATTATCCTAAGTGTAATTTATCACAACCTTAACCCTGTACTATTCACCAGACGACCAATAACTTGGCTATTAATTTCAGCCTACATTACAACAATAATTTTTCTCAGATACTTGTACCAAAATATATGTATTTGTTGAGTTCTAATGCTTAATATGAGCTCATTAATACATTATAAATTTCTTTATTTTTCACCCTGACGATACTGAATGAACTGTACAAATTATGAAGCCAGAATTCATGTAGTTTTATCTAGTCCATATATAACAAATTACTAAGAGCATAAAATATAGAACCGCTAACCTGCATCCACAATAGCCTCATATGTCTTCTCCAGCAGCATGCGGCTTTGTGGGTCCATACATTCAGCCTGTTTGTTGTGAATACCAAAGAATGATGCATCAAACTTATCAATATTGTAAAGTTTTCCTGTCCGTGCAGGTATGTCAGGGTGATCTGTAAATACACAGTTTACAACAAAACACAGATTGACTTCTCTGCCATAATATTCAAATACACTCTAGCCTGGCCAAAGTATCACAATTTCATTCTTTCAAGCACAGAAAAATGAAGTAAAAATATTTTCTGATTAATGTTCCCAAACATCTGAAAGGATATCACTATGTTTGGAGGTTTGAAGCCTCAAAAACTTGTCCTCTTTTCAGTTGTATTGGAATGATGATGAGCGTGGAGCACTGCAGGAATGATATTGAGATGGGATAGTGGAAGTATGGAGAGAGAAACCTGTCCCAGTACCACTTTGTCAACCACAAGTCTCACATGCATTAACCCAGGATAAACCCTGGGCTTCCAAGTTGCGAGGCCGTAACTAACCACCCAAGTCATGGAACAGACTGTCTGAGGCACAATAAATGCTTTTAGATAGGTATTTAAACACAGTTTGTACCCCACAGAAAACACAATAATCTCAATTACAAAGACCACAAACTTAATGTTGTTTACAAAACTAACTGCTGTTTATTGTCAATCATATAAAGTGCACAAACCCAATGTGTGTGCAAAGTGTACAAGTTCTTAACATCACAACTTATGGTCTGTATAATATGCAATTACTGTGCATTAAAGCGTCAAATATCTGCTTGTATAGAGCTACACTATGCGACAGTCGTTCTAGACAAAGGGCTGAATCAATTAACAGCTTAACTATGACACTCCACAAGCCTCTGATTCATTGCAAATGTCCCCTGATGGAAACATAAAACGTTTCCAAATGTCAGAATTTGTACCTTGCCACCCAAGACATATACATAAGTTACATTTACTTTCCATTTTGTTTCAAATCTTACATGATTTGGCATGAATTCCGGTCTGACACATATCATATCATACCATATCATATTATATCATAACTTATCATATCATATCACATCATTTCATAATGGGATATATTTTTTTCTTTCCATAAATCTGTACAGGATTACATAATCCATATGTATATGGAAATCATCATATATGTTGGGATTAAGGGGTGACATCAACACAGGTGTGTACAACAATCACATGGCTATTTAGTTTAATAAATATAATAAAATAGAACAATATATATATTGTTTAGTGTAATAAAATATAATAAGGATACAAATAAAAATTAAAACTAAAAGTAAAACTAAAAGTAAAAATAAAAATAGTGGGGCAAGTTACAAGTAATAGAGGTACTCTTTAAGTAGGAAATTTTCCTTTGTTACAGATAGTCATTGGCTATATACTGACATATTTATAATACGGACTGTAAGTAAAGAGAAGGAACATTTGTCCCAAAGCCCTCATGTGTCAATTCAGATCGTATGTCAAAATTTAATTTGGCATTCAAAATATTCATCCAGGTAATAAACGGAATTTTCAAGTAAGTATTTTTGTAACAAAGCTTTACATTTTTTTGGATTATAGACTCTGTTTTATGTAAAAGGGAAGCATATTAAACACCTTAACACCGATAGAGTGTACCCTCTTCTGGTATTTTGTTGCATTTACAGAGAAATGGTGTAAGTTTAGTTTAGTTTAGTTTATTAGTCCAAAATATCATACATAATGATAGTAGACTCATCAATTTCTAGCGATATACTTGAAGTTAGATAAGTCCGACAGCAACGAACTTATTATTCTGCAAATGATTTCAGAGCCGCTACATGTAGTGTAATGAAGCTTAAATTGGATACTGAGCTAATGAAGTTACAGCCAGTTTCCTCTCCTCTAAAACTTGCGACATGCATCGTCTCATCAGAGAAGCCACTGAAATAGAGACGCATCCTAATAACATCAACAGAGATGGGGGTTTCAACCTCAGCAGACCCTGGAAGCCACTGCTACACAAACTCAAGAAACGGAGACAGCCATCCAGTACACTAGTGATCCCACCCGCACTCGCACTTATATACCTGCCCACATCCGGTCACTCGCCTTCTATTGGCTCCTCCACCAGCCTGCCAGAATCCTGTCAGGTGTAAATACACCACACATCCCATTCCCTGTCATACTTCATCCACCTGCCTATGAAGATGGAACTAATAGAGAGTTCCGAAACGTCGGATATTAAAATTCAGACACCGCGGAATTACCCAAAAGAAAACATATTACATATAGAACATGGCGAAAGCTTAAAATCAAGAATTTCCAATATCTGTTTTCTTCTAATTACATACGTTAATGACATTGCCACTTGTTCTGTGGGTTGCATACAGAAACAGTTACGCACATCAGCACCGCAGTAGTCAATTATATCATTACCACAAAAGTTATAATCAGTATCAGACCGGATAGAGTTCAAGACTACATTGCTTCCTGTAAACAGACCTTGGGCCAAGGACATGGTTTCAATACGCAGCACATGATATGACTTCATATGTGAGGACACAATGCAGTGTGAAACGTGATTGCATGAATACAAGTTAGCTGTTGAAGAATGCATGTTCAGTGCTGAGAGTAATGGGACTGAGCACGATGTATGAATTAACCTCTTGACGCCTAATGTCAACTATAGTTGACGTACCGCACCGCTAACCTCTAAAGTTGCATTTCATATATTTATTCAACAAATATAGGTACTGAATATTTTAAACATTGTATATACTCTCCGATTTTTCTCTTAAAAATGAAGTTTGTTTCATAATTCTAACGTATTTGGTTCGTGTATTATTCACATTTTATATACAGGGTGTGCTAAAGTTAAAAAAATAATTCCGGGGCCAAAAGGTTAAAGTCTGCATACTGCTATTATCCTTATTCCTATGTGAAGTTCTACAAGCAGTTTCTTACCGAAAATAGCAAACATCAATATTTATGTCCATCAGAATTTGAAATTACATGTAAAGGCAGTAGCACATTACTCAGGGAACTGACCGACCTGTTTTACTACAGACAGCATAATACATTATGTGTTCTACATGATGGAATTCTAAGTTATGATGAGCGATTCAAAACGCTGAAATATAATAATACGTTCACACATACATATATTATTCTAAATAACAAAAACGAAATAGACAAACACAACAATAAAGACTTAATTGTGGTATATTTATTCATTCATAGTTTATTTAATTTACAGTGTCAGAGGATGTGACCTTAATGAATAACAAACAGGAAAGGTACGTATCCATTATCCATTGTTCTTTTGCGTTATTAATTTTTAAATCTTATATCACCGTTCATTTAAAACAGGTGTTCCAAGGTGTATACAGAAATGAACTAGAGACAAGACTAACCCATAAACCGTGGAAACAAGAAATAGCCAAAATACCAGACTGGCCTAGAATAAAGGCAGTTGCAGAATTTCGACTGTGCGTTGGGCATGATTGCTTGGGTACATATCTTCACGGCATTGGAATCTGCCCTGACACCTGCTGCATGCTATGCAGCCTCTGCAGACCCACGGACAGAAACCCACCTAGGTCAATGTAACGCACTGCTTAATAGGAGAGAGTGTGAGCGATAATGGGAGGCCAGGACAAAAATGATGGAAAATTGACTTTGTTTTTTTACTATTACTATTTTGGTGACTATTTCTTATCATTAGTACTTTCATTTATTTAATTTTGTTCATCTGATCCAGGAGGGGTTGTAACCCACAGGATACAGAACACGTCAATTACATTTAACGCTGTATTGCAATATATTACAACAGATACAAGCAGTCTAAAATAACATAAAATACAGTGCAGCTACTGTAGAATCAGCGGTAGTCAGTAGGTTAACAATATGTACTAATTTAAACATACATTTCAGTTGTACAGTTTTATAATATGATACTCTTTAAAATTAGTTAATGGGTCAACAATTCTCAAGATGGAACTTTAGAAGACAAAATAATAGCTAATCAATAGTAAATGTTTTAAATCTTATTATGATTAAAATATTCATCCAAGGTATAAAATGAATGAAAATACAAGAAATGTTTCAAGGCATGTTTAAATTGATTTCTATTATGGCTGATTTCCTTTATTTGACAAGGCAGACTGTTGAACACAATAATCCCAATGTAATATGTTCCCTTCTGACATACCGACAGATTAGATATTGGCAGATGTAGATTTGATTTATTGATGTTGTGTATCTCAGAGTTCACCCTAAAATAATCCCCATTATCGATCACAAAAAGCGAAAGTGAATATATATATTGAGACTGTAATGGTAATATTTTTAAGTTCTTAAAATGTTCTCTACATGAATCTCTACATCTTATCGCTGCAATGATTCTAATATTTCTTTTTTGTAGTCTGAAAGTAATGTTACTATAATGGAAATTCCCCCAGAATATTAAACCATAAGTCATTACAGAATGAAAGTAGGAATAAAATACCGTTTTCAGTGAATCTAGGGACAAGAATGGCTTAACTACTCTCAATGCAAAAGTGGCTGAACTTATATAAGGTATAATGGTATCTATATCAGTTCTCCAAGAAAGTGTGTTATCTAATGTCAGGCCAAGAAATTTTGTGTTGTGAACATTAGCTATTTTCTTATTCCCACATATAAAATTAAAATCAATTGAAGAGCTGTTCTTGGTAACAAAATGTATGAAATGTGTCTTATCCAGGTTTAATGATAACAAGTCTGTATTAAACCATTCATTTATGTCCTGAATAATTTTATTTACACTTTTTTCAAAATTTAAAGGGTTAGGGTTAGTTATAATCATACTGGTGTCATCTGCAAATAACACAATGTTAGAATTGTAATTTTTTATTTGTGGCAAGTCATTAATATAAAGTAGAAAAAGTAATGGAACAAGTATTGATCCTTGAGGTACACCATGTGTTATTTCACCCCAATTTGAGCATGAACTAGATGAATAATTATTGAAGACTACTCTTTGATATCTACCTTTAAGATTTAAGTAGTTTGTACATTATTCCTGTTATTCCATAAAACTCTAACTTTGATATTAATATGTTGTGATTAACGCAATCAAAAGCCTTCTGTACTTTGCAAAAAATGCCTCCAACTATCAATCTGTTATTGAGTGCATTTGAGATATCGTCAATTAATTCATATGAGGCCTTTTCTGTTGATGAGGGGGTTCTAAAACTGAATTGTTCAACAGCTAAAATATTATTCGTCTCAATGTTTAATAGTCTGTCATATATAATTCTTTCAAAGACCTTGGAAAATGAGGTTAGTAAAGAAAATGGTCTGTATTTGGCTACAATTTCCTTATCCCCTTTCATCAATAAGGGTTTTACTATAGCATATTTTAGTCTAGTAGGAAAAGTTCCAGATAGCATAGACTCATTACATATATAACTCCAAGGAGAACTAATAAAGGGAGCACTAATCATTAATATCTTTGTAGAAACCTCATCATAGCCAGAGGATTCTTTATTTTTAAGGAGTTAATAATTTTATCAATTTCTTTAGGTGATGTATTTTTAAACTTTATACTAGGAAAGGGTTTACAAAATAGGTTAACAAGTAATAGTTTGGGTTTTTGTTAATGTTGGAACATTGTTTGTTCGTGTATCTAACATCTTGAAGAATATTTTCAGTTATTGACAAAAAATACTTTTTAAGAGCCTTGGGAGAGTTTTGATTGTTGTTAATAGTTTTAGTTATAGGTTCTTTTAGTCTATTTGTTTCTGTTTTTCTAATATTCCAAGTTGTCTTCATTTTATTGGTAGAGTTAATAATTCTGTTATTATACATTTACATTTTTGCCTCTTTAATAATATTAGTTAAAGTTTTACAATACTGCTTGTAGTAATGTTTTAAAATAACATCACCGCTGTCCTTAGTAAGTAAATAAAGACACCTTTTGTGCTTGCAAGAAATTCTTAAACTTGGTGTTAACCAGGAATTATTGTTACTTCTCTCAATTATCTTACAAGAAGGAAAACTAGTATAAAATATCCTTAGATAGTTATTGTGGAATAAGTTACACAATGTATCTGTAGCAATATTCCCATTGCAACTGAAGATACTGTCCCAAGATTCATAACTTAGTCTGGTTTTAAATTCCTCTACTGAATAATTATTTATATTTCTGATGGTATAATGACGATGCTTTTGTAATTGAAGATTTACATTGATTATTTTTAACACTTGAGCATCATGATCCGATAATACGTTATATAGAGGGAAAACAGTAAAATTTATAAATTTGTAGGTGTCAATAAATATATTATCTATTGCAGTATTAGATTAATCTTGAGATCTAGTGGGAAAATATACTGTAGCTGATAAATTGTAAGTCAGAAGCACTGCATCAAGTTGTCTTTTCTTTTTATCATTACCTGTGAGATAGTCTATGTTGATATCACCACATATAATAAGCTGTAAGTCGACTTTATGAAATGTCTTGATTATGTCATCCAGTCTATTAAGAAACAAGTTAAAATTCCCAGTGAGCGCCCTACAGACTGCCATTATACAAATATTGAAGAAGGTTGATTTTGGTTTTAACACACAGACTTCTATGTCTTGATCTTTACAATACTTATCCAAATCAATATTTGAATACTTCAAGGTTCTTTTTTCCACAAATATACAAACACTACCTCTTTTTACAATTTGTCTACAGTATGCAGCACCAAGTCCATAGCCATCAACATTAATTTGATCAAGTTCAGGATTTTGAGTTGGTGTTCAGAAAATCACAAGTTGTGAGGAAAATCTGGGGACATAGAACTTACAATAAACTCATCTGTTTTTCCCCTCAAACCACAGATATTCTGATGAAATATTGTTATTCAGTTACTACTTGACATTTCACTATCTATAACCTTAAAATCATCACTTTTTATTTTTGGGAGTTTCTTTTGTCTTTTGGATGTTCTAGTTCCCTTATATATCATTTCATCTTGAGCTGCATCCTCAGTTAGAGCCTCCACGCTAACTGTTGTCGATGGGGTTGCCTTAGGGTCTTCTTGTATGATGATATTAACTTCGTTAGAACTATCACTTACACTGAATTCACATTCATTCTTCTAATTCAAGTTGATTATTTCTTCTTGTCTGCCGAAAATTTCAGTAATCAACACTGGATATCTTGAAAGCTATTTTCTCTTTACCTAAATTATTCATATGCAGACATCGTCTCATGAAAAATTTCCTGTTGAGCTCTATCTGTACCACTGTATCATGTTTATAAGGCTTCATGAGTTTCACCAAACTTCTAATGAAAGCTTTCACTTCACTGTTTACACATGACCACTCAGGTAAATCGTGACGATGAGGGACACACATTAGGATGATATTTGTATGAATGTTCACTTTCACACGATTAGTAATGTGTTTCAGTGCATCGTGGGATTTATTTTTGCTCACAGCATTAGCGCCTCCCTATAAAATGTCTTCTGTCATTTAAGAAATTAGTCTGACTATGTTTGCTCCTGGTCTCACAAAACCACAAGTTCTATAGTTGTCATAGAGGTTATGTTTCACATTACTTGCAGCACCTCGAGCATAACTGTCGCCGATGATTATGAGTTTATGCTCCCTATTTTGTTGAGAACTACTTTTGGGTTCATGGTAATTATTCTTCGTGCTTACATCCAATGAGGTTAGGCCATTAACCAAAACTGGAATTCTGTGTGCTGAATTCTTTGTATGGGCTTGTTGATTACTACAATTACCATTTATAGCACTATCATGCTTCTTGCAAGTGTGTTTTGCGATCTCAATATCTGTTTTATAATTACCCCTAAAAGTGGTTTCCTTGTGAACGAACTTCTTTGTTGGTATGTTGAGTAGTTATGTGGTTCTTTATCTGTATCCTGGCCTATACTCATCTGTATCCTTAGTAAGGTTAGATAATAGTTCAAAACGGTTTGTTGTTGGAATGTAGTGGGTGGAATTTTCGCCTTCATTTTTTGGCTTTTTTGGTAATTCGATGTCACTTGAGACCAATAGCCATTCCTAACTACATCCGAAGACTGCTCGTCATGTTTATGTTTCAATTTCTTATTTAGTAAATCAACAATCAATTGAACCGAGCTTAATTCTTTTAAAGCCTGTAAAAGCTGTAATTCCGGATCCGCACATTTCCCACAGTTCAAGAGTCTACTGGAATTTGTAACATCTAAGAAAGTTTCAACAATACACTCGGTTTGTACCTGCTTGTCCGCCACCTTGTATTATATTCATATTTACTTTGAATGTTTTTAGTAACTATACTGTAATTTTAACATTTTACTTTTATTGGTCGCACAGGTCAATGATAAATAGACAATGTACCTGCCATTAGGAAAATAAAAAAAATTATCACCGTTCATATATATAGTAATTAAGCTTATTTGATTGTACATTGTAATTTAATTTATGTTGAAGTTGTATCTGTAATTTTGTAATTATTTGCATTTATTTAATTTAATTTGTAATTTTGTTCTAAATATTTTACAATTTGATATAAATTATTCTTGATTATCTTAGTGACAGGTTTGTTTGTTACATACAGCCAACCTGCTTAATTTTTACTTTTCCTACATCCATTGGACGAACTCCTGTATACGGATTTTATGGAATATAATTAAAAGAATCAAAGAATTAAGTATAACCTAACATGAAACGCTGTCCTACCATTTGCCTGGAGGAACCGAGCAAAAGCACAAAACTCCCAGCTAACAGCTGGTCTTTGGAATGAAATTTGACTGTGGTAATTCCTGAATAAAAGACCCAAATAATAACCACTCAATCGGAGCATTTAATTTCTCCCAGTTTTAAGTATCTTTGCAGGACAAAACAAAATCCCTTTAACTTCTTACTCTGTGTAAATAACCCTTGCATTTTAATGCCTGTATTTTAAAAGAATACAATAATAGCCTATCCTAAAAAAAATCTGTAAAAGAATTATCATTCCAATATCTCCCTATATACAATACTCTTGTGTCACTGACAGAGTCACACCCCACTGTCTATGGTTATGAGGGATGAGGCAGATTGTGTACACTGTGGGCAACACACAATGGCTGAAGAAAGAGTTTTCATAATTGAGACATTGTATTCTCCATGAAATATGAGTTGATGCTGAGGAAACAGTTCAGCATCAAGCATGTAACACAACACAGCAAAACCTGATGGCAACAATCCAACAGATGCAATTAACACTCAGTTTCCTAGAATAGTAGCATGTGACCAAAATGGTGACCTCTGACATGACAGGAACTTGCTTAGTTATAAATATCATGTGTTAATAACATGGCACAAAATCCAGATAAGTCCAATGTAAAAAAAAAATTTCCAACCTATACATGGCATTTGTGCTTCATACCAGGAGCTGCCTGAGTTCACATGAGATCAGAGACGGCTAATGCTGACATGTACCGTCTGTAAACTTCCTTTGTACCTCCAGACAAATGCAGGAATGGCACCACATACAAGTATAATTGCCTCAAACATTACCTTCCATATGTTTCCAATTCACTACCTACCACACACCACTGCATACACTATATTACTGACACATCATTAAATAAACCATAAACAAATAAATCCACATAAATGACATT
>Ga0131853_10023204_pt1 | contig 11207 bp, 6 predicted proteins | sample TergutLab28metaG_FD_92764 | JGI IMG/M metagenome (GOLD analysis project Ga0131853, IMG submission 92764) | Labiotermes labralis P1 segment gut microbial communities from Petit-Saut dam, French Guiana - Lab288 P1 (version 2) (version 2) | ecosystem: Host-associated > Arthropoda: Insects >...
TCACCGCAGGGAGGAGCAGTCGCGGGGGGTGTGGTGTTTTTTTTTGTGTAAAAAAACACAAAAGGAGGGGGGGGGGGGCCGCGCCGGGGGGCGACGCGGGGGGGGGGGGGGGGGGGGGGGGGTTGGAAATACGCCATATAAACATGTGGGATGCTAATTTACTTTAATGACGTGCTTACACAAATGCCCCTAAAATGTACGTATACCAGGACGCAGCTGACGTAATGGAGAACAATAAGTTTGATTTAGACCGATGTGCCTTGTATTACCGTTTCTTATGGAACTGAAAGCTCCAACATCGCGCCATAGCGGTCCGCCAATTGACTCCACCCTAAACCACGAATGCAGTCTATATTCTCGTAAAATATTACTTTCAGAAACAGTTTAATAGTACATTCCCATCTACGCCTAGATCTTCCAAGCGGTCTTTTCCCTCCAGGTTTTAGTACCAACGTCTTTCTCTCTTACACGCACAAGCTACAATATATCCCTACCATTTTAGTGAAACTACTACCACATCCACATAAAGAATCCATTTCAGTCCGTAAAATGAGTCCTACAGTTGCTATATTAATGGATGTAGCAGTGGGAATTTTCATTCGATGTTCCCGTTTCCTGAGTACGGTCTCTCTGTTCCGATCGGAACGCCCATCGGACGACAATAACGCACGTCAACAACCGGTGCATTCTTTCTCATTATGATTATTAACAGACGATGAACCAGTTGACCGTGCAAACTCATAAGCAAATGTATAGTCTCTTTCTCCTATAATGTAGACACCCATATTACTCTACAATGTTGTGACAATTGTTGATTTATTATAACAATACTCTACTCCAAATTACGCATTTTTTAAAGTATATTTGATACAGAGGACTCGTTAAAGAATTGTGCACTCCTATCTTAAGTTAACAAGTTTTGTTAAAATTGAGAAGACAGGCCATTTATGCGGGTCAGCATCCTTACGAAGGGTGACTTATTCAGTACTTCAATCAGTACGACAATCCGTCGATCCGTCCGTCCATCTGTGTGCATATAACAACTCGAGAACCGGTGAATGGATCGTCATAAAATCTACTATTAGAGAATTTATGAGAAATCGTCAAATCGCTGTCATATTTTTATTACAATCAAACACAACGCGCAGTTTACAGGAAAACATTTATAGATAATTCTTCATGTACGTGGTTTACAAAAGTTCTACATTTACATTAAAATACACAATAATATCGCTCCTACATGTTTCGGTCGTTAATGACCATCAACAGGGAGCTTTATCTGTACCTGAATAAAGTTATATTTATGTTAAAACACTCGATAAAATTACGTCGTTACATATATTTGGTGACGAAGCGGCATGTGTGTTGTGTGCACAGCACACAACACACATGCCGCTCCACGACATCTTGCCACATCACCTAATATATATAACGACGTAATTTTACTGATTGTTTTAACATAAATATAAGTTTAGTTAGGTACAAATAAAGCTCCCTGATGATGGTCATTAGAGACCGAAACATGTAGAAGCGATATTATTGTGTATTTTAATGTAAATTTAAAACTTTTAACCATGATAATAAATAGTGCATTTGTTGATGAGTGAACTATGTAGATTTCAAAATGAACGTTGCAATGATAAAAAGTTAAAAAATAATAAAATAAAAATTATAATTCTCCGTGTATCTCCAGTGCACACACACACACTCACACACACACACACACACACACACACATACCCATCACTCCACGAGAAGAAAAAAGTGACTACACCGAAAAGGAATTTTTGATTTACTTGTCTATATACTGCTCAGTTAAAACAAAAATCTGAATTTTCATTCTTCACTCCCATTACACAGAGTAGATTTTTTTTTGTCTTAGGCCTATTGGGAAAAGAGTTACAATTTAACTCGACTGACAGTAAATCTTTTGGCTACATATGGAGAAATTTGAGAGTGTTTGTTGTGCACAAAGTGGAAGTCTCATTTAATATATTCAAAAATTTCGGCGTCTTGTATTACTTACAACAGAGCATGAAAACCTCGCACTCATGAACTGCAAATCTACGGGCTGAGTGTCACAGCGAACAGACTATAAATTCATGCTATGAAAAAGCGCCCAGAATTATTTAAATGTCGGCAAGGAATGGGGAAAATTTTCTAGACATTTCCAGTGCCACCTATCTACTTACTCAAATGACACTGACATCCCTTCCGCAAGAGGTAAAGGCAACTAGAATGTGAAGCCGAACGCTCACGTGTGTTTAGTGTCGAAAAATGAGCGGACTGTTACCTCTATAACTGCAAGAATCATTGCTGGGCACAACAAAACTTCTTTCTGTAGTCCGTAATACGACAGGCCCGCAGCCTGTTCCAAAGCGAATTCTCCACAGAGTGTGATCTAGCGCTATCTCTTTTAATTTTCGGTATCCTCTCTTTTCCTTACGGTCATCCAATAGCTGCTCATGTCTTCTTCCACGTCTTCCCGTTGCTTCTATCCTTCCCCCTGTCTTTACTTCAATATCGGGTTCCAGAAGGCAGTTCCTACCCAAGATACGACCAATCCACTTAGCCTTCCTTCTGTTTAATATCTGTAGGATATTCCTGTCTTCCCTGATTCTATGTAATATTTCTCACACGATCGGTCTATCTGATCTCCATCCTCCTCCAGCACCACATTTCAAACTTCCCAGGCATTTCTGATCTACTTACCAGAGGTGTCCAAGTTTCAAGTTATGCTCAAAATGTAGCACTTCGTTTCTTTCTTCAGTTTAAATCTACATTACTTGTGAAGAGCGTCTTCGTCTTCTCAAGAAAACCAATGATATCCTAACATCATTTCTTACTTGCTCTCTGCATATGGAATTCAATGAGAGATTTAGTCCTACACTTGCAAATCTCATGTCCAGAACCGCAAATTTTCTGGACAAAGGCCTTCTTAGGAGTTCTGAAAGATAATTATAGTAACAAACAGACCGCCCATTATCTGCTATACACAACGGTTGTTTGACTCTAGGGACTAGAGCTTTCTCGTGTTTCCCATAATTTATCTCAGGTTAGCGGTTTTACAGGTCCACATTTGTATGTTTACTAGCGGAACCTGTTTTTCCTTATTTACAAAGCACTCGTCGAAAACTTCAGTGCTTTAGAAAACATACTGGTTTATAAGTAAATGCAACTCTTACAGGGGGGGTTCCATGGCTCGGGCGGTCTCTCGCCGCGAAGGCGCGCGTTCGGTCTCAGACCAATCCATGTGGGATTTATGATGGCAAAGTGGCATTGAGGGACACGTTTCTCTTCCAGTACTTCGTTTTCTCTTCGTTTTCCCGTGACTATCATTACACTAGTTCTGTATACTCGTTCATCCATCTACCACAAAAGCTTTACAGTCTTAGTAATTGGCGGAATTCTTAATATATTTCGTTCATCCATCTACCACAAAAGCTTTACAGTCTTAGTAATTGGCGGAATTCTTAATAATATATTTTAAACACTTTATATAGTCTTTAGAACTTCAAAAATTAAAAAAAAAAAAGAACGCCTAATGTGGAGACCCATTCCGTTTATCCGCCTGTCCTCATGTCTAACACTAACACTAACACTAACACTAACGTCAGGGACTAAACCAATAGGCGGCACGTCGTGGCGTAGGTGGTCGTTACAAGCCAGAAGGTCGCGGGTTCGATTCTCGATAGTGTCACTGTAATTTTTCATTATCATAATCCTTTCCACCGCACTATGGCCCTGGAATCGACTCAGCCTCTAACAAAAATGAGTACCAAGAATATTTCCTGGGGGTGATGGCGGCGGCTGACAAGCTTAGGACCTCCATGTGCCGACTGTCTTTAAATCTGGGAGCCATCATTTCTTGGAACCGAATCCTCAGGGCCAATTTCATGAAATTCGGCACGAGTTCTTTAAAAGAATTTGTCGAAGAATTGTGAAGTTTGTGAAAATCCGTAAAATGAAAAGCCACGCTTGATTTCAAGGCTTATACAGGGTGTTTCAGGAGGAATAATAAATGTTTTAGGAGGTGGTTAGTATGGACTATTCCGAGTAAATAAGTTCATATAAACATGTGTCCAATTTTCAAAGTGTGTGAAGATACAGCTGTTTGAAGTTGGCGCGTGCAGATCAGATTTTTGTCTGTGGGGATGGATGAAAAGCGAAGTCTACAAAGAAAAAGTAAACACAAGAGGCGGATTGGTCGCTCGCATTATGAATAGTGCTGCCCTCATAAAGCAAGAACGCCAAGACGACCTCAGGAGAGCTACACGTACTGTTGCCAAGAGGGTTGAAAAGTGCATTGAAGTCAATGGTGGGATTTTTGAACACTTACTTTGAACTGTTGCAATTTAATGAGATAATTTACATAACCAATAAATGCAATCAATACGTCATTTGTCTTTCCTTCATATCTTTTGTAAGGATTTTTATGCGTAATATTCAAACAGCTGTATCTCCACACCCATTGAAAATTTGACACATGTTTATATGAACTTATTTACTCGGAATGGGTCCATTCTACCACCTACTAAAATATTTACTATTCCTCCTGAAACACCCTGTATAAAATTTTGCTCCTTCTTCTTACACTTTATTTCCGATTTGGACAAAACCAGAAATAGTGTGAAAAATTTTGTTGCATTATTACGAATTTCGTGCATATCGTTGTAATGAAAGCCACACTTCACTTCAGGGGCGTCAATGAATTCATATACACAATTTTCACATTTATTTTCGGATTTGGGTAACATCCGGTATAAAAAAATCTTCACATATATTGTTGAAGATCTGTGAGTTTGTCGAAAATCGGCGCACGGAAGGCCGTATTTTTCTAATGTACGCCAATGACATCACCTTTACACGTGCACCATGAAACCATGTGGCAAATTGAAAGTTATTAAAAAAAAAATTCTTACGATACAGCCAACTAGATTTACTAATTTCTCAAATTTATTTTTGGAATAAAACTCTACATGTTTCGGACAGTTCCTCTGTCCATCATCAGGATTTTTTTCACTTTACACACAACAACGATATATATCATAGAGGTTTGCTGACAGCTTGCGAGCAGGATCAGGACGGAATTCCTATTTGACGTACAGATAATCGTGCATCGTAATAAATTCTTATAATAAAACCAACTAGATGCATTAATTTCACAAATTTATTTCTGGAATAAAATTCTACATGTTTCGGACAATTCCTCTGTCCATCATCAGGATTTTTTCACTGTACACACAGCAATGGTATATATCATAGACGTTTGCTGACAGCTTGCGAGCAGGATCAGGACGGAACCGGTGGATGTAGTATATATATATATATATGTAGAGATACACGTATATAATTACGCACTAATGGCCTAATGGTTCATATGTGTTAGTTAAGCGCCACTGCCCCTAATGGCTCATAGTGCTAATTACGCACTAATGGCCTAATGGTTCATATGTAATAGTTAGGCGCCACTGGCCTAATTGGTTCATATGTGCTGACTAATTAGGTAAACATTCTACTAAATATTATAGGGGAGGCCGCAAAAATGGCTGAAAAGAGACGCATTAAGCCCACGGACCGCATATTACACGCCCAGACAGTGCAGCATTATTGGAGCAAGTGATGGACCGACAAGGAGTTTTATGTGTTTAGAAATTTGATAAGACGCATCAACAGTATACGGATTTTAAAAGCATTATCTGACCTTCGTGCTCAATGACATATTCACAAAAGGAAAAGGGAATTTCAAGTGAAGTTCCCACTGGAGCACTGGCCATTTGTTTTGCCTTTGGACTAGAGCGCCGTGGCGTCGAAGACGAGTACTAAAAATCAGGTTGTTGCGGGACATATTCGTGACACATCCCAAGCATGGCCGCGCGAATCACATGTTTTAGGCGCGTGTGCTTGTGTTGTAACAGTGTAACACACTTTCCTTCTTTACGCAGCAGCAACGACTATCTTCAACCATGCGTTTATTTAACTTTGCCAAGAACCTTGCAGCACAACTTCAAAGTAAGTACACGTAGCATACTGAAATGTGAAATATTTTGTAAGTGCGGAACGGATTAAAGGTACAGATGCCTATCACAGAGTTCATCAATCTTTACTGATTCAGAGGCCGGTAAGGGCCCTCGACGGACTAATATCCTGTCTGAAAGGTGTACTTTTCAATGGAATCATTACTGACAACGTACTTGTATAGTATTAAGACTGAAGATAAGCAATGAACACGGAACAAATAATGACAATGTGGCTTGCGTTTTAAGGACATGGCCCAACAGCTGCTCAGCTACTGAAGAAATTCCCAGACCTTTGTGAAACCGGAATGTTAATTACCGTGTTCCTACGAGCCCGCTACTGGTTTATGGACAAATGAACCCAGCCAACGCTCATCCAACCAACGTAATTGCTTTACGACCCATCTCATATTCGTCTGGGTCTTCCAAGTGGTAGTCCGACCAGACCGGTCCTGGGGCCCACCCAGCCTCCTATGCAATGGGCACCGGGTCTTTCCCGGGGGTAAAGCGGCCGGGGCGTGCCGTTGACCACCCACCCCCATCTAGCGCCGAGGTTGAAGGAAGATTAGAGCTATACATCTGCACCCCCTATGGGCCTTCGTGGCTTGTTCTAGGGTGAACTGTACATTTACTTTACTCTTTATGCTTCCTTCGTATGACCATTAGAATATCTAATTAAGAAACCCCCTGTACTCATGAAGCGAGCTACATTTAGTTTAATTAAGGTCATATCACGCAATACATTGTTACGTATGGCACCGGTACGCATTCGTAATTATCTATAATCAGTTATGAGATATACATTTCTAATTTTGGATACCTATCATCCGGAGGGGGACCGCGGTAGCACAGTAGATAAGGGGCTGCGATACAAATCGGAAGGTCGCTAGTTCGATTCCAGATGGTGTCACTGGAATTTTTCATTGACATAATCCGTCCGATCTCACTATGGCCCTGGGGTCGACTCAGCCTCTAACAGAAATGAGTACCAGGAGTATTTCCTGGGGGTAAAAACGGCCTGTGCGTAAGGCTGACAACCTTACCACCATCCTGGGTCATTATCACGTAATCTGAGAACCTTAACTTCCTGGAACCCTCTGGGTACCTCGGGCCTGTAATGGGATTGATTTACCTTATCATCCGGACACACTATTTTACGTAAGCAACGGTGTGAGGATTGGTGGTTATTTTTCGAAGCCAAGTTGGTCGGCAAGCAAAAACGTTTGCCAAACACCGTGTACAGTATTGGCACCTATAAAACGGCATAAGAATTACAAACATCTTTATAATTTTAGAAACTAGGGAGAAAGATAAAATAATCGAAACTAAATGACATTTCCGGATTTAATCTCCGCTGAATTTACTACGCGAATGTCTCCGTTCTTTATTTCGCGACTATAATTTTTTGTTTGTTTAAGTTCTTCCCATATATTTTAACCGCCCGCATTTTCGAGTTTGTTACTTGTCCCAGTATTACCGGCTTTATTGAACACTTTGGCCCATGACAGCACATGAAATAATCTCAGTCGTCAGAAGTGTGCCGTCCCCATATAACGGAAAGAAAAACAATTTCGCATAGGCCTAATTAATCTGGAGCCGCGATAGCTCAGTCAGCATAGCGACTAGCTACGGGCTGTACGGTCCGGGGATCGAATCCCGGTGGGGTCGAGATTTTCCGCGCCTGTCCAGACCGTCTCTGAGGGCCACCCAGCTTCCTATACAATGGGTACCGGGTCTTTCCCGGTGGTAAAGCGGCCGGGGCGTGGCGTTGACCACCCACCCCTATCTAGCGCCGAGGTTAAAGAAAGAGTAGAGCTATACCTCTACTCCCCCTCTGGGTCTTCGTGGCCTGTTCTAGTGTGAACTGTATCTTTACCTTTACCTAATTATTCTAGTGAGATTTTACAAAAAAGTAATAATATTGAACACTGCTTAACAAAATTCATACAAAATATCCAATACAATATTTGCAAAATATAATTTACTGTTGGTCTGCTACAGTGAGTCCGTACAGTTCGTTTGAGAAACAGTATCCAATCTGAACGCTTTCTGATACGATTATTTGGATGCTCAGCATATAAAGGGAGGAATACACAGTCACCCTTAACTGCTACACTATTAGTGAAAAAAAGGGAGTCGCAGAGAATAAACGTGATTGATCAATATTTCGTCACAGGTAACAGACCTACCCAAGCATAGTACGTGGGGCGCATAAAACGAAATTTGTTTTTCATATTATGCTCCCCACATACATTACCAAACCCCAAAAATATATTTTTGATGTTTTCCATCCCGAAGTGTTACAACATATAAGTACAACACGTCAGTCGATAACACAACACTTTATTTATATACAAAAATAGTATATTTTGTCAGGACGACATGTTTCGTCCTTATAAGGTCATCCTCAGGCCCCCCATTAATATACTACCATTCGAGAAGTTCCAATTTTATGTCAAGTCAAAGCCATCACACAAGTTCAACATATAGAAGCTTATGTATTTTTAATTTCTGTAACAAAAACTTATAAGCTTTTGGGATCCAACAGTGCAATGAAACATAAACAACTCTTGGATCCGTCTTCTTGGAGGGCCTGAGGATGACCTTATAAGGTCGAAACCTGTCGCCCTGACAAAATATACTATTTTTGTATATAAATAAAGTGTTGTGTTATCAACTGACGTGTTGTATTTAAACCCAAAAATATAACTAGACATTTGCACCCCACAAACACTATCAAACTCTAACAGCACAAATGAACGTCTGCTCTCTACAGACACTATAAAACCACAACAATAAACCAGATATTCTCTACCAACAAACATTACTGACCTAAATTTAAATGGATATATTCTCCAGTACACATAAAACTGCATAAACGATTACCTGAACCGATATTAATAGAGGGAATCGTAGAATGCAACTTGTTTCTCATGCCTACAAACTATTTTTGTGAAATAAGTGACTTACTTGTGAAACCTGTCTGATGCCATATGTATAGATGTTGACCTTGGAAACTTCTTTTATGGATGCTGATATCGCTGCAATGTCAGTTTCAGCTTCATCTAGCGTGTAACATCACTCCAGTCCTACACTAACACATGCACTTTTGAGACCAGTCCGCTTTTGACGATAATGGCGTGACCATGGTCTCTTACAATGATCAATGTCACTTGTTAACTATATCAGTTGTCACTTGCTTGGTAATGCTTAGCACTGAAGGTCCGGGTGGTAAAACACTACCGTTTATCTGTCACCACAGTAGCACAGGTAACCTGGTTTACAGCGCAATGGAGTTCTTTAGGCTGAACTGTCGCTCCGGCGGCAAGATAATGCCACTTTCCGCTCAGGTGCACTCCCCCTTTCCCCCCTACTCCATTTGCCACCTCCTCTTCTTACACCAGAACAATCATTGGGCCTTCTCTTTCTTTCTTGTCATGTGTTCTTTATCTACAACACTCTTTTAACTCTAACTTTTTTGTTCTTTGCCTCCCATATCTAGCAGCTACCTCGAAGTTCAAAGTCCCCTGTTGTACAACGTGCATACCGAAGATAACACGATAGGTCAAGTGATTCAGCTGCTTCTCACCTGAGCGCTAGTTACCGGTCAAGCACATGTTAGTTGGTGTATCGCTCGCTAGGTTTCAGCACATAACGATCGGTGTATGTTATTGAAGTGAAGATAGTAGCAGAAAGTTATTAGGTGTGAAACGCATTAATTGTGTGAAAATGTTATATTTGCTTACGACAAAACGTGGTACACGTTTCACAGATGTTCGTTTATTACATGTCTGGTTGTTATGAATGAATGTACTGATCCGAAATGCATGGAGTAAACAACGCAAAAAAGTATCACACAATTCTTTGTTAAACTTACGATCCTTCTAAAAACGAACTAAACAGCAATGAACTGTACTAGAAGTTTCCTACATCAGTTGTTATCAAAACTTGCCAAAAAGCTAAAAATATAGATTAACTTGACAGCTAATTCGTAACCTGAAGTAAGGCATCTCTCAAATTAATCAAAACCAAACCACAATGACAATACCTTAATTAGCTTACTGACTGCATGGAAGGGCCAGTCGTGGGAAGTGGGTATTTGCTGAGATGGTCAATAAGTTTTCAGCCTTTTACGGAAATTGAAGATTCATGAACATTTAGACAAACGTACGCCATAGGTTGCTGGCCGAACCGTGTAGATAATACCTTTATTTCTTTAAGGCTCTTCTAATATTATCCTTACAACTAAACCTAGATTTCCCAAGCAGCCCTTTGACGTTTTCTTCACCCAAAATTGTTGTATTTCTTATGCACCCCACGCATGCTACATGCCTCTCCAATCGAGCAATGATTTTTGCTAACTAATGTGTGGTAAGAAAGAAGAACAAGCTCTGCTAATTTTTGAAAGGAAATTATTTAGAAGGATATAGGGTCCTAAATATGAAAACGGGGAATGGAAAAGTCGGAGGAATCGAGAACTAGAAGAGATGAGCAAAGGAGAAAATACAGGAAAATGGATAAAAGGGCAAAGGATAAGGTGGTTAGGTCACCTAGAGTGAATGGAGGAAGATAGGATGCCCAAAAAGATCTTCACTCAAGAACTGGAAGGGACGAGAAGAAGGGGAAGACCCAGGAAAAGATGGAAAGATGAAGTAGAAAGAGATCTTCAAGTGGTGGGAGTGACAAGATGGAGAGAGTTGGTGGCAGATAGGAAAAAATGGAAGGACATTGTTCGACAAGCCAAAGCCCACAGTGGGCTGTAGTGCCAATGGAAGAAGAAGAAGGATGTGTGGCAAGAGTAGAAATTTTGGCGACCCTCACTTCATAAGGTTTTGAAGTATCCTCCTAATTTGTGTCTCTTCGGCCCAATCTTCAGGACGGTCTAGTCTTAAGCGTTCTCAGAACGTGTTCTTTATTTAATGTAGCAGATAATGTGGCAGTTTTAGCAAAATAACTTCGCTTTTGTGTGTTCTGATGTCACGTGTTTAGTAAAGAACTGAAATTAAAGGTGCAGGCGACAGGAATTCTCGGAACAGAATATTTTGTCAGCTCTGCGTGAATGTACAGTTGGTTCTAAACTCGCGGTTCCGTGCATCGTAATTCAGTGTTAATAAAAATCCAACCAGATGCAACTGTATGCAGATATTTATTTACTGCAAAGTCACTCTACATGTTTCGGGTGTCACAGCA
>Ga0131853_10023205_pt1 | contig 11207 bp, 9 predicted proteins | sample TergutLab28metaG_FD_92764 | JGI IMG/M metagenome (GOLD analysis project Ga0131853, IMG submission 92764) | Labiotermes labralis P1 segment gut microbial communities from Petit-Saut dam, French Guiana - Lab288 P1 (version 2) (version 2) | ecosystem: Host-associated > Arthropoda: Insects >...
AGTATCAGTACAGATGTAGAAGTAGTCATAGAGTATTAAAATAAATTAAATTGTAATTAGATTCCTGCATTGCATTCGTTAAAAAAATATACTTATATTAACAATACACAGCTGTGAATAACATTAGTCCAGATAAAATAGCTTAGGACCAATTAACATTGTTAAAATAGTGATAGTAATAATATTCGGACTCCTGTATTGCATTAGTCCTGAAAATACACATACCAACAGTTAACAGCAGTGAATAATAGGTTAATCCAGATAGACAAGGCATAACCAATTCACGACGCTGTTAAGTGATAATATTCATCCATACTATATAAAGAGTGTTCTATAAGGTAATTCTTAAGTATTTTTTTGAATTGTCTTGTATTTTCAAAATGGGTTTTAATGTAGAGAGGCAAACTGTTGAACATTTTACATCCTGAGTGAAGTACACCTTTTTGGACAACTGATAAGTTAGTAGATTGCAAGTGAAGGTCAAAGCTACTTCTGGTATTAATGCTATGTAATAGTAATACAGTTAATTGTATATCCTCAGTAAACAAACTGTGAGCTTTATATTACCTCATGTCAAATATCTAAAGGCTTTGCTCTTTAAAAGTACTACTAATTGGTCTTAAACAACGTAACCCGAGTGCAGGGACTACTATTTCAACCAAGAGGTATTATTTTAAAAATCATAGAAACGAAAAAAAATCCATACATTCCCAACTCAAGTTCAACAGAATATACAGAGCTCCTGATAACTGAGGTGACTATCAGAAATCTTATTAATACAGCGTACAAAAACACATGCTTAATGTAACCTCTCTGACACAGTACTTAGGTCAGATAAGTTTCGGATTCTGGTTTCATACATTATCAGGCATTAAAAATGGATTCCTCCAACTTATGCCAGTGGCTGAACTTTTTTGTATGCCATCATAAAGAAACACAGGTAAATGCCGCAGTTATGATCATAACCCATTGTTATTCTTACAGCAGCATGATAAAAAGTCCATACGAATGTAGAACTGATCCCACCATATCCTTCTCAGTTCATGTAACTTTAGACATTTATGCCATCCACAGCAAAGTCGAAATTAGACACCACTGTACAAAATCTAAGTGCCCAAAATTTGTACACCCCTGTTTGTAATTGTAACAATAATGCTAAGAACTTTCATTCTTCGATTTTTAACAATCACATTGTGTTAATATGAGTAATGATTTCACATCACAATGTGATGGCATGCATAATGGTGTGCTTGAACAGAAATGCATACTGCTACATAATGTTATGTAAGAAAATATTGCAAAGTGACTGAACCTTGAAGTAACCTGGACAGTTCAGTTATTTATGACCTGCAACTAAACTTACTCAAGAACATACTTTGCATGCAGAGTATCTAAGTAACCAATCCATTTGAATAGATCACTTCATGGTACCAAACATTTTACCTACCAAAGGTTTCAAGTGTGTAATTTAATGACACTGTCCGTAGCAAAGCTAAGTGACATGAATGAATGAGTGTGGAGCATCGGTGGAATTATACTTACAGGGAAAAAGTAAAGTATTTGAGGAAAAACCTGTTCAGTTTCAGTTTGTCCATTGCAAATCCCACATGGACTGGCCTGGGATCGAACCTATGCCTCTGAAGTGAAAGGTCAGCAAGTAGCCACCTGGGCCTCATAGCTGCCAGCCCTCATTCCACCATGTCCAACTGAATGTTGAACTGACAGTAGGAGACTGATCAATGTGGGTACACCATTAACTATTGAAAACATGGTACATGTTAACAATTAATACAAAAAGCAACTGGGACAAAAAAAAAACTTGGTGACAGACCAACCAATACTTTGAATTTAAGCTCTGAACTCAACTGCAGGCTGGCGTTTCCATTGTAAAGTGGGATATATGATATAAACAGTTTGCTACAACCATCTGGCAACAATGGGGGTGAACGCAGGAACTACAGAACACTACACCATCAGTAGGCCAGCTAGGTACAGCACAGTCACTATCACAAATAAACTACTTACTTTGCCTGCAACGTATTTCAACTCAACTACCACATAAAATAATTACAAGAAATACCTCCTGTGATCACTTTATATGCATCTCCTTGATGATGCCATTCAACCAACTCCTGTCACAGATGTATAAAATAATTTAGTTGTGATGTGTAACTCTGGTGTACTGAGTTGGCATAATGCTGATTAATGTCTGTATACAAGGTTAATAGGCAAAATTTTAAGGTAGGACCACTGTTTTACTTAATTTATTTACAATTCATTTTACAGTCTCAAACTATACAGTGTCAGTTGCTAGGATGATTAATAAACACTATATTGAAATACATGTAAAATAAGGAAGTTTGCAGTCTAATATGAGTTATTACTGGCATATCCCTGCAATAGACTGCAAAAAAAACCATGAAATCTATGATGCCAGCTAGGGTGATGACCAAAATTCCGATTGGGAACCCTATGCAGAAACAAACCCACTTCAGCAACCTTCTCTGATTGTGTGCACTATCCCCTCCAGGAAAAACATGGAGGAAGTGTCAGTCAATATTTGACCTCAAAATGAAAGCTGAAACCTCACAAAGACAATGATACAACCATTGTCTGGCATGTTATACCATGTCAACAAATAGTTGCCACTGTTTTTAAACTTGGTAGTTAGTGCCTTCATCGTCAGGGTCAAGCAGTTCAACAAGGGCCTAAAATACTGAAACTGCATGTTTAGTTCATTAATACAGATCACAGTTCAAGCAGATATGTGAGATTCTAGACTATTACCAGCTGCATGATGGTGCAGGTGATACACCAGGTGTGAAGAATGAGTGAAACTTCTACCACAGCCTTCACACATGAAAGGTTTCACCCTTGAGTGCATCCATTGGTGTGAAACAAGATTATCTCTCCTTGAAAATTCCTTATTGCAGAAATCACATCTGTACGGCTTTTCACCTGTGTGAATACTCTGTGAATAAAAAGTTGTCTGCTATCTGAAAAAGACTTCCCACACACATGACAAGGAAATGCTTTCTCACCGCTATGAAAACACAGGTGTTTGACAAGCAGGCGAAGTTCTGTGAATCGTTTGGAAAAAATCTCACATACAAGAGTCTTGTCACTACTGTGTGTACGCAGATGTGTAATGAGATGTCCACTCAATGAACAAGCTTTACAACATATATGACATGAAAATGGTTTCTCTCCAGTATGTGATCTCTTATGAGCAACAAGACTGCTGCTATATCCAAACCCTTTTCCACACACGTCACACTTATATGGCCTGTCTCTAGTATGAATCTGATGATGTTTAAGCAGGGGCCCAGATTCTGCAAAACCCTTATTACAGATACTACATATGAATGGTTTGTCTCCGTTATGTATCCGACGGTGATTTACAAGATGTCCAGAACGTGCAAAAGCTTTATTACATGTATTACATGTGAAGCGCCTCTCTCTAGTATGAGTGTGCCGATGTTGAACCAGACTACTACTAACAGAGAAAGTTTTACCACACATTTCACAGACAAATGGTTTCTCACCCATGTGTATTCGTCTATGGGTAACAAGAGTGCCAATGGCTGCAAACCCCTTACCACAGAATTCACATCTAAATGGTTTGTCTCCAGTATGTATATGACAATGTGTATGTAGATCACTGGGTTCCTTAAAACTTGCACCACAAATGTCACATGTTAACACTTTCTCTCCTATATGTATACAGTTATGAGTAAGCAGATGACTTCTATACAAATGGCCTTTACCACAGGTCTCACATTTAAATGGCTTTCCTTTAGCATGAGTATGATTTTTGCATTCCATGTAGTACTGTATTTGGCACATTCTCTTTCACTTTCTGTGTATTTGCTCTTCTCACTATGTTTTCCTTCTTTCAATGATCTAATAAAGACATCAAATTTGGTCACATCATCATCTAGGCCTGTTATTGTCTGTAAATTCAACCACACTGAAACATCAGAAGTTATGAATGCCACATCACTGCATATACTTACTTACTTACTTACTCCATGCAGCAGAGTCCTTCTTGAGAAGCTAACTGGTTCTCAGCTAGTCAAGAAATTCTCTGCATTTCATGGAACCCAAAGGTTCATTACCACGCACACAAGTGCCCACCACTTCATATACTTATCTGAAATGAAGTGTGCAGTTCTGAATGTGTGAATAAAAGAAATACATTAAGAATATTATCATCTCAAAACCTGTACTTCAGAAACTTTCTCTTACATGAGAGCAAGATAAATGAAAAAATTAAAGCGTGACAAGAATGAAGAGCAGCAGGTCATCAGCATGGGTCAGAAGTATGTTACTGTGTACGATCTATCTGGAACTATGTTGTGAAATGACAGTGCTGTGCCGAACATATCTGCACTAAACTATCTGGTACAAAATGCTGACATTTGTCATTTGGATTGCATACATAGTTGTCACTCTTCAGCAAACATGTTAGTAATTATGACATCCACATATCTCATCGAACAATGCAGTGAGACTATGATCATACTAAGAAGACACCAACACTTCGATAACTGAACTGCTCCCATATCAAATTTAAAAGTTGGTGGACTTTCAGTAACTCTCTACAGTGGAGATGATGGCCCAAAAAATGTGTCACAGCCCATTAAATAGGTTGATAAAAATGGGAGACCTGAGTTTCTCACAGCAGCGTTGCTGAAGAGTTAAGTCTTTTGTTACATAATGTTATGCTGTTTGATAGGCAAACCCCAATGTTTCCAAGGATCACAGTACTTTGATTTTCAGTCTTCATGCAGTAACACTCGTGATGAAGACAGTGTGTTCCTTCAAAACGGATGAGGTAATAGGAGAGTGGAGAAGACTATATGATGAGGATCTTTATGATCTCTTCTACTCAACATGATGCAATCAAAAGAATGAGACAGTCAGGGCATGTGACACATACGGGAGATGGGACAGGTGCATACACAATTTGGTGGGGAAGCCTGAGGGACAGAGACCACTTGGAAGATCTAAGTATAGAGGGGAGGACAATATTAAAATGTATATTCAAGAAATGGGATGGAGAGGCATGAGTGGATTGATCTTGCTCTGGACAAGGAAAAAAAAATACACAAAAAAACACGCACACGCGCGCGCGCGCACACACACACACACACCCCCACCGCGCATGCGCGCGAGAACATATCAGACATTACACTCACCAATCCACAAACACCGTCTTGTTCAGCTCTACGTTGATGGAGCTGACATCCTGCTTCTCCTTACGCGACACAACACAATGAGGCTCTAAATTCCGTGGCAGTAGCAATATCACAACATATAACACAACCAGACCGTCAGCACTACTGTAACAAACACGATAATGCACAGCAAGTGTGTTCACACAACCAGACAATCAGCACTACTATTAAAAAACATGACTCTGCACAGCAGGTATGTGCACACCAAGTTGCTTGACCCTGCATTTATGTTATGCCCTTTCACAAATTAATACATCCCCACATGACATCAAGGCATACAGGGGGATTTGGAGTATACTTCTACTCACTCTTAAACGCAGCACTAAATGGATTGAGTGGGCAGCTTCAGGCTCTGTCTGCTTTAACCCAGAGAAAAGGAATCCCTGTAACCTACTGAAGATGATGCTGGATGAGCCGAGAGCCAGTCACAATGTTCTGGAGAAGACAAAAAATACCCTGCTTCCTGCCAGGATTTCATCCCCAGATAGCCCAGCTTGTGGCCTAATCACTATGCATTCAATGCTATCCTGTCCCCCTTTACTATCTAGTACATTCAATAAAATCTTCTTGGGCTGACAGCCATGTCAGTTGTTCAAATCTCTTTCCTCTGTGATACTTTGGCCATGTTGAGGTCATGGCCTCTCCATCCTAGAGTCTTGAAACAGTTTATGTTTAATGGGGTATGGTTGTCAGGCCTGCTGCCCACTCGCCCAGCAGAGCTGAAGGACTAATGGGTTGTTTCTTTGCCTGGTCTCTCACCACCAACCTGCCTTGCATGGAAGCCCTGACCAGTAGCTACACTACCGCCAGTACAACTTGGTGGATCATTGAAACACACAAGCCCCACTAACATTTGTCAAAGTCCAGCAACCCCTAGGCACAGTCACATATTCCAACACACCAGCATCTCTCAGACCATCTCCATCTCCAACTTCAGGGCCTAGCAGATTGAAATGAATTCAGTCTCTGAAGCTTCAGTGCATCTGCACCACATCATGTGGCTGTCAGTCATGTCTCTCCATTGCCGAGGCTAACAATGAGTCAAACTAGTAATGTACTCCTGCAGCATGCCTTCATGGCACACACACACAGCAACTTCACTGGCACAATGTTAACATACCCCCTAACAAGCACACAAACACCACAAATAAACCAGCTCCAAAACAGGAAGATGGAAAATAAATAATATGTTCCATGCCAACAAATCAATGGACATGACCCACATACCATCACAAACACCACTACACAGACGCCAGTTTTTGTGAAGGTAACCAGCCACATCACCAACATTTTTATACTAAATTATATATACATATATATATATAATTTATTTGTTTTTAAACATTTTATTGTCACATATTATATAGGAACCAATATTGAGATCAAAATCTGACCCCATAAATGACATTTCCAAATGCAGTTTTGGTTTTTAAATATTTAAACAGCCTGAAGATGACCACATAATAGTTGAAACATGTGGCCACATGTTAATATAGTATAATATAATACAACTGAATTAAGGTGCCATCATCCCACTGTGTTTTAAATAAAATTTATTTAAATATTCTGTTTTGTTAGTCTGAATATAAAAAAATAATATAACTGGTTATGTTGATGGAAATGGGGCACGCAGTGGTGCACTTGTTTAGGGACTCAGCCAGAAGCTGGAAGGTCGCGGGTTCGATTCCCGATGTTGTCAATGGAACTTCTCTTGACATAATCCTTCCTGCTGCGCTATGGGCCTGGCGTTGACCCTACCTCTAACAGAAATGAGTAACAGGAATATTTCCTAGGGGTCAAAGGAGGCCGGTGCATAGGGCTGACAACCTTACCACCTTCATATGCCAATTGTCTTGAAATCTGAAAGCCTCAGCCTCCTGGAACCCTCACAGCCTGTCCAGGCCTGTAATGGGATTGATTTTTTATGTTGATGGAAATTGATAACTACTTTGCACCAAAATCAAATTCACAAGTTTTGAGGCTTTGCCGATGGTGCGCCCAAGAAATCCACTCTTCTGGAGTACAACATATCTTCGACCTCTAAACCCTTGAAGATGAAAGCACTCTGGTGTCTATCAAATATCAATAACTGATAACTCAGCAATGCATCATCATATGCCAGAAAAATTGAGTCCTCCAATTAAATTTGTTGCATTAGGTCACTTTCCCACATAAAAGTTAGGTCCAGCAATGGCTATGGAGAGTCACAGGACAAAAACATAGCAACAGACTGACTGGGTAGGGTATGAGTCAACACACCTGAGGTTCAGATTTCACCACTGGCATTGCTAGAGGTGAAGAATGGTGATGATGATCCACTTCATCACCACCACAAGCAGAATCTGAATGGGGATCCACCTTGATTTCATCCATGTTCTCCTGTAAAAAAATATAAAGCAACAAGAATGCCTAAATATCACATCAAACTTATCAACCATAAAGCATCATACCACTTGGGGTTTTAATATGGTGTGCGTGTGCAAGTACATAAACAATGTAATTTAGAGCAGTGCACTGCTATGTAGCGCGGAGTTAATTTATTGTTAAATAGAGTGGCAAGTGCCACTACACCAGAAAGCTGCGCTTTTGTGAGACTGATCCATTTGCCACTTTTTGCTACATCTCTTCCTCCTCATCTTTAACACCTTTGTGATATTCTTTTCATTTTCTCTCCCCATCCACATTAGATCCTATACAAAAATTTACCCAGGTTTCTCAATTCTGTGATCTTGATGACACTGTATTCACTTTATTATAACCAACTTATGCACTTATATGTTCCTTTAAATTATGTTGATGTTTTAACACATTAAAATATAACACACTAAAACCTTGATCACTCCTACATGTTTCGGTTATCACATATAACCATCCTCAGGGAGTTCCTCGTACATACTAAAGTTACTATATTTATTGCCCTTATGGAATTATATAAACAAAAAAAAATAAGATATAATAAACAAAACTAGGATCCTACCACAACTCACAAGCACAGAGGCAGAAGTAGAACACTGACATACACACAGCAGATAATCCTGATCCATCATACACATACTAAGACATGCTTCCAACATTCCATAAGGGCAATAAATATAGTAACTTTAGTATGTGCGAGGAACTCCCCGAGGATGGTTATATGTGATAACCGAAACATGTGGGAGTGATCAAGGTTTTAGTGTGTTATATTTTAATGTTTTAAAATATCAACATAATTTAAAGGAACATATAAGTGCATAAGTTGGTTATAATAAAGTGAATATATATCAAAATGCATGGTGAAATGGTGAAAATACTTCATAACACTAATTAATTTATTATACTCTTGTCTCCTTATTTGTATTCAAGCACTCATTCTTCAAAAGGTTTTCCCTCCACCTTTACATTTCCATACATATCAATATATGTGTGTGTGTGTGTGTGCACGCGCATGTTTGTTAGACATATTCATGTTGCAGTAAGCCAAGCCCAGTTCATCATTCAAATTACCTGTATTATAAGAAGTCTGTGCTACCAGCAGGGCCTCCCATGCCAGACAGGTCAAGGGTGATGACCCAGACAAAACGGGATACCGTGGTCCTCCAGGTTGGCGGTTGGGCGCAGGGCTGACAACCCTGCCCTGTAAAAACTAAAACGTTGCAAAGAACTCGGTGAATGAAACTGGACCGCCCTCACGGGAAAGACCTAAGGTACGAAGCAAGGAAATGAATAAGGTAATGTGATTTGGAACCTGGAATGTGCACACCCTTCTACAGGCAGGAAACATGAACGCAATAACAGAGGAAGTCGAAAAATATAAGATGGATGCAGTAGCTCTACAAGAAATACATTGGAAAGATAAAGGAACCATCAGGAAATCGAAATTTACTGTGTATTATTCTGGAAATGAAGACAGACAAGGCAACAGAGGAATAGGCTTTATTGTCTCCAAAAAAGCTAATAAATCGGTACTGGGATTCTCGCCTATTTTGAAAGAACATTCACCTTACGAATCAAAGGTAAACTATATAATATTACATTTGTCAATGTATATGCACCGACTGAAGATACCGAGGATGAAATAGTAGATGAATTCTAAGAAAAACATTGCAATCGGTATGGGATGAACTACCAAAACACGATGCTGTTATAATACTAGGTGACTTCAACGCCAAACTGAGCAAAGAACAAATATATAGAGATACCATTTGAAGACATAGCCTACATGAAACCACAAGTAATAACGGATTTCGATTAGTACAATATGCTACTACTAATAACTTCCAAGTTCTGAGTACTTGGTACCCCAGAAAAGACATACACAAAGGAACCTGGAAAATACCCGGCACCGAAGACGCCAACCAAATAGACCACATATTAGTGTCCAAGAGGTGGGCCACAGATATTGAAAACATTAGAACATACAGTGGAGCTAATTCAGACTCGGACCATTTTCTGGTCGGAGCAAGATTTAAACAGAAAATAGCCCCTATTACAAGAAATAGATTTGGAAACCGGAAAAGATGGAACACAGATAAACTTGATGAAACAGAGGCCCAATGTCACTATAAGCAAGAGATACAAAAGGAACTCCAAGGGAAACCACCCTCAAACGACATATAAGAAGAATGGACACATATAAAAGAAGCAATAATTACATCAGCACAAAACGTGATAGGAGAAAACAAAATGAAAGAAATGAAGAGTGGTAAGACCAAGAGTGCCGAGAGATGATAAAAGCAAAACGGGAGGCCAGACTAAAATGCATCCAACGCAATACAAGAGCCAATCAAGAAGAGTATAATAGGAAAAGAATAGCAGCTGCTAGAGTATGCCGCAGAAAGAAGAGAGAGGCACTAATGAGAAAAGTTGATGCCATTGTAGAACATCACACCAAAAATGAAAGTAAAAAATTCTATAAAAGAATTCAAGAAGTAACACAAGAATTTAAACCAAGTATAAATGTATGCAGAAATGAAGATGGTAAAATATTGACAGAAAATGAAGATGTTCAGAGGAGATGGAAAGAATACTTTGAAAGCGTACCAACAAGCAACTTGGATGAAATAGACAGTCTACACAGCTGAAAACAAAGATATACAGCCGAGCTACGAAGAAGTGACACATGTAATTCAATGCCTAAAAAAAACATAAGGTGGCAGGAATAGACCAAATAGTGGCAGAATTCTTAAAAAAGGAGGAGAGACCTTACAGAGAAGAATTCATCACCCTGTCAAACTGATCTGGACACAACACAAAATATCTGAGGATTGGTCTATAGGAATTATACACCCTATACATAAGAAAGGAGACAAGTTGGAAAGTTCTAATTACAGAGCCATAACACTACTAAATGTTATATATAAAGTGCTATCAGGTATCCTATATAATAGATTAGCAGAATATGGTGAAGAAATACTAGGAGACTATCAGTGCAGATTTCGAACAAACCGTTCAACAATTGACCACATTTTCACCATAAGGCAAATACAAGAAAAGGCGTATGAATACAATATACACTTGCATAATCTGTATATAGACTTTAAACAAGCTTTCAATGGTGTTAATAGAAGCAGAATGTTGCATGATCTCATGCTATTGGGTATACCAAAGAAATTGACCCAGCTCATGGGTGTGACCATGGCTGGATCCAGGGCAACTGTAAGAGTTGATAATCAATATACACCCACTTTTCCTATCACCAAAGGTGTGAGACAAGGAGATGCACTGTCTTCCATACTATTTGATCTAGTCCTAGAAGCAATAACTTGGAAGCTGAACACCACTGGGCATATAGGAACAAAAAGTACACAAATTTTTGCATACGCCGATGATGTGGCAATATTGAGCAGAAATAAAAATGCACTAAAAGATGCCCTAGACAATATAGAAAGTGAAGCAAGAGAAAGAGGCCTTTTAATAAATGAAAATAAGACCAAATATATGGAAGTAACAAGAACAGTAGTTAATGGCAACCATCTGCAATGCGGA
>Ga0131853_10023207_pt1 | contig 11207 bp, 9 predicted proteins | sample TergutLab28metaG_FD_92764 | JGI IMG/M metagenome (GOLD analysis project Ga0131853, IMG submission 92764) | Labiotermes labralis P1 segment gut microbial communities from Petit-Saut dam, French Guiana - Lab288 P1 (version 2) (version 2) | ecosystem: Host-associated > Arthropoda: Insects >...
ATAAGCTCTAAGTTTAATTAATAAAGTAATTTTAACAAATATCGAACCCTTATTGCAAATAAATTTTCTCTGTAGCTATTTTTTTACAGAAAGCATCATCATGCTCTACAAACAAAATGGTTGGCTCATATTCTAAAAGCAGGTTCTCAATTTGCATTCTTGAGATTACATCAACGTAATTAAGAGGCTCGTCCCACAATAATAGATGTGCCTGTTCGCTTAAGCTTCTGGCAATGAGAAGCTTTTTCTTCTGTCCTGCGCTGTAGTCTTCAAGATTTTTGTCGAATTGAACCCTTGAAAAATCTAACTTTCTGAGTATTGCCTTGAAGAGAGGTTCATCCAGATTATTGCTTTGAATAAAATCTGAAAGACTGCCATTCAAATATGAAGTGCCTTGAGATATATATGAAAGCTTTAGGCCGCTGCCTTTATGGAAAGCCCCGCTGTAGTTTAAATCCTCGCCGTTTATAAGCTTTACGATACTTGACTTACCTGAGCCGTTTTTGCCATACAAAGCTATGCGTCCGCCTTTTTCTATTTGAAAGCTGACATTTTTGGCCGCGATTTTGTTTCCATAAAATATTGACACAGAGTCCAGTTCAACAAGCCTTCTATGGTGATAGCCTGGCTGAACTATTTTAAGAGATTCAGATGACTCAATATTTTTCAGCAGCTTTGATTTTTCTTCTATCACCGATGTTTGTCTGGACTCAATTACTTTTGAGCGCTTCATCATTTTTGCTGATTTAGCTCCTTGATAAGATCTTCTGCCTATACTTTTCTCTGTTTTTCGCGGGTCAAAGCCAATTTTTTTGCTTTCAGCCCGCTCTGACCAGGCGGCTTTTTCCCGAGCTGTCTTTTCTAAGCGTTTGACTTCTTTTTTCAGCTTTTCATTTTCAGCAAGCTGGGATGAATCTTGCCTTTCCTTATTTTGCAGCCAAGAAGAAAAATTTCCCCGCTGCACTTCTATATCAGCTCTGTTAATAGAAAGTATGTGATCAACACAGCCATCTAAAAAAGCCCTGTCATGAGATACAACTATAAAGCCTTTTTTGCTCTGTAAATACTTACTTACAAGACGGCGCCCACTCAAATCCAGATGGTTTGTAGGCTCGTCAATAAGAAGAAAGTTGTTTTCTTTTAAAAACAAGACCGCTAACAGAACTTTTGTTTGTTCTCCATTTGACAAGCTATTAAACGGGCGCGGGATTACTTCTCTATCAACTTCCAGCAAAGCAAGCTCACGGATAAGCTCCCACTCCTTTGTTTGTAGCATAAATCTATTCCATCCTATCAAAATTACAATCCTCTGTCAATGTAATACTTCTGGGTTTTCAAAAAATAACCATGCTTACCTTCTTTTATCTCTTCACTGTCACAGCAGAAAAACCCTGCAAACCCTAATAAGTCTGTGCTTTTCATACTGACCTCGCTATAAATATCAGGTATACCGAAGCTTATACTTAAGTGGTCATCATAGTTTTTACATCCCAAAATCAAATGATTGAACTTTCTATAGGCCGAGCTTACAGCGTAATCCTTTTCAAGCTGCTTAAAACCATCAGGCAGAAAAGCTATTTCTCCCGGTGTAATCCTTACCCACTGGGTATCATTGTCCTTGTCTTTAAAAGGCCGTATTTTGCTGCAATTTCTTAAAATGTTTTCTAAACCATCAGCAGTCTGCTTTGTCATAGTTAAAATTTCAACATCTCTTTCAACAGCAGGCGGCTCTTCCTTCAAAGGCCCTTTGTCTACCCCATTAAGCTTTTCATTAATTTTCATTGCCACATCTTTAAATATCTTTTCAGCAGGGCCTTCTTCTACGGTTTCAAAAAATTCCTCCGGCTCTGATATTTCCACAAATTCAAGAGAGGGGATGTCAGCTTTTTCAAGGGTTATTATTTTTGAAATGCTGCTTTCAAATGATACATTTGTCTCGGCCGGCTCTGTGGGCTCGCTGGCTTTCGGTTCAGGTTTTGCCACCATCTCCTGTTCTGCTTCAACTGCTGTATCACTCTGCGGCTCATCTTCTTTTATTTCTTCAGTGTCATTTTGGGGAGTTGTCTGAGTTATCTCTGTACTTTTCTTGAATACTTTGAGATTGTTTTTCCAAGCCACTTCCCTGTCTCTGTGCCCTATAACCGGAGCGCTTATCACATTTGAATCTAAGATCATCAGCCCGGCTACGTTAAAGTCACTGAGCTTAAGCCCAGAGCCTTCAACATCATTTGCATTACACTCCCATTTAATCCCGGAATTACCTTTTTCGTCTGCTATAACTCTTCCTATGCTTATTGCGCTGGAAGAGGCCGAACCGGCGGCCACTATGTAGGCATTGCAAATAACATTCGCTCTGAGATTGCTCACGCTAAAACTAACCTTGCCAAATTCGTCTTTAGCTTCAAGCACACATTTTCCAAGAGCTTTTTTGCCCTTCGATGTAAACTCTGCAGAACTTTCAGTCAGTATTATTTGATGTCTCTGATAATTTTGGGACATTGCAAATCCTCCCTAATAGAAATCGAATCTATTAAGGTATATTCTTACAGTGGTATAAATATACGAAAAAGTGAAGCTAATCGCCTGTGAACACTTTAAATCTTATGTTAACTTTAATCTTTATAGTGGATTAACCGCTGAGGCAACTACAGCCGTCACATTTGCAAAATCTTGCAAGGTCAAATCTTCTCCCCTTACGTTTGGGTCAAGGCTGCATTCCAAAAGCAGCTCTGACAGTTTTTCCTTGCTAAAACCTAAATCAAGCAAATTGAATAAGCAATTTACAAGAGTTTTTCTTCTTTGTTCAAAAGCAGCTTTGATAATTCGAAACATCAAATCTTCCGAACAAACATTCACCTTCGGCTTAGAAAGAACATCAAGCCGTAGTACAGCCGAATCTACATTAGGGCGCGGTATAAATGAATTTCTCGGCACATTAGCAATTACAGACGCTTCTGCCCTGTAAGAAACCCCAAGCGTAAGTGCGCCGTAATCTTTAGAGCCTGCCTCAGCTTTTATACGCTTACCCACTTCTTTTTGAATCATAATGGTCATACTTGTTACCGGCGCCTTACTCTCCAAAATATTCATAATGATCGGCGTTGTTATATAATAAGGCAGATTAGCTACAATTTTAGCAGAAGAAAAACCTTTTGCTTCGACAATTTCTTTTATATCAGTCTTTAAAATATCCTGATTCAAAATCTCAACATTTGCCCGCGCAGAAAAGTTATCCTTAAGAATAGGTATGAGTGTCTTATCAATCTCAACAGCAGTGACATATTTTGCCTCATTGGCCAGTCTTTCGGTAAGCCCCCCAAGCCCCGGGCCTATTTCAATAACATAATCATCCGGCCCAATATTTGAACCTGCGATTATTTTATTAACAACATGCTGGTCAATCAAAAAATTCTGCCCATAAGCCTTTTTGATTTGAAAATCATGTTTTTTAATTATTTCCAATGTCTTGGAATAAGTCGCAATATCATTTTTAACACAGCCCATATTAGTGAATACTCACATGAGGCTGACCGGCTACAGTTAAAACAAATTCATCCGCTGAAAAGAACTCAAGAAAAGTTATTTCCAAAGATGCCAGTATAAGCTGCTCATATGTGATACCCACACTCATATCATTGGAGAAATCTTCAGATAAATCCAAATGAACCGTGGCATTCTCATTAGCCGGATTGTCTTCAGCTTGAACCCAGCTTACATCAATAAAATTAATTGTAGTATTTGGCGAGATAATGCCGTGAGGCCGTTCACCCGGATGTCTAAGGACGCTCTCAAAAAGCTCTCTAATATCCCCGTTTGTCATAAAAGGAGCGGTGTTTTCTGAAAAATCCAAATCATCAGCATCCTCGTTAGGGTGATATACCCTGATATCAACTTGAAGCGCTGCGCCTTCCGCAGCGCTGGCTAAAAGCATATCTACATTCATCTCTTCCTGAATAAATCTTGTAGTACCCTGCTCAAGTTCAAAACCGGGGAGAAAGTGACCGCTTTGAACAAGCCCGACCCCTTTTGCAGAATAATTGACCTCTACAAAACCATTCTCAAATTCAGTTGAAACCTCTATGGCCGATACCAGACCAACAGCCGTTTCAATCTCTAAATCAACAGCGGTTATAGTTGAAACCCCTCTGGCAACACCAAGCATTGTAGGGCCTGTGTGCGTTTCCCAGCTGTTACCTACCACTAATGGCTCTCTCAGTATAACCATGGGGTTATCGTCTTTAACATCCAGCATGTTTTCAAAACCGCTGGCCATGGCTCTTGCATGATTAACTCTAAGTTCCCCGTCAGCTATTTCAAAAACCTCTGTTACGCGGAAGGTGCCTAGGGTTACTAAACGCTGCATCCTATTTCCCTCAGTAAAGACAGTGTAATAAGCGGTACTGCCTATACCTCCGGAAAGGTCGAATAGAATTAGAGTATCTTCATGAAAAGGAAAAATATCAGTTATAGACAGAGTCTGCTCCTGATTCGGCTCGGGAGCTGGGTCTGGTACAGGCGTAGGCACCGGCGGCTGAGTGCAGCCCGCTACCAAAGCTATAAGAAAAATAGATGTAATTAAAATTTTAACTGCTTTCATTTGTATGCACAACCTTTCGCTATTGTTTATAGTGAATTAACCTGAAAACAGTCCAAGTGAATTTATTCATTTGGAGTGGTTGAAAGTTAATGAACGCCCCGAAATTCGTATATTTTGCTTGCAAAATGTACGAATTCTAGGGGCTCGTTTAAGACCGTTTTGGTCTTAAACGACTATAATCTATCTGGAATACTTACCATAATCCTTACTGTCAAAATTATAACCGCTGTCAGGTATTTTACCATGGTGGCCGGGCATCATCGCAGAAGGTTTTAATGCTTTTGCCTTAGCACCGGCTTTTAAGGGTTCAGACGCTAAGCGGCTTAAAGGCCGGGTTTTATTAACAGCCCTTACCTCCGGCTTTGCTGTGTAAGCCGTAACAGGTGTACGCACAGCACCTGAGAACTTAAACTTCATTATAGCACTAAACCCCTTGTTTAAATAAGAGGAAATATCTTTTGAAAAGCCTGAAATCTTTTCCGAAGATTTAACAGCACTTTCTTTATTGCTGTTAATTTTATCGCTCAACTGTAATATATCGTCTATTTTAGAGTTTGCAGCAGCGTTAACATCGCTGCTTATTTTAACTTGTGCCGCCGCACTCTTAGCCGCATCTTTAAGCTGGCTGACAAGTCTTTTATCTTCACCGTTAATATTACTTAAAACCCTGAGTTCTCCCGCCAGACTTGCGGCTGAAACATTAGCAGCGTCTAAAGCCTCAAATACGCCCTTTAACGCAGACTTATAGTTAGTTTGGATACTATTTAACGTATCAGCGGTTTTTGTCCCTCTATAAGGGTTAACCCCTGCAGGCTCCAGGTTGAACCCGGCCATATGAGAAAGCGCCCCATCTGTATCACTTATATTTTTCATTAATTTAGCAATCTCTTCGGCTAAGGGCTTATCCTTTGGCAAAAGGCTTGTATTATTCTTTTTCAGAGCCTCCGTAATATCCGACACAAATTTGTGGCTTTCTGCAAGCTGAGAATAGTTATTTTGAATCGCATCCAGTACAGCTTTTAGCTTTTGATCATAATTTCCTTTCAGCGTATTTCCTTTTGAAATCGCTTCCAAATCATCTGCAAGATTATTTATGAACACAGCAAAATCCGCCGCCTTATTATCTCCATAAATATGAGGGGCAATTTTAAGCATCTGGCTAAGCGCTCCGCTCAGATTGTTCAGGTCTTTTACAAGAGAGTTAAACTGATTTGCAAGGTTCTTTGCCCTGCCCTCTATAGAAGAGGTATTTATCAGGGCCGGCGGCGACTGAGACAAAGCTTTTTCAGCTAGGCCAAAAAATTCCCCAACATGTATAAGCTCTTCTTGATCTAATCTTGCATGGCTTAAAAAATCTGTAAATGAACTAAATATACGTTTAGAAATAGTAAAGGCGAGCACAATACAAAACAATAATATAGCCAGATGGATAAGCCCGCTAATCAGAACTAATGTAAGTACATAACCTCTGCTTATGAGCAGAAAAGATGTGCCAATAAAGCATAACAAAACTAAATTAATAACAAGCAATAATATACTTGAGCGAATTTTCGACTCATTCATAACTTTCCTCCGATATTAGACTTGTCCGCTAACCTTCGTCCATAGCATACTACAAATTTCAAAAACCCTCAACGTTTTTTATGAATCTTTTTACCAGCAGGCTGAGGTTTCTTCAAATGAGCAGATGGTTTAACGCCTTTTTTATAATTTGCCGGGCGCGGCCTGATTAAGCAATTTTTACCAAAGCCTATTAAATCACTGCGGCCGGCTTTCAAAAGAGCCTCTTTAACAAGGGTATAGTTTTTAGGGTTCTTGTACTGTATGAGCGCCCTTTGCATGGCCTTTTCATGAACAGTTCCGGGCACATAAACAGATTCGCCGTTTAAAGGGTTTACCCCCGTGTAGTACATGCAGGTTGACACCGTTCCCGGGGTCGGATAGAAGTCCTGCACCTGCTCCGGTGTAAAGTTAGTATCGCGTAAATACTCTGCAAGCTCTATTGCAGAGGGCAGATCAGACCCGGGGTGGCCGGACATTAGGTAAGGCACTAAATACTGCTCCATACCATTGGCTTTATTGGTCTTATAAAATTTCTCACTAAATTTTTCATATACTTTTTTACCCGGTTTTCCCATCATTTTCAAAACCTTATCAGAAACATGCTCAGGCGCAACTTTTAGCTGTCCGCTAATATGGTATTTACAAAGCTCTGAAAAAAATTCTTTATTTTTATCATATAGCAAGTAATCATAGCGAATACCCGAGCGTATGAAAACCTTTTTAACCCCAGGTATTTCCCTAAGTTTGCGAAGCAGTTTCAAATAATCCGCATGATTTATTTGAAGATTTTTACAAGGCTCAGGGTAAAGACATTTTTTCTTCGTACAAACCCCTTTTGTTAGCTGCCTGTTACAGGCCGGTGCTCTAAAGTTTGCCGTCGGCCCGCCTACATCATGAATATAACCTTTAAAATCAGGGTCCCACTTAAAATTTTCAGCCTCATGAACTATTGACATATGGCTTCTTACTTGAACTGTTCGCCCTTGATGAAAGTTTAGAGCGCAGAAATTACATGAGCCGAAGCAGCCTCTGTTTGAAATCAAGCTGAATTTAACCTCTTCAATGGCCGGTACACCGCCCATATCCTCATAAACAGGGTGATAAGTTCTCATATATGGCAGAGCATAAACCTTGTCAAAAAAAGCTGTGCTAAGAGGCAGGGCCGGCGGGTTTTGCACAACATAACACTCGGCGTAAGGCTCTATAAGGGTTTTAGCGCTAAAGGCATCTGAGTTATTATATGCCTCCATAAAACTTTTGGAGTATGAGGCTTTATCTTCCCTAACCTTAGTGTAATGAGGTAAAATAACAGCCTCCCTTATATCATGTTTATTTTTGCTCTTATAACAGACGCCGCGTATGTTGGAAAAGCCTTCAAACTCTCCATGTTTAAGACTTTCCGTGATTTCGCCAATCTGATGTTCACCCATGCCGTATACCAGCAAATCAGCGCCGCTGTCAAGGAGTATAGAGCGCCTTACTTTGTTATCCCAATAATCGTAGTGGGCAAGCCTGCGAAGGCTTGCCTCTATACCTCCGATAATTATAAATGCATCTTTATAGGTTTCTCTGATTTTATTACAATATACAATTGTAGCACGATCGGGCCGAAGCCCTTCTTTGCCTCCCGGTGAATAGGCATCATGGGAACGTCTTTTTTTTGCCGCCGTATAATGGGCTACCATAGAATCAATATTACCGCCGGTTACAAGAAAGGCGTATTTAGGCTTACCAAGCGCTTTAAAGCTTCCCAGGTCTTTCCAATCAGGCTGAGCAATAACCCCAACAGAGTACCCTAAGCTCTCAAGCAATCTGCCGATTATAGCCGCGCCAAAAGAGGGGTGATCCACATAGGCATCACCTGTTATAAGTACATAATCAAATTCTTTTACATTTTCTTTGGACATTGGTAGAAACAAGCGGCGGCTCCTTATATAACTGTTTTTCTTATGAATTTTACTTTAAAATCCTAAAAAAAGCAAATAATTAATCAAACTGCGCGAAATCGCTTCAAACAGTTTACAAAGAAACTCAGTTGGATTAAAATTAGTATTAGTCTAATAACCTTCTGCGAGGACAAAATGGAAAATCTTTTAAAACTTATCACCATCATTATTATTGGAGTAGCCGGCGGTGTCGGCGCAAAAAAGCTTAAATTTATACCGGCCGCCTATATGCTGGGGGCACTCATACTCACAGCCGTTTGGAATCTTAGCGTGGGCTTTGCTTTTTTCCCTCATGAGCTAAGGGTTGCCACCCAGATATTGGCCGGTACTTTTTTAGGGCTTTCTATAGACAAAGGCAGTCTTTTTTCTATCAGAACCCTTATAAAACCCATAAGTGTTATTTTATTTCTCTTTTTCTTAAATGCTATAGTCTTTGGTTTTTTAATTCACATACTTTTTGATATAGACTTATTAACTGCCTTTTACAGTTTTGCCCCCGGCGGCGTTGCAGAGATTGCAATAATTGCAGACAGCCTTGGGGGCGACGCCGGTATGATAACGGCTATGCAGCTTCTGCGGCTAATAACCGCTTTTACATTTTACCCCTTTTTATTCCAAGTGCTCGAAAAAAGAGGGATTATACAAAGCGGCAAAAAGACTCTCCCCGAGAAAAGAGAAATAAAACCTGATACAGCTAATAAAAATCTTCCTCTTGATGTGGGCATGACAAAAAAAGAAAAAGTAAAGGGTACTTTTGTTTCTCTTTCCGTTTCCACCGTGGGAGGTATAATAGGGCTTTTTACAGGTATACCTGCGGGGCCTATGATTTTCGCCATGGCCTGCGGGGTTTTAATAAACATTTCGTACCGTCATGCTTATATGCCCATTCAAATGCGTTTTATGGCTCAAATTATGGCAGGTATCTTTTTAGGTATGAGAATAACCCCTGAAAGCGTTTCAGGCATAACCCGCGCCGGCGGCCCTGCGCTGGTTATGATTTTAAGCATGATAACCATACCTGTTTTTATTGGCTATATCGTTCACAAATTTACTAAAATGGATTTGGGTACAAGTCTTCTAAGCTCAACCCCCGGCGGCATGTCAGAAATGAGCCTCTTAGCCAATGACATGGGTTTTGATTTTATGAAGGTTTCCATAACACATTTAGCACGGATAATAATAGTTATAACAATTTTCCCTCAGCTTATAAATTTAATATTAAGGATGGTGGCGTGATATGGCTACAAAATTACGTGAAGATGCAGCTTTAGTAATTGAAAATACTTTGAAAGAAATTAATCCCCGCAAAGCTGTGCATGAAGCTTTAGCTGATTTCAACGGCAAAGCCTATATTTTCGCCATTGGAAAAGCGGCATGGGCCATGGCAAACGCGGCTAATGATGCTTTAGGCAGCCGCTCTATGGGCGGCGTGGTAATCACCAAGTATGCTCACTCTGCCGGCCCTATTGCTGAGTTACATATATTCGAGGCCGGGCATCCGCTGCCTGATGAAAACTCTGTAACGGCAAGCAAATTTGCCCTTGAATTTTTCAGTAATTTATCTGAGAGTGACAATATAATCTTTCTCATATCCGGCGGCGGTTCTGCATTATTTGAATCTCCGGAGGATGGAATCAGCCTAAAAGATGTGGAAAGCCTTTCTAAAAAACTGATATACAGCGGTGCAGATATAAAGCAGATTAATACGGTGAGAAAGCGCCTTTCTAAAGTCAAAGGCGGGAAGTTTGCAAAAATCTGCGAGCCTGCGAAGATTTATTCGGTAATTTTATCTGATGTTTTGGGGGATGACCCAAGCTTCATCGCCTCCGGCCCGGCTTATCTTGATTCATCGGCACCTGATGCTACTATACAGATTCTACAAAAATATGATATTAAAGCCCCTGTGCATCTGCTTCCTTTTTTGGAAAAAGAATTGCCAAGCGAAATTACAAATGCACAAACCCGCATTATAGGCTCTGTACGCCAGCTATGCGAAAGTGCTTCAAAAACCCTTACAAAACTGGGCTACAATACTTATGTTATGACAGAAAACATGACTGCTGAGGCTAAAGAAGTTGGAAGTTTAATCGGCTCCATAGCGGCTAAAAATGCTTTAGAGCCTGCCTTTAACCCTCCTTGCGCCATTTTGTTCGGCGGAGAAACTATCGTCAGAGTTAAAGGCAGCGGCAAAGGCGGCAGAAATCAAGAGATTGCACTGTCTGCAGCCTCTCACATATCGGGGCTTGATAATGTTTGCATTTTTTCTCTTGGCTCCGACGGCACAGACGGCCCAACCGATGCAGCCGGCGGCGTTGTCGATGGTTTCTCTTATCAAAAATATTTGGATATGGGTTTTTCACCATCAGAATATTTGGCTGATAATAACGCCTATGAGCTGTTAAAAGCAACAGGCGATTTGCTTGTAACCGGCCCAACAGGCACAAATGTAAATGATGTGACGGTTATACTAATTAGGTAGAAGGAGTTTTTATGACAGAAAAAGAAAAAATGCTGGCAGGTATGATGTATAACGGCTGGGCTGATGAAGAGCTTAGTAAGGATTTGATAAAATGCAAAGATATATGCTTTGAGTATAATTCGCTGATCCCCTCAAACACAGAAAAGCGCAAAGAGATTATAAGAAAACTCTTTGCAAAAACTGGAGAAAACTTTTGGATAAGTACCCCTTTTTGCTGCGATTACGGCTATAATATTGAAATCGGTGAGAATTTTTATACAAACCATAACTGTATAATTTTAGATGTTGCCAAGGTCACATTTGGCGACAACGTATTTATTGCGCCAAACTGCGGCTTCTACACCGCCGGCCACCCTATCGACGCTGAGATTAGAAGCAGCGGGCTTGAATTCGGCCTTCCCATCACAGTGGGCAACAATGTCTGGATAGGGGGCGGGGTTTCGGTGCTTCCCGGTGTGAGTATTGGTGATAATACCGTAATAGGGGCCGGGTCTGTGGTGACAAAAGACATACCCGGAAGCGTGGTGGCTGTCGGTAATCCTTGCAGGGTTTTGAGGGAGATTACGGAGGAGGATAGGAGGCGCTATCTACCATGAACGAAATGGAATTAATGAATATATTG
>Ga0131853_10023208_pt1 | contig 11206 bp, 2 predicted proteins | sample TergutLab28metaG_FD_92764 | JGI IMG/M metagenome (GOLD analysis project Ga0131853, IMG submission 92764) | Labiotermes labralis P1 segment gut microbial communities from Petit-Saut dam, French Guiana - Lab288 P1 (version 2) (version 2) | ecosystem: Host-associated > Arthropoda: Insects >...
CCAGGGCGAGCTTGTTTTCCCCGGTCCTAACAAGCCCGGCCGGAACAAGGGTTTTTTATTTTAACCCCCCCCCCCCCCAAAGAATGAATCTGCGCGCTGCGTGTTCTTCTTCCAAGTGTTGTCACTTCAGTTCCCTACAGACCGGGTTGGTATTCCATTACTCTGGCGGCCCCCAAAGCTCAATTAACTGAGGATGCCTCACTTAGAAACTACAACTGCTTCTCCCAATGAGGATCGCCGTATAAACATTTTTCATACTAACACTCATCGCAACGGGTGGGAGACAAATGAGCTGCAGGACTGACCAGACAATACCGACTCACGTAAACTGGAACTCATTCCATAAATACAGGCTCAGACAGAGAGGCCACAGCGCTGGCAGTTATCGGGGGTCACAAGAAGTTTCGGCTCTGCAGCCTGCACACTGCTTCCTGCAGACGCAACAGAGCCGTCAAAAAAGAAAAAGGTAGGTCTGGAATGTACAGAGGAAGGCGGCTGATTATTTGCGGGATGTCATGATGTTCAGAGCAGAATTTTTCAAGGGGCATTCAACAAATCGGCCTACTTTATGCACTGTTAGATTTCAGGTAATCGCAGCGGTGATTATGATGATTGGAGTCTTCTGGGATGTTACGCCGTGTCGATTGGTAACGTTATCGACGTTTCGGAGGGACGTAGTTAGCCCATGGGCAGGCGGTATTTTGACTGTTTGATCCGCAAGATAAAGTAACTGCACCCCACTCTTTCCGTCCAGTCTTGAAAATGCCCACGTAATTAAACAAAAGGGGCACACTGCGTACATTTCCGAAATCACGCCTATTAAAGAGTCAAAAATGATCTCTGGAATGTTGACGATTGTGTACAGGTTCTGTTAGTTACGGACGACTGTGTACAGGTTCTGTTAGTTAAGGACGATTGTATACAGGTTCTGTTATTTTAGGACGATTGTGTACAGGTTCTGTTAGTTAAGGACGATTGTATACAGGTTGTTAGCTAAGGACGATTGTCTACAGGTTCTGTTAGTTAAGGATGATTGTGTACAGGTTCTGTTAGTTACGGACGACTGTGTACAGGTTCTGTTAGTTAAGGACGACTGTATACAGGTTCTGTTAGGTAAGGACGATTGTCTACAGGTTCTGTTAGTTAAGGGCGAATGTGTACAGGTTCTGTTAGTTAAGGACGACTGTGTACAGGTTCTGTTAGTTAATGACGATTATGCACAACAGGTTCTGTTAGTTAAGGACTGTATACATGTTCTGTTAGTTAAGGACGATTGTATACAGGTTCTGTTAGTTAAGGACGATTGTATACAGGTTCTGTTAGTTAAAGACAACTGTATACAGGTTCTGTTAGTTAAGGACGATTGTGTACAGGTTCTGTTAGTTAAGGACAACTGTATACAGGTTCTGTTGGTTAAGGACAATTGTATACAGGTTCTGTTAGTTAAGGACAATTGTGTACAGGTTCTGTTAGTTAAGGACGATTGTGTGCAGGTTCTGTTATTCTCTCTTCGCATGCCTTCATTACATTTAGTGTCACCGCACCTCGTAGCCGTCAGCCTATCCAGACAAACGGAGACACCACCCCCAATTAGGTCATGACCCCTCAACCTTTTAAACCCTAGTGGTTACTTTATATACCACCAGGTTTAATGTTAAACCAGACCGGCAATGTACGTACAACGTAACATTGGTGTGCATTCGTGTAACTATTGTTGCAGTGGAAAACCAACAAGCATTACATATTCTGAGTGTGTGTGTGTCTGTAGCCTTAGTTATCCAGCATGCAATGCACATGCGCCATACTGTCATCTGTGGCCTGTCCGGCTCAACCATTATGTTCCACATAAGTTCATAAACGGCACGATTTTCGGGGGGGGGGGTTACTGAACAAAAAATGTGTTTTGATTTTCTCTGCAAATTTTGTCTCAAACATTTCTCATTCTATGAAGAACTGAGCGAGATATGATCAAAAATGTAAAGTACCCGTTATTCTTGTAAGATTTTAATCAAACTGAACTTTCTCAACAGATTTTCGAAAATCAAATACCAGATTTCATGAAAATCCGCCCAGTGGGAAAAGAGTTGTTCCATGCGGACGGACAGAGACGGACAAACGTGACGAAGCTAATAGTCACATCCCGCAATTTTGCAAACGAGCCTAAAAAATCCGATGTTTTGCACACACAGTGTATTTGTACGTTTTGCCCCGATCTCAGAACAAACTGCGATTATTTCCCTACACATCATAAACTGACTGATTTTTATAACCGAGATGCCCAGTGTTTAATGCGAGGTACGGACTGGGTCTTTAAAAAATAATTACGCTTCGTGCTTAAAAGGATAATCATATCGCTCACTGAATGCCACAGCCACAGCGGCTTAATCCAAAAACTGCCGTTTGGTGTTACAAAATGGCGCAACTACATCGACACTTGTTAGATGAAACATACCCCGCTTGATGACATTATTGTTGGACTCAGTTGTTACATTTTTAAGCTCAATCTTTGTATTAACTCCAAATGGCAATTTTTGGATTGTGCCACTATTGCATTTACTGAGCATTATATCGCTTCATTTATCACCTTCGACGCCATGTAACATCGCCAAATAAACCAAAAATAAACAAGGAGATGGTACGTTGCGATTTTTGGTTTTCATGCCGTTTCTGAAGCAGATTACAGTTTCTGGAGGTATGATACCGTGTTGGTTGGTCACTTCCGACGTAAAGAATGACCGTGATGTCTTCAAATGATCTGTCACTCTGCATTCTGTTAGTTATGAAGAACTCCGGTATGGCAACGCCATCCATTTGGTACAAATATCGAAAGTGCAACTGTAAAATTTACGACGCTACACTCAAGCGTCTCACTGAAGACAACACACACACACACAACGCACGCAAAATATTGTATATACTTTTTTTTTTCATTTTATTACCGTGCAATGTGATAACAATATTTATTAAAACCAACTAATTGCACATACTTGTCAAACCATTAAAACCATATTATCTGATAATGTGGTTTTAATGGTTTGACAAGTATGTGCAATTAGTTGGTTTTAATAAATATTGTATATACTATCTAAGAGTAAATCCCACTTATTTGGAGAGAGGATAACTTTCTATGATGCAGGTCACAAGATTGGTTGCTGATTGTTCTAAGGGACGATACTTCATAGCTAGGCACTTCAGTTCTGTCGACGAACTTTCCACACGTCCTCTAAAGCTACTACACGCGCGAACAGCCAAGCAATTGCCCACCGCTGCCCAGTTGCGGCGGATGCGAAAGTGAGGGGGTTTCATGACTTTTACATCACTACCGTCTGGCCACGTGACGCTGTCAGCATCAAGCAGCATACTTGCCAGAAACAAACACAAAGCATTTGTATGAGGAAGATGAAAAGCGGTCCGACTTCGCTTTAACTCTTCCTGTCATGCTGCATCGTAGAAAGCATGTGACAAACCGGTATGCCAGCCTGCAAACTTTCTTCCGCATTTACGTGGTATATGTTTCAGTGCTAACATTCTGGCAAACAAATTAAAGAAGAAATAAAAAAGAGCAGGCAATTCCACTTTAAGCACTGATAAAATAAAATTAATTTATCTAATATAAGACAAAATAAACTTGACTTCCATTTACAAATTTGTGGAAAATATACGAGGAAAAAAGCACCTGCCTAATTCCTCGGAATAAAATAAAAACAAATGAAAAACAGCCAGCCGGTCCCACATTGCAGCCAGAAACAACAATATTGTTGCTTGTTGGTACCTTGATACCAGCCGACACAGAATCATTTTCAGAAGACCGAAGACTGCACCGTACTCAATTACAATACCGACCACATGTTTCAGTAGTTGCCTAGTTCTGTATCAAAATGGAACGATACACCCATTTGCTGATCAATCACAAACGCCAGTCTGTATAAGAAGTTATAAGAGGTAATCAACTCTTTGCTGAACAAGGCGCAGTGTAATGATCGGGGGCATCTCTGTCACGTATTTGGCGTACGTAGGTCTTCCTCGAACAGCCAGGTTGTCATATCACATACATCGCAGGCAGTGGACAACGTCCGCCATAAACCAACGGTATACGAAAAAGATACCTTTATCTGGGAATACACAGTACAATCTCCGCAACTAAAATTACTATTATGATGTTCTGAATGATGGGACCGACTGTAGTATTGGAAGTGTTACTACGTGGTTGTCGGCTGTAACGAAAAATGATTCGCTGGCACTGAACAGATTATGTAACTCGCCATATTTACACTGCATCGTAACAACCTCCGTACAAGGTCTGGGGCAAATAAACATACAATTCAAGAAATATGTTAAGCCACACAATATTTTTTGTGTCGTAAATGTTTATGACGCATTGTTAAAGTAACAATAAAAATTCGGTTGCATATATAATCATCACATCTGCTTAGCAGTATAATCAAAATTTAAAAATAACAAGGAAAGCACCTACTCACCATTGTAACCAATGTGAGCTGCCACGATTTGCAACATCCACTGACTTACTTGTATCTGTATTAGGTATGCCTGTCAAGATTATCCGGTAAAGGGATAGCAGCATCCGACCTCCGTCGAGTCGGTTAAAGTCAAACATCCAAATGACATGCGTCTGAAGAAACAATGTATGAAAACCGATACAAAAATTGTGAAAGTAAACTGCTACACAACACGCCATTTGCTTGTACGAACAGACGGGCTGGCTGTCTTGACCTAAATCACAACCAGACTACAATCACAGGTGGTTTTCTCACTTACAAGGTCTCCGAAACAAACCTTCACAACTTGACTCATAACGATGAAAAGCTGCAATCCATTTTTTGTTCACAGTCAGTGAGACGTGAACATCCTTGCGGCACGAACAGCGCAGAACCGATAACGGCTTTTCGGTTTAAGAGACAATAAAACAGTCATAAAGGCCGATCTTGTACACACTTGTACACCTGTTTTACTGTTTGGTGATAAAACATCAATCTACAGCCAACACTCACATCACATACTTTCTTCAGTAATGTACGTATACAATCCGGGTAGCCAAGAGAGCGTTTTTCTAAGCACACAATTCCTCTCCGTGGTGTCTGACGTAGTCCGGCCACAAGCTGAAATGCAACTTACCACATCCACACCTGTTCCAGACGCCGGCCGATCTCACTGAGAACCTTACAACTGCGACAAACCCTGAAAACTCAACGTGGAGGCCCGTACTGAGGAAAGCATTGTCATTTCGAGGCCGTCTCACGATTAACTGGAACTGTCAGCCACTGAACGTAGCCACGTCCTCTGTATGCGTATCGTATGTGCTGATTCCATAACACGGGGTCCGCTACCATTTACACAAAATATATATTTAAAAAGTAAATAAACTTGTTAAAGATAGCATGATGAGCTGCGAAGGGCCACGACCACACTAGTTTTCCGTTCTACGTCATTGCTCTCTCTTTATTCGGCCTATTATCCGTTACAACTGTCGCATTCACAGCCGAACGCAGCTCGCATCATTTGCCCGAGACCGGCTATCTTCCTCGACATTCTCGCAGTCTTCCTCAGTTCCTCGACGAAAATAATGGTAATATCTAAATGTAGGCCACAACCGCTCCTTCCTGTACACTAATAAACATCAATCAACCTGTGCAGTTTAATGACTGCAAATAATCTAAAGCGCCTGTCATAACGTTACGCTAAGAAGTACGTATAAACTGGTAACACGGAAGATTGTTCTACATGCGAGCCCGTGACCAGCATGTACTGTACGTAGGCGAGAGGCCAGAGCAGACTACCCAAGGAATTCAATTACGTATTTCCGGTCAGAACCACATACTTCGTGCAGAGCGGATTAAAGTACAGCTATAAACTTTAGCAGCTCTGTGACAGACTTTTACAGTTACGTAACATCATAATGGCTTCCCGTACAGCGGAATACAAGCGACTCCTTTCAGTGTCGAAAATTACGAATATAAAAGACTTCAGTCAAGATCGGAAAAACAGTTCGAATGTCACGGAAATATGAGAAGATACATCCGGTAACGTCATTGTACAGCAGGGGGGGGGGGGTCAATTCATTTGACGTCACACTGACTCTTGATTGAGCCACAGACACACGCTCAGTAAAGGAAGATAGGATGTCTGGCACGTACAACGTCGTCTTTGTTCTTCGGAAAAGCTACGGTGATAAGTTAGCTAGCTGCCTCCACACGAACAAGCGCCACTGTGTACAAAACAGAAGGCGAGTATTTATACCACTTACAATAGCCAGACTTCTCAGTTCCCTCGTAACTGCCAAGTTTGCTTGCTCAGAGGTTGTATTTTTTTTTTTTTTTAGCTCAGACAACCCCTAATGGACCTCGACCTTGCTGTTGAGGTTCCGCGACCACACTGAGACATCACACTCCGTAGAACTCCTCCCCTTGGCGAGTGATCGGCCCGTCGCACAGACGTCTGCCTAATAAAACTCGCACGAGTTAGACATCTACAGCCCCAGGCGGGATTCGAAACCGTAATGCTAGTAATTGGCCACAGACCCACCCACGCCTTAGAACGCGCGGCCACTGGGATCTGTCAGCATTTGTATGAGCATATCCCAAGTGATGATAGATTAAAAAAAACTAGAGTTTTTCACAGTCAGTGTCCCAGTGTGAAAAACGTAATTATCCACATCAGAAACTACGAATGGTCTATGCTGTGATCTTTATAAAGAAAACAAATGTAGATTTATTCTAATTAAAATTATGCGATTTCCAAATACGTAATTCGCTTTTCTGTCTACCATAAAGGTACTAAGGTTTGCTCATTCCTGATACAGAAACACTGCTGCAAAACCACATCACCAAAGATGTGCGACATCTAAGGTGTTCGCGTGGGTGCTGATCCAGGGTCAAGTCTTCCGGGATGTTACGCCGTGTCACTGGGTATGTAGTTCCCGATGATTCGATATAACTTCGTGCCTCCATCTTCAGGACCGCTTCACCATGAAGATGGAAGCACTACCATCCTTCTAAACGGCGGAACCTGCTCACCCGGCGACACGACGTTTACATCTGAATTATCTCAATCTTCAGGTAAAGCAGTCCCGTTACAGGCCTGGAGAGGCCCAGAGGGTTCCTGGAAGTTAAGGTTCCTAGATTTCGTGACAACGGCACAGGATAGTGGTAAGGTTGTCGGCCTTACGCACCGACCAACTTTACCCCCAGGAAATACTACTACTGGTACTCATTTCTGTTAGAGGCTGAGTCGACCCCGGGGACATAGTGCGATCAGAAAGATTTTATGTCAATTAAAAATCCACAGCACCTTAACCACTGTGTTACCGCGGTCCCCCTCAATCTTCAGATATCATACTGCAAATAGAAATGATTTCCCCTTGTCCCATATTGCAAAATATTTCAAACTAAACTTTCACTTCATAACGACATATGTGTTTGATGCAATACACTAATTATTGGTACATGTCGCTTTTTTTTGGGGGGGGGGGGGCATCGAATAATTTTGGTCTGAGTTTCACGTAAGGTAGACATTATGCCGGACCAGCTACATCCACACATTCAGAAGAGAACACTTTTAGGGTAAATCCATCACCCTTCGGTGTATCTAAACCGGTTCACAGTTTAAGAGACGAAATCCCCGAACATGTGAACGCACGAAAGAACACGACTTCACTTACGCACGATCACTCCTTGCACTCTGTGTGGCTTGCAGTGTACAGCTCATCACCGCATGGAGCAACGTTCTTCTCGAGAATCTTACAGCCGCTCAGCTAGTCAAGAAATTACCCGCCTTCTATGAAACTCGAAGGTTCATGGCTGTATACACTACCTCGCCAACTGACACAAAACTCAGCTGGTTAAATGCAGTCTGTTAACATCCGTTTCAATATCGTTATTCTACGTTAGGTCCTTCAAAATTTTGTTTTTTACACACAGCCATTAGCTATATTCTGGCCTACTACAGTGCTGCAGTACAGGTGTCCCTTGTATCGTGTCGCAGGGCACTGCAGTTTTATAGCAAAAACGCCTACATCAGCGGGGAACATCCCGTGACCGCGGCCAAAATCAGGGACACGGCATAAGGGACATCATACTTTGCAATCGGTTTGGCAGGGCTTTCTCTTTCATTGCACTTATATTAATTCTGTATTATCGGAACCGTACTCGTACGAAATGTGACGTCACGACAGCAACAGTACTCCCGTCTTCTGCCGTACGACAGCATGTAGCCAGTACGAGGAACTGTGCGAGACGTCACCCTGAGGAAGACAACAATCTTAATTTAAGACCATGTTAGGCAATTATTCCGATGGCAGGGTCTGTTCAAAGCGACTAATATGATGTTCGCGTGTTATACAGCGGTCATACACTAACAAATGTCACACGAAAAGAAAAACTTATCCTCGCGCGCAGCACTGCCTGGAGGTGCAATGTGACCAGTACGCGAGTTAACAAGGCTTCTATTTGTAAAAAAGTCCATCTACTTACTTCCTTACCAACTCCAATGTTTACTCGTGCAAGATGAACAAATTTACCGCCTGTTTCGGGAAGGACAGACAACGTTAGTCTTGCATTACAAAATGTGGGTAACATTTAAATGTTCGGTTCGGTCATCTTTGCCGAAAACACGAAAAAATGCAAAGAACGGGGTAACAATTCCGGCGCGCTCGCTACCCTTTACGTCACTGTCACGAAGCAGATCATCCTGTTTTTAACGAAGTAACGGTTTGGGCACCACCTCCAACTGGAATGAAGTTGAATTTTATGTATACGTATGTAGACATACGCGGACTGAGGCTGCGTTTAGTTACAGTTCGCAGTAGGCGTCTTCAGTAATGTTCGTCTAAGTTTACAAGACAGCGCTGAGTTTTGAAAACAGAAATTTGGGAACTGAGCTAAACACATCGTATCCTTTCTTTCTCGAACACCGCAAGTCTTACTGAAAAAGGTGTCCAGCTGTGATCTACGAATTTTAAACATCCCCCCCCCCCTTCTTGATGAACAAACAGTGACGTTCGAACGAGATTTGCGCAAACACCTGTCTTCCATTGTAGGACGTTGGCTAAAACTGTTCGATCTACCAAAATGCCTTGAATTTTCACTGACTTCTCAGTACTGAGTATCAAGAAAATCCGTTACACGGGTTCTCGGGTTGTTTCATGCGCACAGATGACCAGATGAAGACATTTTTATAGGAACATCGCAGGGCTGCACCCGGAGAAGGTCTACTACATTCTTTACAAAACATCTGACCTGATCCACCACAGCGACACCTACAAAAGGATGACGGGATGAAAGGCGCGTTACTTGGGGTAATCGGCTGTACTGATCGAATTACTTGCTACGAGTAGTTGCTGGCTTGGGGCTGAAGAGGAAAGGTGGAACGAGGAGAAGCAGTCCTCTGTGCATTCACCGTCAAGTGCTTTCTACCCCTTCCAAAAATGTCTACAGTTACAGAAGGTATTAATGTACTCTTGACGGAGTAAATGTTTTTGAAAGTGGCCTGGCCGTTCCGAGGTAAGCCTAGCAGTGACCGCTGCTTCAGTAGGCATCGCAGCCTCGAGTTTAGGGCAATAGTATATAATCGTGTTATCAGTGGAAGAGTTAACATTGATGAACGTTGCCACAGATGGGAATGGTCAAAATTTCTGTTGAATCTTCAACCGACATTGCACTGACATACAAAACCCAGCATCGAACGTGCTGTTTCAGCTTCCTGCTATCAACCTGCCATCTCAACGTACTACGCACTGCAATGCAAACAGAAGGCATACATCAGGCCTAAAATAAATGTGGATCTACAACTTTAAAGCCACTCCCGAGGCTGCATTTAGCCGCCCTATTTGTTAACCTAAGAGCCGTGCATTAAATTTCAGTAGCTTTAACGTATTTAATTTAAATTTCACAGCACAGGTTTCTCTACGATCAATTCTTACATAGCAGACATGATTATCAACTGTGACGTGGCCTACTTTAGTATGGCTTCAATTGTTGTATATTTCAATTACAAAACAGAACAGCACGTTAGTGCAAGGAGGAGGGAGTTAATAGGGCGACATGAACTAATATGCTACCATTAACCACATGCTACGCATATAATACTGACCAGCTTATGGCAGATTATAAGGCATCGAACGCTGAATTATTTGCGTAAGAACTCTGCTACGTATAACTGTTTATTTAACTGGCACGGTTAACTCGGCACATTAAAATATCGGTCCACCTTTAAAATGCGGACAGTTTGGAACAGCTTTCTAGTTTATCAGCTCGTGCAGTGGCAACTGCGTGTGTCAACTAACGGTTGTGGTTAGTCATTCGCCTTACTACTACTACTACTACTATTCCACCACTACCACTTCACGGCGATAATAATAATAATAATAAACGCCCCTTATTGTGCGTGGAGGCCTTGACTGCTAGGTAGAAATGACGATTTGGGGAATGAAATAAAAATTGTGAAGCAATGAGCAAAGACACTAATATGAATTTTGGATTTAAAATGTGCGCAAGAATATGTTTAAAAAAAGGTAGGGTCCAAAGCAATATATATATATATATATATATATATATATATAGGAAGCACATTTGAGAAGGACATTAAAGAACTGGACCCGAGAGACGCATGTAAGTATTTAGGCAAAGAAGAGAACCATGATATAGAGCATAAAAATGAGAAAGAAACGTTGAAGAAGGAATACTTGAGGAGAGTGAGAATAGTTTTGGACACAGAATTAAGTGCAACGAATAAAATTCAAGCAACTGGATCATTGGTAGTACCAGTACTTAGATACAGTTTTGGAATTGTTAACTGGCGCCAAAAAGAACTGCAAAAACTGGATAGGAAAACGAGGAAACTGCTTACCATCCACGGACAGCATCACCACAGGCAGACGTAGATCGCTTGTATGTTCCCCGAATACAAGCAGGAAGGGGCCTGATGCAGTTCGAAGAAGCCTGAGCCAGTGGCGTACCCAGTAATTTTGTGCAGTGGGTTGGAAGGGGGGGGGGGGCAACAAATTCAGTTAAGGAAAGAGGACAGAGAGAACGGCGATCTGGGGACGGTAGCCCCCTAGTCAGGGGGAGGTAGCTGTAATTTGGTACAAGAAATTTCATTTCATATAGTAAAATTTTCTTAATTTTTGGTACTTTAAGACTATTTATGATGACAACCAATTTATTTGTCATTGCTAATATAAAACAACTGCGAA
>Ga0131853_10023209_pt1 | contig 11206 bp, 10 predicted proteins | sample TergutLab28metaG_FD_92764 | JGI IMG/M metagenome (GOLD analysis project Ga0131853, IMG submission 92764) | Labiotermes labralis P1 segment gut microbial communities from Petit-Saut dam, French Guiana - Lab288 P1 (version 2) (version 2) | ecosystem: Host-associated > Arthropoda: Insects >...
ACACACACACATACACACACACACACACATACACACACACACATACACACACACACACACACACTCATACACACACACACACATACACACACACACCACACACACAGACACACACACACACATACACATACACACACACACACATACACACACAGACACACCACACACACACACACACACACACATACACACATACACGCCAAACTGCTTCATTGTGGCATTCTTCTTTCTTCAAGCCGGTAAACTAAAATTATACGCGGCTTTTGAAAATTATATCTCATATTAGAAGTACAGCTCTGCTTCCCCTGTCCAGTTGGTGTGCTGTCAAGCTGACTGTAGAAACCATTGCCACACATATTGAACACATCTTAATTACGCGATAAGCATCACTGAGACAATTCCTTGCTCAACAATTACAAAGACTTTTTCACATTTGAACATAAAAAAAGTATGCGTGCATTCAATTACACACACACACACACACACACACACACACGTTCGTACAAAAATTAGTGAAAATAATATTGGAGGAATAAGCATTTTAACTTCTACATCGCTTGTATTCAAAGAATCATGGTTCCAAAACATTTCTAAGTTCCCTTTATTAGTGAAAATATTTGCCGTATCTTTAAGCAAAGACCTTTTGTATCTGTCCCGAATAATCAATCACAAGAAAGAAGTCGTGATACCCGAGTGATGGACGAAGATTTCCATGGTAAAATTTTAAGCCTCCAATCCAGGTGTTGGTATTATTTTCTTGTAAGGAGATTGTTAAATTTCTGAGTGCTCTTTCATATTAAAATTTACTTTAACTTAGGAAATGACGGATATCATAATTCAACGGTAAATTCTCGACAGATTCATTTCACACAGACATTAAACAGTTAAATAAAAGGATCAGTAACTTATTCTGTGCACTAGGTGAAGTCGGTTTGTTATTGTATGGAATAAGTAGCCAAGTGGTGGAAAGTCCCTCACTCCACTACCCAAAGTGAATGTGCAAGGAACAATAGTGCCTGCATTGAATGCACTACTGGAAGGAAAACTTCTACACAAATACTAAAATTGCAATTTTTATACAGCAATGCATACGAACAGTGAAACTCGACCCACAAGGGTGCTGATAAGTCCTTAGCCCGACTCTGAAAGGAAACAAACTACAGCGACCAACAGGAATATAGTCCTGTTGTGTGTAAGCCATAAGTCTTGGTATAGTGCTGTAAGTCTTGGTCGCTGTAGCTTGTTTCCTTCCAGGGTCAGGTTAAGGACTTATCAGCACCCCTGTAGAAGGTACATATGGATATAGCCAAAACATTTAAAATAAAGAGAACTGATACTACCGCCACATTTCTTCTATACATATATATATATAATTCTTACTAAATACATCCGCATATCCTGACGCTCCGAATAAGCTACGCAAGAAATCAGAGTAGACAAGTGTTCAAAACATGCACAGTTCTTCATGAAAAGGAAAGAAAGTGAAGGCACCATAATTTTAATTTTGACAACTATCTAAGATTTCATCATTCCTGTAATTAACATGTGTCTCATATGAGCGACTAAGATCTCATCCAACAATACAAAGAATTTCAATTGTCATTTTAATTTTGTTTCACGTATTGGCCTGAAAGTGGAGGAAGTTGTTAGGGATCATTAGTGTTGATTTGGCCGCTACAGGTCAACTGCACATCATAAATTCTGCATTCGTCTAATACTTGAGAACAAATGGCTACACTGAAGCAACGCATTAGCAATTTGTAGACCTCAAGAAAGCGTATGATTCAGTTAGAAGGGAGGTCTTGTTTCATACATTCATTGGGTTTGCTATCCACATAAAACTGGTAAGGCTACTAAACAATGTGTCTGAATGAGACCTATAGCAGAGTCCGCGTAGGTATCCATTTGTCTGACATGTTTCCTATGAAGAATGGTTTGAAACAAGGCGATGTTCTATCGTTATTGCTTTTCAAATTTGCTTTAGAGTATGCCATTAAGAGGGTTCAGGTAAACCAGGATAGCTTGAAATTAAATGGTGCACATCAGCTTCTGGTTTATGCTGATGATGTTAATATATTGAGAGGAAGCGTACATACTGTTAAAAAAAAGACACGCTACCATTAGTAGGTGGGCGCTGGTAAGGATATTGGACTAGAAGTAAATGCTGATAAAACTAAGTGCATGGTCATGTCTCGAGATCAGAATGCAGGACTAAGTGGGAATATAAATAGTGATAATAGTTCATTTGATAGGGTGGAAAATTTCAAATATTTTTGAACAACTTTAAAGTATCAGAGTTCTATTCAAGAATAAATTAAATCCAGACTGAAGCCAGGGAACGCTTGCTATCATTCGGTGCAGAATCTTTTGTCTTACAGTTCGCTATCCAAAAACATAAATTTTAAGATATACAGAACTATAATTTTGCCTGTTTTTTTTTTTGTGGGTGTGAGACATGGTCGCTCATATCGAGGGAGGAAAATACGCTGAAATTGTTGAGAATAGGGTGCTGAGGAGAACATTTGGGCCTAGGAGGGAGGAGTTAACAAAAGAGTGGAGAATGCTACATAATGAGGAACTTGATAACTTGTACACCTCACCAAATATTTTTCGGGTTAACAAATCGATAAGAATGAGATGGGCGGGTTGTAACACGAATGGGGGAGAGACAAGGTTCATACACGGTTTTCGTGGGGAAACCTGAGAGAAGGATACCACTTGGATGAAACAGGCGTAGATGGGAGGACAATATTAAAATGGAATTTTTTGAAGTGGAAGGGTGCATGGACTGGGTTGATATGGTTTGGGATAGGAACAGTTGGAGGGCCCTTGTGAGTGCGATAATGAACCTTCGGGTTCCATAAAATGCGGGTAATTTCGTGACTAGCTGAGAACCGGTTAGCTGCTCAAAAAGGTTTCCGCTCCATACAGTAAGTACGTAAGTAAGTAAGTAAGTACGTAAGTGAGTAAGTAAGTAAGTCAGTCAGTCAGTAATTAAGTAAGTAAGTAAGGGACGAACTTTCCTGTCTCCTGTTTATAGAAATCAAGTAGACCTAGCATGTCACAACTTTTCCACCTTGCAAACATCTTTAAATTTTTGGCCTTCGAGAACTTGCTTCTTCCCCGGCAGCAGACAGTAAACACCTTGATACTATCACGGTCAGTGTAGGTTCTTTAGTTACGAAATAATACGTTATTTGAACTTATTTTCTGGTCGCGTTTCGTACATTACACAAAACTTCAACTACCACACAGTGACAGTAAAAAAAGAATTTGGATGGATATAAAACAAAGTGTCGTTCTGGACATCAGAAAGGAAGATGTTATTTTACAGATCTAGCTGTAAATGTAAAAGTGATATTTAAATGGACCTTACAACAATGACATATTTATTATGGACTGGACTTTGTAATATTCTGTATGAAATTGCGAAGTCCGCGTTTCACATCAATGGAAAATAACTAAACAATGATGATGCTTGGAAAATTGTATGTAGTTAAACAGAACTGTGTCACACGTGGTGTAGACATCTCTACACCACGTCCGCGCGCATGCTTATAGTAAGATCTTAAGTTCCCTTAAGACAACTTGAAGATGGTCAGTACAGGCCGAAACATGTAGTTGTCCATTATATAATCATTAAATACACCTCATGTGGCACAGTTATGTTTGACTACATAAAATTTTCCAAGTTTCACACAAACAACGGGGTGACACAATTTCTAGAATGATGTTACTATTTATATCCATTAAATAATCTCTTCTGCAAAACACATGGCGCAGAAGAGGATGATAAAATCACTTCTAGAAATCATCTTCTTCTCTTTCTAATTTTACCACTCGTGTTATTTCAATTATAAATGTCGTCTGAAGACATGTAAATTTTAAAATATTCTCAAATATAATTAGTTGTCACATTCGACAGTTAAGCAAAGATGTAAAAAAAAGTGAAACTAAGATATCATTATTAATAAATATAAAAATCCAACCTCATTATTTTTCGACCCTTTGTTAAATTCAAACCGTTTCGACCTGTCTATATAATATTTTAAGGAAATCTAATGTAAATCCGAGTCTGGCTCTTCTTGAAGAGGAGAAAATTTAGCCCGGGCTTGTAACCCAGGTCTGTTAGCTCCAATCGAATAGCCAGTGTCAGGGAGTATTAATATTTCCTTTGTGTAACGACAATTCATGAAACAGTGAAGTCTGAACCTGTGCAGTTATAACACCTTAGGCTACTACAGGCGATTCATGTAAAATGCCAGCACTTTAGGTTAACGACTCTGCTTAGATGAATGCAGTGTCACAAATAGGCTTCAAGAATGTTTTGACACCAGCAGTTGAAAAACATTTGTGGATTCATTGTTCTTTTGTAAGTGTGCTTCCTTCCTTTTCCAAAGGTACAATACTGGGGAGGTAAATGTGGCCTGCGGATCTCAGGCAAGAATATTCTTGGAGATCTCCCTCCTTCCTTAAGTTCTAAAACAATGTGGAAGTACAATTCTAGAAAACATGTTTCCTGGTGTATGAAAGAGCGTATTCTTTTCAAGTTTCCCGAACTTCCCCAGTTTTATTGCCGTAAAGTAGTAAGAAGAGTAGGAAGCATTAGTGGGATGATGCTGGCAGGGCAGTACCGAAGTACAGTACCTGGAGAAAAATCTGTCCCTCTAATAAATTTCTAAAAAATTGCTCCGGGATCAACCCCGGATTTCTGCAGTTCGGAATGAAAAATGATTTCTTAAACGTGTAGGCGTTACTTACTTACCTACCTACTTACTCCATGGAACGGAGTCCTTCTTAAGAAGTAACCGGTTCTTAGTTAGTCAAGAAATTCCACACATTTTATGGAACCCGGAAGTTCATTATCGCATCTGTAAGTGCCCGCCACCTATACCTATCCTGATCCAGATCGATCCAGTCCATGCCCCCACATCCCACTTCCTGAAGATCCATCTTAATATTATCCTCCCATCTATGCTTGGGTCTTCCAAGTGTCCTCTTTCCCTCAGATTTCCCCACAAAAAGCCTGCATACAACTTTCCTCTCCCCCCCATACTTGCTACATGTCCAGTCCATCTCATTCTTCTCCATTTGATCACCCGAACAACACTGGCAGAGGATTACTGATCATTAAGTTCCTCACTGTGTAGTTGTATCCACTCCCTCTTAGGACCAAATATTCTCCTCAACATCCTATTCTCAAACACCCTCAGCATACGTTCCTCCCTCAATGTGAGCGACCGAGTTTCACACACATACACAACAACAGGCAAAATTATAGTTCTGTATATCTTAATCTTTAAATTTTTGGATAGCAAACTGGAAGACAAAAGATTCTGCACGAAATGATAGGAACCATTCTGACTTCAATCTGCTCTTAAATTCTTCCTGAATAGAATTTTGATTTGTTAAAGTTGTTCCTAAATATAAACAATGTAAGACGTGAAGCTAGCAGATATTTCAGGTACAGAAAGGAGGAATATCTGAAACCTAAAATTTATGAACTTGAATCTAACAGCAAGATAAACAATATCAGAGACTTGTGTACAGGCATCCGCAATTTTAAGAAGGGCTACCAGCCTAGAACTAATTACTAAAGGGTGAGATGGATAATTTGGTTACACACTGTCACAGTATTTGGGTTAGGTGGAGGAAACATTTCTGTCGGCTGTTCAGGGTACAGTACAGGGGGTTAATGAGGTAAAGCAAACGTGCAGGCCTACACTGAAAATGTAAAGCCTAAAAGCCATAAAAACTTAGCGTCTGCATTACATAGAATAAAGTTTCACGTTGCATAGTTAATAAACACATGTTTTTGTGTGAAAGTATCACACAAAATATAAGTGTATGTAAACATTCTGTAAGTACAATACTGCGCCTTTTAATTCTAAACATGTTGGTAGAAAAAGCAATTTTTAAACTTTATTTGGTCAAATACAAGACCATACACATGTTTTCGGTTTTCCAAGATTAGTCGCCGCATTTTTTAAAAGTTCTTTCAGTCAGACCCTCTTCTCTGATGGCTGTAGTCGCAAGGAAGGTACATACAGGTCGAGAAAATCCTAAGGACAAGGGACAAGGGCGCGACAAGTTACGAGACATTACATACGAAGTAAAGAATAATTTATTATGTGGGGATCAGTTTCGTGCATCTGCTTGCCCATCTTTCCGCTCGCCACTCCATATTTGTCCTAGTATTAGCAACTAAATCCTTTGCCGGATTTTAATGAGATTCGATACAGGAGTCCTTTACCAAAGCCGTTGCGCAAGCATGAATTTCTTGAAAATTGGCCCTGTGATAGTCATACTTTAATTCAGGGTGTATATAAACTACTACCCACACTTCCGATGTTTCCTCATCAAATTGGAAACAATTTGATATAGACGTCTTCACAAAATCCTGCTATGGGAAGGGAGAATTACATACCGGGTTTTGGTGTGCAAACCTGACGGAAAAGGACCACTTGGAAGACCAAGGAGTAGAGGGAATAGAGTTTTTATACATAGTAAATTATTTTTAAATTTGAATAAAGTTTGACCAACTAGATGACACTTGCTTTATTATATATTGCTCAACATGCATAAAACACCAAAACATACCACACACAAAATGTTCAAGAACCACAAGACACCACACGCTTGCAAAAACACACTCACTCAGAGCCACACACGACACATAATATAGGTAGAGCACTTACCACTAGATAAATAAATTAACACACAAAACCTCTATCATTGCAGCCCACACAACACAAGTACTCGCTAGCTCCTAAAGATGGACGTATTAACGTCTGAAACATGTTGAGCAATATATAATAAAGCAAGTGTCATCTAGTTGGTCAACCTTTATTCATATATCAAGATGATGCACAGTCCAATACGCATAAGATATTTTTAAATTGTTCGCTATAAGCCCATGAAGTTATTGTGATTATTACATGCAATAATAATAATAATAATAATAATAATAGCAGTAGTAGAAGTAGTGTGCGCCATGTTAGTGCAGTCGGTACAGTGACTGGCTACGCACCGGACAGTCTGGAGATCGACTCTTGGTCGGGGAGATATCTTCCGCAACCGGCTAGAGTGACCCTGCAGCCAACCAACACCCTCTAGCACGGAGGTTAAAGAAAGAGTGAAACAATACTTCCACTTCCCCCCCCCCTGGGGCTTCATGGCCAGGATTAAATCTATCTTTTTAGCAGCAGCAGCAGCAGCAGTAGTAGTAGCAGTAGTAGTGTAGTAATAGTAGTAGCAGGATAAGCAACAGAAGGGGGCGCATCGGTGGTGACAGTAGTTGGTAGTTTGGTCGCTTATTAAAACTAATCTATTGGTTCCATCACTTTACCAGGTATAATCTTTTCCCTTTGTCATCATGTGCAAGCATGTGCTGGGGTTCACTCAGCGGCCTATCCAATGAATAAAGGGGCTTCTGAACTGACCTCACACCAGTCTAGGCTACAAGGAGGACAAGAATGTTCGGAGATTTACCTCTTTTGACACTGTGCTTGTTCGTGTAGAGCTACAGGGTACAGGTCTCCCCGTGACATGCCTGGACAAGCACAGTTCCACCCCAATGGCAACCCGGCTACAGAAGGAGGTGGGTGGTCAGCACGGCGCTCCAGCCGCTTTACCCCAAGGAAAGACCCGGTTCCCATTGTACAGGAAGCTGGTGGACTTCGGGGCCGGTCGAAACGGCATGGTAAACCTAGATCCACCGCCATTCGATTCCTTGACCTCACCGTAGGGTCTAAGTTATCCCGGCCGCCATTCCTATGGTGGTACCCAGATTTAAGGACAAGTTTTATTTTCATCTTTTACCATCCTGTTAGTATACGCGGTGGAGCAGTTGGATGAATCGCTGCACTACAAGCCAGAAGGTGGCGGGTCGAATCCCCGATGGGGTCATTGAAACGTTTTAATTAACTTAATCCTTCCTGCTGCACTTTGGACCTTGGGTCGAGTTGGCCTCTAACAGAAATGAGTACAAAGGATATCCCCATCGGGGGTAAGGGTGGGAGGGGCGTGGGGCTGACAACCTTGCCACCTTCATGTACCGATTGCCTAGAAATCTTGGGAGCCTCGACCTACTGGAATTCTAGTGGCCTGTACAACTGTATAGAAATAGCTTTAACTTAATCTTTCTGTTACAGAATAAAAGGACTTCAGTACGCCGTTGTAAAAAGGAAATGATACTCAAATCTGTAGATAGCTTAGGTCGTGGTTAAATAAATAACTGAGATTAAAATAAAAGGAGAAATGAACTTTGCATTAAGTCTTAACCATTTTCGTGGTACATAAGCTATCAAATTAATGTATTATTCTGAAGGGTCAGTTACTCTATCGCACAGAAAAACTGATCTGTATAATATGCCAGTCCATACTACGACGGTATATAGGTAAATAGAAGTACAGATACGCTCATTCTTACCTCTGCTCTATATGCAGATGAACGGTCTGTATCATGTCCCGGACATTTAACCCAGGAGAGAAAAACTGCTAGTCATTAAAGAGGAGGCTTCAGGTCTGGGTTTTTAGGAGAAGAGATAATTGTATTGCGTCTGCCGAGAATTAAACCCCGAGTCTAGTCATTATAACTTCTACGCTACTCCGTACCCTAAACTAACGCATAACTTGTTGAAACCTTCAGATTCCGAGGCAGTTCTACAGAGTGTTTGTGGTCTCTAACTCTCCTACATAAGAAGGCGTGTATTTCACCTCGATTTAGCAAGCAAGCACGTCACAATTACCAAGGTCAAACTTGCGGCCCATTTCTCACTCTCACCGTCACTCTGCACCTACAAAGGCCACCTGGTTGTCGTCCTCCACAACCTTGCTCTGAGTCCCCGTCCTCAGAATTAGCAAGGTTGGGAGTAAACTTGTAGGTGGGCGAATACCCACACCACCCCCGCTGCTACCCGCTGTTAATGGGGTGTTAAGAAGACCCCATGCCGTTCAGCCGACAAAGGGGAACCACTTCATTGCATTTCCCCGAGTGCCAGTAAAGCAAGAGACAACGGAATGGGTGGGGCCATAGGCACTTTTATTCACTGAGCTGTCAACAGACCAGTTATTAGAATATCATCTTGTGTGGGAACCGTCTGTTAGCAGGAAACGTGTCTATTGTGCTTCAGTAGAGACCTCGTGAAACGAAAGGAATTTACATGTGAATCATACAGAAGAGATGTAAGGTTAAGCCACGACATTCCATGTTGATTATCTTCAACATCTGGTAATGGTTTTCCCTTTGCATTTTATTAAATATTATGAATACTTTACTCACACTATCGTAGATTTTACTATGCAACAATACAGATTTCCTTGTTCAAAGAACCGGAGTTTGGCGAAGGAAACATATTATGCTTTCCTGCCACATATTTGTCCATCCAGTACACAACCTATATGAGGAAAAAATAATCTACCATCAATATAAAACTAACTCAACGGAACAAAATCCTTCCAGCTGTTTCAGTAGTTCCCCACCTTAATATGTAACACGAACATTCATATTTGTGTTAAATACCTCCTGCTCTATTCAAAATCTAAAACAAAAAGGCAAAATTAAAATTGTGCTTGCTTGTATGACGTATGTGCAAAGTGATTTCTAAAAGCAAGGATACGTAACTACCAACAGGTAGTCGGGGTTGGGAGGGGGGGGGGACGACACCAACAGAATCGAGTCCAATCTAGTCCGTGCGAATATAGTATCTTTTTAGTGCTCTTTGAAGAGCAGGGCCGGGATAGCTCAGTCGGTACGGCGACTGGTTACGGGTTGGACGATTCGGGGATCGAATCCCGGTGGGGGCAAGATTATCGGCACCCTTCCAGACCGGCTCACTCAGCCACCTATACAATGAGTGCAGGGTCTTTACCGGGGGTAAAGCGGCCGGGGTGTGGCGTTGACCACCCACCCCATCTAGCGCCCAGGTTAAAGAAAGGGTACAGCTGTACCTCTACTCCACCTCTGGGCCTTCATGGTCTGTTATAGAGTGAACTTTACCTTTACCTTTACTGTTAGAAGAGTGCACATTAGAGAACTCTGCAGCGATGGACAGTGTCAACAAGTTTCTTTTGCACGCAGTTAAGTGGGGACGGTGGCTGCGTTGAAAGAGATGAAACATGTGGGTGAACCCAATGAATATGAAGAAACTAGAATTCGAAATATTTAGACTAGTTCCTATACAATTTTTGCCTAAAAGCTGACTATGTACTTCTCTGTTTCTACGGTCAAAATAAGACGCATCTTAGATGGCCTAGTGGCCCTTAACTGAAAAAAACCAACTTTCTAAAGTCACTTCACAACGCAAAATATCAGCCCTCACAATATCAGCCCTTACGCCCGGCCACTGGAGTCCGATTGAAGGAAATGAAACATGCAGCATCAAGACTCTTGACTCGGCAAGATTCGTGAGACTCGACTGGAATCGACTCTGCTGGTGCACACGCATTTCCCGCTCGTGGCAATCATAAGTAAGCCAACGGCCAACTAACTTCTGCCACGTCTTTGTGAGCTTAATTGGACTCGACTCGACTCGGTGTGTACGCACCTAAAGGAAGAGTATCGATTGAATTCCTACATACCAGTTCAAAGTCTCGAGAACTGTCACGTCAAAAACAGAAGGCAGCTGGATCAGTAGCAATGCGCCATACTAGTTAAGATACACACTTCGAACATGCAAATTTTTAGTATCATGTCCACGTGTTTACTCTGACGCTAAGCACAGAACACAAACTGAGGCTGTAAAGAAAGCAAGCTGCTGAGAAGATAACTTGGGCCTAAGGGAAAGAGGTTAAATGAATGTGGGATTTTATGTTCTTATGGTAGCGTTTATGTAGTTAGTTCTAAACACCTGAAGTAAGGAGTCATCCCTTTACCTTGACGATAGGCGAATTCCTCTGCAGTTCGGATGCAAACCTACCGCATTATACACACCTGGAAATTTAATCAATGTGGAAGTTCATATTTTGTTTTTTTACCGCATACTAATTGTAACTTATATCGCTATTGGCCTGTGAAACCAGGACTTGCAGTTGTCCGGGTATATGGAGCTTGTCTATAGACATATATGAAAGGCTTCCTTGGACCTAGGAAGTGTGTCATCCCCGTTGTGTGTGTGAAACTAGGAAAAGGTATGTAGTCAAACACAACTTAATCACTGAGGTGTATTTAATGACTGTGATGGAAACAACTACATGTTTCGGCCTG
>Ga0131853_10023210_pt1 | contig 11206 bp, 6 predicted proteins | sample TergutLab28metaG_FD_92764 | JGI IMG/M metagenome (GOLD analysis project Ga0131853, IMG submission 92764) | Labiotermes labralis P1 segment gut microbial communities from Petit-Saut dam, French Guiana - Lab288 P1 (version 2) (version 2) | ecosystem: Host-associated > Arthropoda: Insects >...
GCCTCAAGCCCCAAAAAACTTTTGACGGCAAAAGAAGATGAAACTCCTCGCCAAAACCGCTTCGGAGGTCTAAATCTCTAAGCAGTAAACTGCTAAGAGCTTTATGCCAAACCGTCGTCACTATGCCGCCGACCCACGCAAAAAACGCGTGTGTGCCCGTCTGGCATGAGGGCGACAAAAGTTAGCGAACCGCATTCGCGGAAAGACTGGCGAGATATAACACTGCGCTCGTTAGAGAGCGATCCGCGCCTAAAAGCGCGAGATCTAACTTGGTTAGGGTGCGTTGATTGTAGTGACTTTCGCCCGTGGTTCCGCCAGCGGGGTACCCGCGCGTTTTTTGCGTGGGTCGCGGCGGGGAGGGCGACGGTTTTGATCAAACTTTTGTCGCGCAAAAGTTTGGCAGATGGCTGTGGATTTTGCAAGCAAAATCTTACGCCCCAGCACTTTTCGACTACCGCTTGTGAAAAATCACACAAGCGAAGTCTCAAATGCTGGATTGACAAGGACTGGTCCTTGTCGCGCCGCGCGCGCCCGCGCACTGCACGCCGCCGCAGCGGCAAAATGGTCTAAGGCGCAACGCGCCTTAAGCCCGCGCCCGCCGGGCGCAAAAAAGAAAGGACTGATCCTATGACACTCAAAAATAAAGTTGCAGTCGTGACAGGCGGCGGCGGGGTGCTGTGCGGCGCGTTCGCCAAGTGCCTCGCCGAAAACGGCGCAAAGGTTGCCCTGCTTGATATTAACATCGAAAATGCGCAAAAGGTTGCGAACGAATTCGGCGGATTGGCAATTGCCGCCGACGTTTTGGATAAAGATAGCTTGGAAGCGGCGCGCAAAATTATCAACGAAACGCTGGGGACCTGTGACATCCTTATAAACGGCGCGGGCGGAAACAGCCCGAAAGGCACGACAACCAAGGAATATTTCGAGCTTGCCGACCTGCAAAACAGTGAGCTTACTACATTTTTCGACCTCGACAAATCGGGAATTGAGTTCGTGTTTGACCTGAATTTCCTCGGAACGCTTATACCGACCCAGTGTTTTGCGCGGGATATGGTAAGCAAGCGGGACACGACGATTATCAACATCTCGTCAATGAACGCGTTCTGCCCGCTTACAAAAATTCCGGCATACAGCGGCGCGAAATCAGCGGTAAGTAACTTCACCCAATGGCTCGCGGTTCACTTTTCAAAGGTCGGGATTCGTGTAAACGCCATCGCTCCGGGATTTTTCGTCACCGACCAAAATCGGGCGTTGCTGACAAACGACGACGGAAGCTTTACCGAACGAGCGGAGAAAATATTGCTAGCAACGCCAATGAACCGCTTCGGCGAGGCGGAAGAGTTGCTCGGAACGCTGCTTTACCTGGCGGATAGCAAGCAATCATCGTTTGTAAACGGTGTAGTAATCCCCGTCGATGGCGGATTTTCAGCGTATAGCGGAGTGTAGGTAGACATAATATAGAGGTGAACACATAGCCTGCATTATGTCAACTGTAATTCAAAATTATGTAAACTTATGTAACGGAGGGAGATATAAAAATGGTTAAGATAGCAATTATCGGTATCGGAAATATGGGAACAATTCACGCGCAGCGGATATTTGGCGGCGTAATTGACGGACTTGAGCTCGCTTGCATATGTGATATAAGCCCGAAGCGGCTCGACTGGGCGCGTGAAGAGTTCGGCGATAAGGTGAAACTGTTCAAGAGCAGCGACGAGCTATTCGAAAACGCGGATTTGTTCGACGCGGTAATTATCGCGACGCCGCACTACGACCATCCGTCGTTGGCGATAAAGGCGTTTGAGTTGGGCAAGCACGTTTTGGTCGAAAAGCCCGCGGGCGTTTATACAAAAGCGGTTCGCGAGATGAATGCCGCCGCCGAAAAGTCGGGCAAAAAATTCTGCATCATGTACAATCAGCGCACAATTCCGGCGCATCAAAAAATCCGAGAGATGGTGCAATCGGGCGAGCTTGGAACCATCAAACGCATGATTTGGATTGCCACAAGCTGGTATCGCCCGCAATCGTATCACGACAGCTCGACTTGGCGAAGCACTTGGGTCGGCGAGGGCGGCGGCGTTCTGCTTAATCAGTGTCCGCACCAGCTTGACCTTTGGTGGTGGATTTTCGGAATGCCGAAAAGGGTGCGCGGATTCGCAAGTTTCGGCAAATACTACAATATCGAGGTGGACGACGATGTTACCGCCTACGCTGAGTACAATAACGGTATGACGGCGACGTTTATTACCGCTACCGGTGAATTTCCTGGCACAAATAGGCTTGAAATTTCGGGAAGTTTGGGCAAGCTTGTGATGGAAGATAACAACCTTAGATTTTGGCGCAACGAAGTGGATGAACGCGAGTTTAACGCCGGCTACAAAGGTGGTTTCGGGAATCCCGAAGTTTCGGAGCGCGAAATCCCGCTATCAGGTGAGGCGAGCGAGCATATCGGAATTTTGCAAAACTTCGCGAACGCGATATTGAACGGTGAAGAGCTTCTATCCCCCGGAATCGAGGGGATTTATGGATTGACAATATCCAACGCAATCCACCTGTCCGCGTGGACGGATAATTGGGTGGAATTCCCTATGGATGAGGACTTGTTTTACGATACGTTGCAGGCGAAAATCAAAAACTCGACATTCGAGAAGGTCGAAAATGACGGGAATGTGTTGGATTTGACGGGGACGCATTAGCGTGCGCCCAACGGGCGTGGGCTGTCTTGCGCTGACAAGCGCATATGTGCGGCTACTGCCGCATGGTTTTTAGGGCTTTTCCCTAAAAACCTTTTTTGCCGCTGAGGCGGCGGGGCTTTTGCCCTGCCGGGCGGGCGCGGGCTTTTTCGGGTCCGTCCCGAGGGCGTTGCGGCGGCTGCCGCAGAGCGACAAGGGCTAATCGTAGCCCTTGTCAATCCCCGAAAAACTTTTAGAAAAGTTTTACAAAACAGGCGACGCACACGCGCTATGGCGCTATTGTGATCGCGTCGCTAAAAATGTGCATACAATTTGCCTCTCAGTTCAATGACTACGGCGGCAAAAGCCGCATTCTCGACTGAAATAGTGTTCTATCTCGCTAATCTTTCCGCGAATGCGGTTAGCTAACTTTGGTCGCCCTCATGTCCGGCGGGCACACACGCGGTTTTTGCGTGGGTCGCGGACATGGTAGGCGATGGTTTTGTAAAACTTTTGCCCCAAAAGTTTTTTGGGGCTTGACAAGGGTGTCAATACACCCTTGTCGTCCTGCGCTGACAAGCGCAAATGCTACAGAGCCTCGCTCTGATAAAAAGATTTTAAGCCCGCGCCCGTTGGGTGCAAAGAAAGGATGATAAAAAATGATAACAATCAAAGAAATCAACTACAAAAATTTCGGTCGGTGCGTCGAGGTTTCGAACGGAACGATCGACTTCGTTGCGACGCTTGATATCGGGCCGAGGATTATTCGATTCGGCTTTGTCGGCGGCGAGAATGCGTTTTGGGAGGATATCGACCGAGTAATCACCGAACCCGAGCCGTTTACCGACGCCGACTTTGGCGTGGATAAAAAGTGGTACATCTACGGCGGACACCGGCTTTGGCTCTCGCCTGAGGCGTCGCCGCGAACATATTATCCCGAAGATGAGCCTGTGAAATACGAAAAAATCGCTGACGGCACAGGGGTTCGCCTCACACCGCCGCCGCAAAAATGGACCAACGTGCAAAACGAGATTGAAATTGCGATAACCGGCGATAATTCGGTTGAAATCAAGCACTTCATTACCAATATCGGTGCGTATCCGTCCGAGTTCGCCATTTGGGCGTTGTCGGTTATGGCGCAAAATGGAAAATCGGTAATTCCTATGCCGGCGTGGGATACGGGGCTTGTTTCCAATCGGCAGATGGCAATTTGGCCGTATACGAAAATGAACGACGAGCGGGTTTATTGGGGTGATAAATATATCACGTTGAAGCACGATGTGAACGTGAAACGTGCGATTAAATTTGGTATAAATAGTGAGCACGGCTGGGCGGCATATTTTAATCACGGCAATATGTTTGTGAAACGTTTTCCGGTTGACGGCAAGGTATATCCCGACGGCGGAATGTCGTATGAAACTTACGCGAATGAACATTTCTTTGAGCTTGAAAGTTTGGGTGAACTTAAAAATGTCGCGCCCGGTGAGACGATTACGCATAAGGAGCAGTGGCAGTTGTTTGCCGATGTTCCGCGGCCGAGCGATGATGAGGGTGAGATTGCCGCGGTGGTTGGTAAATATATATAGGGAAAGATAATTAGAAAAATCCTGTTACCATATAAGTGTAAATGTTTTGAGCGGAAAAGCTTAAACGTTTACACTTATTTTATTTGAGTTTGCAAAAAAGTGCTTGCTTTGAGTATGATTTTGTGAAAATTTATAATTTTTTAAATAAATTGCTTGAATTTTGTTAAAACCTATACTAATATGACACGCATGTTTAAAATAAATCACGAAGGAATGATTGTTTTGTATAAAAAAGCAAAAAAATTAGCGGCATCTATTGTATTATTATCTTTTATCGGAACAATAGTAATGTTTGCTCCAGAAGCTTTTGCGTTTCCGAATATATCGCGCCCGCCAAACAATGATCATACATTTGGAATGTATTGGTATGCTTCGGCGGGTCCGTCAATTAATGAGCCGAATCGTTATTTGGATTTTGCGGCGGCGAATGGAATTAATGAGATTTATCTTTCCACAGGCGTTACTGCCGGGGTTGCAAACTTGGGGCAAAATGTGAATGATTTTATTTCCGCGGCGAACGAAAGAGGGATTCGGGTTTTCTTTCTAACCGGGCATTATAATTGGATTCTTCCCGCTTATTATGAAAATTTCAAGCGGCGCATGGGCGAATTTTTGGCATATCAAGAATACGCCTCTGAAAATGAGCAATTTGCCGGCGTTGTATTGAACATTGAGCCGCAACAATTTCGCCCTGTTCCCGGTCGCTATTATTACAACTGGTTAACGCCTGTGGGACCGGAGAGAGATGCGGTTAGAAACCGGTTACTGCAATACTATATAGATTTCCAAGTTTATATGACTGAGCTTTATGGCCGGATGGACTGGACCGCGCCGGCTTGGTGGAGAGCGGGTTACTATGAGTATCAACGAATAATTTATAACGGCGAACCTGAATGGTTATATCGAGCGACCATTATGGAGGCAAACCGAATTCATGTAATGGCATATCGTAATACACCGGCAAATGTTCTTCATTTCGCCAGAAACTGGGTTGCTTTTTCTAGAGAAGAAAACACTCCTATTATTTTAATGAATGCCGCGTTTTCAAGTGATGGCAGTGATAATCCCGCAACCAACAATGTTGATTACAGACACCTTGGCCGTGCGCAAATGACACGCAACTTTAATATCATGTATGCAACAGAGAACAATGAAAATCTCGGATTTGCCGTTTATCAAATGCGCAGATGGCTCGATTTGCCGGAGTGGCGGTTAGGTTTTATCGGCGTATATTTTTATGCGAATGCCGGAACACCAAGCATACAAGGCGCAGATCTTCTTTACGGCGACCCGTATTATTACGTGTTCAGAGAAATAAGCAAACCGACGCGGGATGGATATGAATTTATCGGGTGGTTTAACGAAGACGGATACGAGGTTATCGAAACCGACATAGTAACAACAACCGAGCATCATACATTGCACGCGGGATGGCGGCCTATTTCCGGTTTGACGCCTATGATATCCGGGATTTCTGTGGATAACGACGAAATTGTGACAATTTTGTTAAACCATCGTATTCCGGGGTCGTTTTTGTTTGTTGTGGTTTTCGATTATGACGATGATGGAATATATCGAATGTCGCAAATGGAATTCTCGCGAATAACGCCGAGCGGTAACAACGATATAGCAACATCCCTTACCGCGCCTGAACAAGGCGGAAAAATTAAAACTTTCGTTTGGAGCAGCATAAATCTTATGCAACCATACTGCGATTATTTTGAAAAACTGATGTGATTTTTAATTGTAAAAAATTGGGTGTTGATTTTATCTGATAAATAGTTTATGATAAAACTATTTACAATGGCGCATAATATAATACAATTTTTTAGTAAGGGGAGATTAAGGGTGAAACATATAGTTCCTATTTTTTGCGTTTTTATCGCACTTTTGTTGGCTATAGGAAGTGTAAATATTTCTGTTTTTGCGAATGTGGACGGTCAATATTACTACGAACATGACTATTTGGCGTATGAAGAGCATGGCGAAGTAAGAACCGAATACGATGTTTTACCTCAAGAAAGCATAATAGGTATAATACCTTTTAATAGCGTTGAAGTAGGTACTTTTGATGAATTCCGAGACGCGTTAAGGGAAAATTCTCCCGGTTCTATTACAACGACGATTGTACTTACCGACAACATAACCATGCCCTACGCTCCTACCGAACTTATAGGAGTAAACGGTGGGCCTACCGACTGGAGGATAAGGCAAGACCGTCATATAACAATAACGTCGCAAGAGGGTAGTCGGCACACTATATATATGGCAGCGCCAAACGATAACAACGCACCCGCGCTTCGTGTGTTTAACGGTGGGACGTTAACGCTGGACAACGTAATTCTGCAACACCAATCAGGCAACAATGCCCGCGCCGGAATTATCGCCAGCGGCGGCGGTCGAAATACCGTTAGCCTTGTCAATGCAGCCATCAGCGGGTTTACCAACGCGGCAATATACACTTTTGGAGAGGGTGCGGCATTAGGCACAGAGATTAACGTAGACGCTGACTCGATTATCGAGCATAACTCGCGCGCTAACAACGGCGGCGGTATACATGTAGGTCTTAGGTCCACGCTCTACTTGCATGGCACGGTTCGGCATAACCATGTGCGCGATTCGGGCGGGCAAGGCGGCGGTATTGCTACGGCGACCGCTCCGGCGTCGGCTGTAAACGCCACAATAAACATATTACCCGGCGCGTTAGTTCATAATAACGACGCAGGCGCTCAAGGAAACGGAGGCGGAATTCGTTTGGCGGCGGCGTCAACCCTTAACATGAGTGGCGGCGAAATTCATACCAATAATGCGGGTTCTTCAGCTAACGGAGGCGGTGTTCGTTTAGATAACTCGACATTTTTCATGACCGGCGGGCAAATTCGCAACAATAATGCCGCTAATGGAGGCGGCGTATACGCGGCCGCAGGTTCCGCAGTCACATTGAGCGGAACGTTGGTCGAAAATGAAATGTATGAAGCCGAAATTTTCAGCAATAATGCTGTCAATCATGGTTTTGACGGCGCTGCGCCCATTTCGGGGCAGGGCGGCGGTGTGCGGCTTACTAATTCTAACTTAACAATCAACGCTGGCGCGGTTATTAGAAACAACAATGCTATGTCAGGTGCCGGAATATCAACGTCACCGGGTGCTTCGACCGCTATCGTCACACTCAATGCGGGCGGGCAAGTTATAAATAATGATTCGGAAGCTCAGGGCGCAGGCGCGAGGTTTATGGGAGACACTACGTTTCATATGCATGGCGGAAGCATGTCGGGCAACAGCGCGGGCACGGCAGGCGGCGCAATTCACATGGGCGGCACGACGATTGTAAATATGAATAACGATATAGTTGAAATGACCGGCAACGACGCGTTAGAGGGAGGTGCGGTGTTTGTAGTCAACGAGACTACATTCAATATGCGTGCCGGCGCAACGATACATGAAAATAACGCAAGGGGCGGCGGCGCAATATTCGTTGCAGGCGGCGGAACGCTTGACATTCAAGATGGTATAATTCGTGGCAATACTGCCGACGCGTACGATGTAACGTCGGAACAGTTGGAAGTCGGTGTTGCAATCGGCGGTGGCGGGATTTTTGTTGCTAACGGCGGTAACATGAACATTAGCGGCGATAGTCGCATTAGTAACAACAGGGCGTTATTCAGTCCGGGCGGAGGTATTCGTCTTATTTCCGCGGCGGATGCAAACATAGGTCCGGATGTTGTAATAAACAATAATATTGCCGGGCAAACCGGCGGTGGTTTGCATGTTGGTGGTAATACGGCGTTCTATATGGATGGTAGTCGTGTATATGAGAATCGTGCTTATGGCGTTGACGGCGGAGGCGGGGTGATGGTAGGTCCCGACGCTTCATTAATCATGCAATCAGGCAGCGTAATAAGAGATAACGTTGCGGTGGCCGGCGGTGGCGGCGGAATTCATATGAGCGGAACGCTAACCATGCACGGCGGGGAAATTTATGATAACAATGCCGCCGGAAATGGTGGCGGAGTACTATTTATACTTGTTGATGACGCCGCGGCAAGGAGCGGAACATTTGATATGTTGGGCGGAACCATCCGCGACAATACGGCGACAAGCGGCGGCGGTGTGCATGTTACCACCAGTCGCGGACATACTGCTAATTTTAACATAAGCGGCTCGTCATCTATAACCGGCAATACGGCAAGAAGCCTTGGCGGCGGCGTTAACTTGAATGCCGGCGGTATTTCTGCCGAAGGCGGAATGACAGCGGGAACAACGATACTTACGATGGAAGATGATGCTGTAATCGGCGGAAATAGCGCGGCACAAAGCGGCGGCGGGATACACTTATTCAATAATGAGTTAGGCTCGGCTTCAATTACCATAAGTACCAACCCAAGCGGCGGGATTATCGGAAACATTGCGGATACAACCGGTGGTGGTATACATCTAGCGGGTAGAGGGACTAGCGCGCTTACCATGCATAACGGTATAATCAGCAATAACCATGCCGGTTCCGCACATTCGGGCGGCGGAGTTATGGTTTGGGGCGAAGGTGATTTTAGAATGTATGGCGGAACAATAAGCGGCAATACCGCAGGGCGCGTTGGAGGCGGCGTTGCTTTAGCGGGCAGCGAAGGTCATAATTCAAGATTCCATATGCAAGGCAACAGTGTTATTACAGCTAATACCGCTCAAATTGGTGGCGGTATTGGTATAACATCTGTAAGTGGAAATAACGACATACGTGACGCGCTAATTCAAAGACTTACGATCATTGGCGACGGTACTTCTGTGATGGGAAATATTGCGCCATCTCAAGAACCGAACACATGGCTTAGAGAAGAAACTATTCTTCAAATAGACCCTCAATTTGCTGAAGATGCCGGAGCGATTCTTAGGGTGAACCCATTCAATAACAGAGATATAATGAGCGAAGCTTTGATGGAACTTCAAGTTAGAAACCATTTTTTAGCTAATGACGGATTAAGCGGGCAAGGTTTTTTTCCCGGGCACGCGCTTGCGGGAGTGTATCGCGCAGACGAAACGATTTATAATAATGCCTATGACGGCAGTCATAGATTGTGGTCTTTTGACGGTTGGAGATTCTATGACGCGGTATACGAAGATTCCGGCAGACGCAGGGTGTTTCCTACGACACACCCGCCGCAAACAGGACCCGACAATGATGACCGTATGCGTTTAGGGCTTACAATTCCAAATACCTTTGAAGTCATTGCGGAAGCAACATGGAGAGTTTACGCGCCTCGATTATTGCCGAATTCGATAAGTTGTAATCAATTTTCGATAATTTCTATACCTGCTCCGCATCAGTTTTTCACGGAATACAGATTATTAGATGTGGACGAAAACGACTTACCCTATCAATATTGGACGACAAGCACAAGCTTTACCGGGCTTGATTCTGATACGCAATACATGGTAGTTGTACGATTCGTGCCAATTGGTTATCCCTATAATACAAACACTCATACGATAGTAGGACCTACGCCGGATGAATATCTGTTAGTGCGGACAAATGCAATAATCACCTTTGATATAAACGGCGGCGACACTTTAGAACCAAGCGATCAGTGTCACCCGCGCGGCGGCAGGGTGACATACCCTCATCCTCTATACGCTGTTCCGGCTCGTGATGGGTATGAATTTGGCGGATGGCGAGGTCAGAATGGCGTAATTTGGAACTTTGCCGACGACCCGGTTCTCGGAAACATGACTCTGATTGCGTATTGGTATCCACTGCATACAATTATTTTCACTTCAGCCAATATAGAACAGGGAACCATAGCAGGCGGAACCCCTAATGTAACACGCTTTTTGCTTGGCGGAGAATATGTTGGCGCGCCGCCGGAGATTTCTCCGGTCGAAGGTTGGACCTTCTCTCATTGGACCAGTAGCAGGGGCGGATATTTTAATAATATCGAGCTTGCGGAATATGAAGTTGTAGGTGATACGACTTTCACGGCGCATTTCAGCGAATCTGCGATATACAGAAGAATAACGGGTTATGTATGGTATGACGGTTGGAACGTATTTAACCAAGTTCCTGCAACCGTGAGGCTTTATAACGCATCTGACAGCGCGTTGGTGGCTCAAACTACAGCTTTGGTGTTTGCAAATAACGGTCGCTTCGAGTTCGCCTACGTTGACTCGGCGGGAACTTATTATATGATAATCCATAAGCAGAATCATACCGGCGTGATCGTGCAGAATATCACTTTCGATCGTACCGCTTTCCTTGTCGGTGGTTCCGCCAACCCGGCGTTGATTAGCAATATAGATTATGCGTTTACTTCAAGATTTATATTGTTCGCGGGTAATATGGATGCGATATATGACGATGAAATAAACACTCTTGATTGGTCTCTGTTGATAAACTCAATGTTTCAGACTCATGCTCAAGCTTTGGCTCAAGATTTGAATGATGACGAAGAAATTAACGTTCTGGATCAATCGTTGTTGCTTAACAATTTCCTGCAAACCGGTAGAAATGTTCAACATAGCGCGTTAGCTTTAGCGCCTTAACGGTTTTTGAATTCTGCGAAAAAACGAGAATAGTTAAAATCCAAAAACGTCTTTTGCTCCGTTAAAGTGCATAAAAAAACGGCTAATATATGAAAAAATCATATATTAGCCGTTTTTTATCAAATTTTTTCTATTTAAAATGATTATCGTTATATTATAAGCGTTTCCGCGAATTTTGCCAATGAATATTTCAAAACATAAAATAACCGCTAATAAGTTTTGAAACTTACAAATGGAAAAATAATAAAAAGCGGCGCAGTCATTCAGACTGCGCCGCATATATACTCTACTCTCATCCCCAACCTAATCGCCGAAGCAAATGCCGACGGCCTTCGCGGTCGTCACCATCTCGCCCGCCGGGTCAACAGCCTTGTTCTTGTCAATCACGTTCTCAAGCGAATCGTAGGACATCAATAA
>Ga0131853_10023211_pt1 | contig 11206 bp, 6 predicted proteins | sample TergutLab28metaG_FD_92764 | JGI IMG/M metagenome (GOLD analysis project Ga0131853, IMG submission 92764) | Labiotermes labralis P1 segment gut microbial communities from Petit-Saut dam, French Guiana - Lab288 P1 (version 2) (version 2) | ecosystem: Host-associated > Arthropoda: Insects >...
TGATCCCGTTACAGGCCCGGTGTGGCCCAGAGGGTGGGTAGAGGTATAGCTCTACTCTTCCATGACTGCGGCACTAGAAGGGGGTGAGTGGTCAGCAGCACGCCCCGGCCGCACTTTACCCCCAGGAAAGACCCGGTACCCATTTTACAGGAGGTTGGGTGGGCCCCAGGGCCGGTCTGGACGGGCGGAAAATCTCGTCACCACCGGGACTCGATCCGGGACCGTCCAGCCCGTAGTCAGTCGCTAAACCGTCTGAGCTACCCGGCCCACGCTAATGTAAAACTAAAAAGGTAAATCAGTCCCGTTACAGGCCTGGAGTGGCCCAGAGGTTTCCAGGAAGTTAAGGTTCCCAGATTTCATGACAACGGCACAGAATGGTGGTAAGGTTGTCAGCCTTACGCACCGGCCGCCTTTACCTCCAGGAAATGCTCCTGGTACTCATTTCTGTTAGAGGCTGAGTCGACCCCAGGACCATAGTGCGATCGGAAGGATTTCATGTCAATGAAAAATTCCAATGACATCAGCTGGGATCGAACCAGCGACCTTCCGATTTGTAGCACAGCACCTTAACCACTGTGCTACCGCGGTCCCCAATGTAAAGGTATAGAACATATTTCACGGGCGAAATAACATTACATTAGCACAACCTGTAAATACAGAACAGCTGCAACACCACATACCACAGAAACATGGTTTGTTTGAAGTATATAACTGTAAATACCCTGCATTAAGGTGATAACAAGAATAATAATAAACTCCAGAAATATACAGATCTAAAAGCTCAGCTAACATTGATAGGGCAACTGAATGCGGTCTGTACAGTACCGTCAGTCTCACCCGTAACGTGTATTTTCCCAAATAAATTACACGACATTTTGAAACTACTCAACTTGCGCCCTGGCCTGCTATATTCTCATGCACAAGGCAGTAACACGTAATACATGACGTACAATTCGGAAGTTTTAGCAGAATAATGAATAAGAAGTGCCTGGCCAGTGGCCCGTACTCTTTGAAAACCAACTAAACCGCTGCAGCTTAATAATAATGATGATAATAATAATACAGAAATACACACATAATTCAACTAAAGCGCCTGATGACAGCGGTGAAGAAATTACATGCACGTACGCAAAAAAAAAAAAAAATATATATATATAATATATATAATCATGACGATAACATCCCAACGAGACATCGGTGACCTCACATGCTTATCCCTTCCTTAACAGACGGAATAAACATCAAGAAGCGAGACTGGTACCGCCATTTCACAACTTATTAAAAAAGAAATGAGTTCAGTATTACTCATACTACGAATTAAATAAGACAAACGTAGCACTACCGTACTGACCTTGATATAATTCCAATGCTGCATGAAAAGAGAGGCAGACAAGAGTGTATGAGAAATAGGATTTAAGAGACACTGCATTTGACAAATAAGATAAAAAAAATACACACATAACAAACAATACGCTACTTCCCCTTTTATCATCCGGGAACTCAACACTATTACAAGTCAATACTACTCAATTAACACACCAACTAATGCACATATATAAAAGTTACACATTAAAACACTAAAACTGCTCCGACAAGTTTCGGTCCTAAGACCATCATCAGGGAGCTATATCTTCCTTGCTAAAGTCACATTAAAAATAGTCACTGATTAACTGCGTTGTACTAATAGGGTGTTGTGGCAGCATGCCATGTTGTGTAAGGTTATGTTGCGAAGAGTGCCCTGCTACGGATGTGCATTATAGCATTTTCGGTGTCTATTATTAACTCATTAACATATTATTTTGGTTCTTGTTCTATTGCATAATTAGGGCCTAGGGATAAAGTTTGAATTTGTTCTCTTTTGCACATCCGTAGCAGGGCACTCTTCGCAACATAACCTTACACAACATGGCATGCTGCCACAACACCCTATTAGTACAACGAAGTTAATCAGTGACTATTTTTAATGTGACTTTAGCAAGGAAGATATAGCTCCCTGGTGATGGTCTTAAGACCGAAACATGTCGGAGCCGTTTTAGTGTTTTAATGTGTAACTTTTATATAAGTGCATTAGTTGGTGTGTTAATTGAGTAACTCGACAACATGCATGGTGCAACAATAAAAATAAGTCAATACTAATTTTCGGATTGAAGCTTTGATATCCGGCCATGTGTTGTGTAGGTATGAAAAATTGTTTCAATTAACTGAGGCCAATTTAAAATGTAAACTAATGGCTACCATCCAATCTCGGACCAAAATGTCAATAGTCAGTAAAGCACCCCTTCAGTATAAAACCTGGTCTCATATGAGACCATCCTGTAACATTACTATCAAAGGCGGGAAACAAAATGTAACGTACTCTGAATTAGAGCTCCTTTCGATACATTTCTGCCTAGAAGAGACGTGAGTCAGAAGTTTCGGCAAGACACTTTCAGATGAGTTCCAATGCCTCGCTGGCCTCGTTACTACCCTGTTTCGGATGGAGGCTCAAAATACTATACGTAGATTGCCACTCTTATTTAATGTACACATTTTTCCTAAATTCAACCCGGCCTCACTCAATGTCGAGCAGATATTAAATTCCACAAAGCTGCAGGCCCGTTACAAGTCCAGATACCACACAAGGAGATGCGTTTGAAGACAGAAGAAATATATATATATATATATATATATATATATATATATATATATATACACATACATATTTCTTACCTCACGAAGAATAAAGTACGTGTCCATTACAAAGACCTCTAAGTTAATGCTGTTTAGAGCAGTACCGACCGCTCTGTGTTCAAATAACACGGAACACGTAAATATAATGTGTGGGAAAAGTGCAGTTTTCTAATGTTACAGGTGTTGGTACACATAGTCACCACTGGGATTTAAATGGTTCACAAGACCTTAAATTCAAGAATGACATATTAACGTCTGTGTTTGTTTGAACCCACAACCGTCACGATGAGTTGTTCAAATACTGTTAAGAAATGCTGTTAAACCAGGCACGCCTACTGCCACATGTCCGGTCAGGAGCGTTTTTTTTAAAGCGCAATAAAAAACTGCAAGTAAAACAACTACGTAATATTTTCGTTGTTTTTTTTTTCTATTTTCGTTGTTACACCGTGCATGTTGTCAAGTCACTCAATTATTACACCAACCACTGCACTTATATAAATTTATAAAATTTACACATTAAAACATTAAATCATTAAAAACTCCCCGACATGTTTCGGTCCTAGGACCATCATCAGGGAGCCATATCGTCCTTGCTAAAGTTACACTATTAAAAGTCATATTAATTTCACTATTCCAGTTGGGTATTGTGGCAGCATGCCTTGTTGTGTTGTGTTGCGAAGAGTGCCCTGTTACGGATGTGCGTTCTGTGTTTCGTTGCGTGATACTGTGATGATCGAGTATCACGCAACGAAACACAGAACGCACATCCGTAACAGGGCACTCTTCGCAACACAACACAACAAGGCATGCTGCCACAAAACCAACTGGAATAGTGAAATTAATATGACTTTTAATAGTGTAACTTTAGCAAGGACGATAAAGCTCCCTGATGATGGTCCTAGGACCGAAACATGTCGGAGCGTTTTTAATGTTTTAATGTGTATATTCTATAAATTTATATATGTGCAGTGGTTGGTAAAATAATTGAGTGACTTGAGTAACTACGTAATACTTTGAGTAAAACAGTTCAATCGTGCTACACGCACATATAGCTCACACTCTGACATTAAGTTACACCTCCAGCTGCTAAGCGACTAGATGCAACCTTAACGTTTTTCTTACACCTGGTCATTGCACCATTCTGAGATGCGGGTTCCGAGAAACATTCACAAGAACAAAATCCCTCTTAGCTCATTCCTGAAATATATCTCACCCCCTCACTTACGGACTCCAGAACTCTCTAAATGAAATACGCGAAGTCTACGCAAGATAAACACAATTCTAAACGTTCAGCACAGGCGATTCGATAGGTTTTAAAACGGGCTACATTTTGTATAATGTTGGCCAAACATCCATACTTGGAGTGTTCTAAGCCTGCAGCTGGAAGGTACAGGTGTAAAGTCTGAGACATTCATAACAGACATTACACAGTTTCAGTTTAGCACGCGTGTAAAGAAGTAATGCTTAATAATAACACGTTCTGGCACCTTGTGCCACATCTGACATATTTTTGCAGTCCTTAATTTGTAGCACTTCCATGATGTAATTTCAATTCAACACACTCTTCTGCTTAACATGTTCACCAAAACAACAAGTAGGTCTTTAGCTAAGTTTCTTGTTAATACCATAACTTATTTCGGCGTGCTGCTATCACATTACATATGTACATACATACGTACGTACAGACATACACACATACACATACATACATACGTACGTATGTACATACATTCATACGTACATACACACACACATACAGACATATGTACATACACACACACATACATACATTCATACGTACATACATACACACATACATACATTCATACGTACATACACACACATACAGACATACGTAAATACACACATACACATACATACATACACACATACATACATACATACATACATACATTACGTGAAATTTTTCGGATTGCAATTAAAAAAAACTATTCTATTAGTCACAACACAATTCACAACTTCATAAAAACACTACTACTTACACATTCATATTTACCTTACACTTCTCAAACTGTTTCTCAAGAATTAAAGGACGACCTACACCATAGGCCCGCAAATTAAAAAAAAAAAAAAACTAGGTGCCACCTCAAAATTCTAGGCGCCAGATACGCGAAATGATTAAAGTTCCGCACACAGGACTCACAAATATTTGGTGCCACCGTACTCAATTGAATGGCTCGGGCGACCTGGATTTGTGCACCCTGACCCAAACCCGTATCATCAATACATTTAATTGAAACTTAAAGTGCCTATTTATTTTATTTATTCTTATGCTTGGTGCTTTCACAATTACGTTTTAAACCATCTTTATTCTCGTTACTTTTGGTCTAATTTTCTTTCGTTTTTCCTTTTCTTTCTATTATCTTTCCTTTCCTACTCTTGTCCCATTATTTCATCCTACTTTATTTTCCTTTAGTATTTACTTTTCATGCCCGAATGAATGTAAATAACTGAGTGCTGCACTTAAAAATCGCTGACGTAGTGCCTGGGTGTGTGTGTGTGTGTGTTAGTGCGTGTTGCCAGCAACTACCAGCACGCCCACCCAAGCCAGTACTCAGGACACTTCCAATCCTTGCACAATTCAACGTCACACAAACCAGCCGCAATACGAGCCACACGCACCTACAGCAACATCAACTTCACTCCAGCCATACGCCGCAAGACAACAAAACTTTATTATAGCACACACAAATATGTTAGACAAAAATTTCTCCTAACTGCTATGTAGTAATCACATCTACTCCCCTCACAGCAAACACGAAACAAAGAAGTTACAGAAACAGTGTTGCCACCGTGTGCCTGCTTCTTAGCAGTCCATGTTTCGAGTTCCGATTTTACGAATATCTCTCTCGGGAGATACGAACATCTCTCTCACAAACGATATTCAAACAGAAATGTACGTGTCTTAAAGAAAATATGAGTCAATCTGGCTCTACCCGGATAACAGTATTTAACTACTGTGACGCTAGACACCAATGGTTCAGAACCCCAGATATCACCTATAACGGACATACACAAAAAGACCCAGGAACTATTTCCTTCCCGATTTCCCGAACGGCGTTCGGCAAAATGTTTCCTCGTCAGAACTCCACCAGCGCTCCTTCTCTCACGCTTTCTAGTAAGAATCGATACTAAATAACCTGTAAAAATCATAAGATTCCTGGTTGCATGATCTAAATTGTTCAATGCTTAAATTAAAGAATTTCCCTCAACCACTGGATGGGTAATTAAAACCACACAAACCTATTTATGATAAAACAGTCGGTACGTCAACGTGCTCACCAGGTAACGACAATTTTTAAAACCTCAAGTAACTCCATAATAGTCCATGACCACGTATGATCTACTTTCATATGCAAAACTGACTCCACCCCTCTCTCGGCAGGTGAACCAGCCTCTCCTAGTACTTGTCATTTTGTCAATAAAACCACAGTAACAATGCAGATCCACTACCCTGTACTAGATTTGTATTCTAGCACATAAAACTATATTCTACCTCGGGATGACGGGATCCAAAAAGATGTTTTCTAAATGTGTTCTTTGCTAATTTGCACACCGAAACCTTTCCGTTAACTTATTATAAACGAAAGCCGATCGTTGCAAAGTAATCACATAATGCTCATTATTAGACGGCAAAAATTGTTTGCTCTTTTAGTTTATTGAATATTGCCCTGAAAATGTTTTAAAGAGAATATTACAATCACAATGACATTTAGCCTAAGTTTTATTTCATTTGCGAGTTCTAAAAACAGCGATGTAAAACACCTTACTGCTACAGTTTACTCTTGACCAATTTTGCTTACCCATCTGATGAAACAGAAGCGCTTACGATGTTCTTAAACCCCCTCTACTCTTTTACAGACGGCAAACTACAATCAATTCTTTCAAGAACCCGGGCTCTGATCTAAGAGTCGGACGCTCCTACCTAGAGTCGGGCAGACCCATCGCCTGTTCCCTAAACGGCTGCGCTGACTATAAAACTCCCTTTTTCTCAGTAAGGGTAATCCATAGTGATGACAATAACAATAAGAGTGGGGTGCAGCTAAGCTCCTTGGTAATGAGACCTTCGGTTTGTGTCGTGTGCTCGAATCACAGCTCACAGCTTTCAGTACCAATTTGTTCACCACAGATCCAACAGATTAAACCGGGGCACGGGCGGCAGAAGCTGGCGAACAGCCACCTAAAGATTCTGGCACGGCCGAACCTTACATGCATTAGTAAGTTTTAAAACACCAAGTTTCAACACCACTAATACCAAAGCAAGATACTGGACACGACCCTGATCCAATTCCATTCACCTTCCATCAGCACACTGTTCATTCCAGTCTGAATTTTCCCTAAACAATACAGGCCATTCAAGCTAGGATGATCCTCACAACAAATACCAATTCCTTCCCGAACCATCAACCAGCTGGTCTTCGCAATGGAAACGCGGTGCACACTGTGATGTCCGAACTGAATTCTTTTTTGTTATTCAGGTAAAATTCATGCTTCAATGGGTTAATATGGGCTTCACAACCTCTTCATGATCATTGGAGTTGCAGTTCACCCTATGAAATCTCCAGCTGACCTGCAAATCAAGGGCATCGTAGCTTTATAGAGTGTACTGCCCTAACAGCACAAGATGACCTGCGAAAATCACAAACTTCATCGTCAAAACCAGCGATGATTCAAGACGAAATGTATCAACGTCAGGAGCTTATTCCTGAGGTCATTCCGAGATAGAAAGGTCACACAAACATAGGTCCGGAGAGCATGAGTTACAGACTAATGGTTATCTGGAAGTTAAGGAAACTACAAGCGAACAAGAACCTAGACAAAGTTTTATTGCTTAATTTAGAATAAGAACAAGCCACGTTCAGCCTCAGTACACATCCTGCCTTGTTTGTGGAAACGCATCTCCAGCATCCCTTCCCTTGTGGCTCTAAAATATGTTCATGGAATCTAAGAGCTATGAGCCAGCTCCAGCTCCGGCCGGTACACAGTGACTGCGGGCCACACACTCAACACTGAACATCTTCTTTGTACCAGATCCCTCGTATTAATTTCTGTCGATTCTGTGATAAACATGTTGCTGTCAGTCAACACCCCCCTCCACAGCGTTTTACGTCATCAATCAGAGTAACATTAGTAACTGGAAGTCGGATGAATACTAATCCATCCAACATGATTATGTTCCCGGAAAGTGAGTGATATTAACACACACGCTACAAACATGTAAACTGATTACTTAATCCAGTAATGACGAAGTACATGCAATTATGAAGAATATGAAGTCTGAGGCCCCCCCCCCCCGCGAAGAGAGCCGTAAGTTATTGATGGTGGGATAGTGGGTTCTACAATTCGGTTGCTTGTTACATTGAACCTAATATTAAGCAAATATGGTATTAATGTACTGACAGAAGTTATTATTATTTACACGACCTTTTGTGGATGTTTCTCTCACAAATCTCCTTGCAGCAGAGGAAGGTCTCTATTCGCCCCCCCCCCCTCAAAAAGAGCAGAGTAAACATACTGTACAAACCATGAACAAAACGAAACTCCAGTCGTTAAATGCATATTTAAGATTACTACTGTGGGACTAATTCATTTGTATTATACTTAATTAAAAACATTTTTACAATTTTTGGCCACTTTAACAACGCAAAATACAAGCCTGGTACCCAATGAACACAAGCCTGGATGGGCCCAAAAGCCGTAAAGATAAAATGACCCAGTCCGTACCGCGAATATCATCACGGACGTCCAACCTGAAATCAGTCACATTACTGCCTAACTACTGTGTTTTTACGTTCGTTTAGACCAAGGGTGGCCAGCTAGACGAGACTTGAGAGCAACACTTCAGCTGCAACTTGGGCAAGAGCGATTTCTTGAATCACCATGTCAAGCGTACAGTAGCAACAATGCGCACAGCCTGAGAGAATGCAGTCAGCACTTGCTTGTTAGCAACACATAGAAAATACAGCCTTTTGGGAAAACTACTAGCTCCTTTACTGGTACGTTCTAATAGTATTCTCTGTCACAAATGTCGGCCAATTTTTTAACACAACTTGCGTGAGCCACGATCTGGTCATTCCTGCTCTAAGCTAATAGTAGCTTAGGAAGGATTAGGTTTCTTTGACTTGAGAAATTCACACAAACTGCGGGGATTCAGACTTTTGGATGTCGAAAAAAGGATATGTTCGGTCCTACAACTAAACACTGTCAACAGACTTAAAACCGAACGCTGCAGTTCTGGGCAGGAATGAAAGCCGTGATGGTCAAATACGCAACAGATCAGCGTATTTTTATCTACAACACTTAATGAAACGTAAGCCCTATGTGATGGATTAGAAGGACGTGGTGAAATTTTCTAATTTCTCCCCTCCCTTTATATCTACGCCTGTTGAATCTTGTGTACTAACCTTCTTTTTCTGAATCAGTGAACTAGCAAGTTAACGTAACGGTCACACATTTGACGCATTCGGAGAGGGCATGGTTAAAATGTCGGTTGGGCTACAAAATAGCCAAACAAGAATGGCATTTTTTTTATGGAGTCCTGTTACGACAAATGGTGGGGCGCTTTTTCAAACAGATAAACGTCAGCCTCCCAATACAGTGTTACCTACGTCCCTCTCAAAATGTATCCTCGATCTCACTACAGACACTGTATCGTAGTCAAATACGCACACTCATCACGTCTCCATGAATTCGTCTGTGGCCAGTAGCTCCCTAGCAGCTCTATTTCGTTTCATTCGTGCCTGCACGGCATTTTGATGCACAGAAGCAACCTCGCTTCTGCTTTTTTCGCAATACAACTCTTCGCACATACAAAGCCTGTAATAAGAGTGGCCAAACAATGAGCAGCGTATAGCCTTCGACTCCTCGACAATGAGATAGATGGATCGAATCATGCAAACAGGAAGCATTCCATTATTCTTGATTCGTTTAACAACGCTTCCAATAGCTTACACCATACACCGTTGGAGGGTGGGACCACTGCGGAGCGCAGAAAACGTGAAAAGAAGCGGTCGTACCGATCTGTAGGTACAAACCCGATATTGTCTGGGATGATCTGAGCAAAACCACAAAAAAAGCGTGACTGATTCAAAATTGTTCTCCAGGTCTACATTTGAAATTCGGACTTCCAGAATACGAAACCAGCGACCAGGCAGCCTAAGGGGTTTTCATGGTTTATCCCAGTCCATCCAGGTCAATTCCGGGGTATTACATCAACCGGATCACGAAAGCCTCCTTCCCAGTCCTTTCCAATTCATCATCCATCAATCATCCTACCATTCGACTATAAACAAGCAGAGATACAAACAATGTAAATTAAACAGCTAACGAACCAACCAACGAACTAATTCCATGAAGCAGAGTCCTTCTTCCAGGACATGGCTCATCCTCAGGTTGCGAATGGAGAAGACAACCTCCAGATAAGTTAGGCAGCCGCCGACGGCCGAAAAGGGATGGTACTCCAGCCAGGGGGTTGAGGGGCTCACAACTCCTCACCGTAAAAAAGTACCATGTTACGAATTGTAAACGAGAGCCTCGAACCTGGCCAGATCCTCTGGAACTACCTAAGCAATGGAAAATAAACGACAAGTAAAGGATTAAACACATCTTTTCAACAGCTGTGCAGAGATCTGTCGGAACCAGTACGTCCGACGGAGGATACCCGGTATGCGATGCCTGCGACAATGTTGTAAGGTATGAGAAGTATACAAGGAATGCCTCGCGAAACTTCCAGATAAGGCCAGACCGCTGTTACATAACGTGGGTAGCCATCAGTGGGCAGTAGTAGTAGTCAGAAATTCTTGGTACGTCCCACGGGCTCTGCAGTGACCTACTAGAGACTAACAGGCGTATTAACTTGCCGGTAGGCAACCGGATTGTGTGGTAGAATTTGCCTTGCTACACGTGCGCGCGTGCGTGTGCAGAAGTACCACACACCTCAGTAACTTTCACCACCAATATGATCTTTCGACCAAGGTCTAAGATTTCCTTACTATCCGATATTTCATTTCAAAGTTAACAGTACAGTCGCTGAACACTACAGCTGTGGGCCATGTTCAAAGACATCGTGAGTGGGACTCGAAGTGTACGCCAATTAATATCTAGCTATTGTCTTCTGGGAGGGGGAGGGGGTGCGGGACTGACACTACAATCTTCAGTGTAAAAATCCTATTCACGTCCTTCGTGCTTTGAAGATCTACTGCTCAATACTTCAGTAGTATGCTGTAAGTGACACTAAGGTCCCTCGCACCTCGAAGTTAGCAGGGTCACCATGCTGATGTACTAATACTGATGATCTAAAATTAAAACGTGTGAAGGTGGGGTGTACGTCCCCTGGATGGCATTATGATATGCATGCCAAATTTCACGCAAATCTGTTAACTGGCAAAAAAAAAATGTCTGAAATTCTGTGTTCATCGTGTAGGTGTTGCCCATTGCGGGCAATAAAAAGAGAAAGTGCGTGGCCTCCAATGGCGTAACTTTCACGTAAAATATCATCAGACTCCGTCAGACACAA
>Ga0131853_10023212_pt1 | contig 11206 bp, 15 predicted proteins | sample TergutLab28metaG_FD_92764 | JGI IMG/M metagenome (GOLD analysis project Ga0131853, IMG submission 92764) | Labiotermes labralis P1 segment gut microbial communities from Petit-Saut dam, French Guiana - Lab288 P1 (version 2) (version 2) | ecosystem: Host-associated > Arthropoda: Insects >...
CAATAACGATCGCGTCGGCAAGCAGTAAGTTGTTGCGTAAACGATTCCTGCACACCGACACTATCGAACTCATACCGAACGGTTGGTACACTTGCAATATCAACTCTAGTAAGAAGGCTTTGATATGGTTGCTGCATATGGAAGAGATGGACAGTGTAAAAAGAATGCACTGTCGCAATAGTCGGGAGCACAGGTTGCCCGAACTGCCCCGCTTTAGTGTAGATGGGTATTGCCCCAACGCACACAAGTCTAGGAGTTCTTTGGCTGCTTCTATCCCGGCCACACGTGCAAGCCGTTCCGTGACGACACCACCCTGAGAGTCGATACGCTAGGGAAACGTTATGAAAAAACGTTGTCGCGTCTCGAGCAGATAACGCGAGCGGGATACCTGGTCAATTGGGAATGTGAGTTTGACGGTGCAGGGATGCCCTCAATGCAACAGAGTCCGTTGCGGACCCGTGATATTCTGTACAGGGGCCGAACCGAGGGCATGCGTCTACACTGTAAAGCACGGGAGAATGAGACCATTCAATACTTTAACGTCATGAGACTCTACGCGTACATTTGCAAGTATTTCAAGTTCCCCGTTGGTCATCCGATCATTCGCGTAGGCGATGCGTGTAAAGGTATAGAAGCGTGCCTGGGTATGGATGGCCTGATCAAAAGTTCGAACGTTCCGCCAGAGATGTTTTATCACCCCATCCTCCCTTTCAGATGTAATAATATACTCATGTTTTGCCTGTGTAGAACGTGCGTTCTCACCTCAAGTGAGGAATGTATCCATACCCGAGATGAGGATCGTGCCCTCACCGGTACGTGGGTAATGGACGAGGTGAGATTGACCATTGAAAAGGGGTACCGGATACTCGAGATATATGAGGTGTATGAGAATCTGGTCACGAAGTACAATCCTGAAACAGGCGAGGGCGAACTTTTCGTCGCTTATATAAATACGTTTTTGATACTGAATGCGGAGATAGCGGTTATCCCGGCTAAGTCCACAGTCCCGAAAACGAGAACCGAAATGTGGACTCGTTTTGCGAGAGCGAAGGGAGAAGCCTAGATAAGGAAGCGATAAGGTATAACGCTGCCAAACGGGGTCTGACCAAACTCTGTCTTAACTCTATGTGCGGCAAATTGACGGAGAGAAACGTTCGAACAATGACCCAAATTATAACGGAACCGAGAGACCTGTATGTTTTCCTAGCTACGCCCGGCGTCGGTTTGATGAACCTCGCGTTTGCCAGCAATGACGTAGTCTACATCACGTGGAATTATGATGCAGAGTAAGACGTGCCTAATCTGTGGTAAACGAACGAGGTAATAGGTGCTTACGTCACCGCGGGGGAAGAATCCATCTCTATCGTTACCTCGACCCGCTGCGAGAAAACGCGATGTATCGTGACACGGACCCTGTCATATACATTCAGCCGAGGTGTGGAATACCACTGATCGAAACGGTGGACAAATTGGGGGATATGAACTCCGAGTTGCGCCCCTCACAAACGATTACTAAATTTGTTAGTTGTGGGCCAAAAAACTACGCGTACAGGGTGCTCGATACCGGGGACGGTCGAGAAAAGACTGTGTGTAAAGTCAGGGGCATAACACTCAACTACAATGCGACGAAAATGGTAAATTTTGATGTCGTCAGGGACATGATCCTGGGGGATAAACCCCCTGTTGTAAATGTACACGCAAAATATAAGATTAAGCGTAAGCGGGATGGGGGCGGGACAGTAGCTTTAGCCACCTAACCTGAAAATAAATACTACATGATTTACTTTTTCAAGAGGCGGCGGTTAGCTGACAATGCGTCCGTCCCCTTTTGGGTATAAATAGAGGGAGTTTGAGAGAGGGTCCTGTCATAGCCCCCAGACATTCCATGGGTGACGATGATCTTAAATTGAAGCATTCGTTCTCGTGTATAGTGAGCGGTCCTGGTAAGTTGGACAAAACGTCGTTCTGCATACGGTAGCTACAGAACCTCGACGCCCTCTGCACCGAACGAAAATTTGGCGGCGGCATTACCTACTGTTACAGTGAGAAGATTGCCGTTTGGCACGGTCAGCAGTTGCCGTCAAATACCGCGTATCACGAGGGCGTACCGGAGAAATTCGATGGTGGGGGTGGCGGCAAACAGCAAATTGTGATCGTAGACAATATGTTAAATGACGTCTATACGAAGCAAGTGTGTGACTTGTTTACGAGACGCAGTCATCACAGAAATATCAGCGTAATTTTGATTACGCAAAACCTATTTCATCAGGTTCGCTACTGTAGAGATATATCGTTGAATGCCCATTATGTGGTCGCATTGAAAAACGTCAGAGGTAAGAAGCAGTTCATGTACTTGGCCCATCAAGTGTATCCCGAAGATAGTCTCGGTCTGTATAACGCCTACCTGGATGCGAAACTAACACCCCAAGGTTACCTCATCTTAGATTTGACACAAGACACGGATGACGGGCTACGGTTTCGAACCAACATATTCCCCGAAGAATATCCTCCAGTCGTGTACTCCGATGTTGTCGATGAATCGTGTAGTGTCGAATTACCACGCTCTTCACGTTCTCAAGACGACCGAACCGAAATTGCGTAAATACCTCATAACTAATTGTAACAAGGAACACGTGAATTGTATAAGCGAGTACGTGTTGAACGTGCTAAACGGCAATTTGAAATTGTGAGACTGTAAAATGCGCAAGCTGCAGAAACACAAGAAAGCGCTTCGCAAGGTCGCCAACAGGTACGTATCACTCTCGGGCAAGAAGCGACTCATAGTAAGCGCGGTGGATTTCTGTTGCCCCTACCGAGCGCCATACTGCCAACGATCGCCAGCTTAATATTTAAGCCCGATAAAAAATACTACGTAAAATGTACCTCGTCCCAGCCGATCACTACCATACGGGTCGCTCGCATCGCAAGCGTAATAAGAAACGTACAAAACACCATCCATATGAAGAATGGGTTAAGATGCGTCATAAGATTCGCGAGGCCGATATCAGAAGGAAGACACGGACGAAAGCTATCTCAGATTTCCTACGCCGATTGATGCCCGAGAGGGTGCTGCCCTCCCCTTCACCTGAGACTGAGCTAAGCAGAAAAGAGTTGATTGTCCCTAAAGTCGAGGCGAAAACGCCTCGGCCCACCTCCACACTTCCTTCGACATCGAACCCTAAACGAGGATATGATGATGATATTACGGAGGAGGTGGGGGCTCAGACGGAAGAAGAAGAAGGAGAAGAGGAAGAAACCGTAGCTAATCCCCCGAGGCTTTTTCTCGATAAACAATACAGTATTCATGACAAAGGCGAGAAATTAATCATTGGTGATTCCCCCGTGTTTATAGATACCGATGACATGGTCACAATTAAAGGAAAAGCGTTCAGAGGGACGGAGGGGCTGTGGGAAATTTTGACGCGTAGGAGTCCGAATACGCAACTTGTAGGCAAAGAGGACCTGAGGAAATGTAAAAAAATATTGATATTGATTAACGCTCATTTGACTAGATATCAGCATCGCGATAACATTAATATAACGCGAGGAAAGAAATTTCGCCATGTCATTGAGCCCCTCTTCGCGAAACCGAAGAGACGGGGTGTCGAATCAGCGATACGTCGTAAGTGGGTAAGGTATTAATGACAACTATTAGCAGGTTATATTATGACCCTGCCAGAGAGTCGGTCTTCTCGACTCTGCGGAAGCATCGGTCGGCGGCGAAGAAAGGTAAACCATAGTCTGACGATGTCATCAGAGTCTGATTACAGAAACAGGATGCACCTACGTTTCATAGGTCGGTGAGGAATCGTTTTGCACGTAATCCCTACATAGTGAAAAAAGTGAAGGACGTGTGGGAATACGATCTGTTGGATGTAGAGGCTTATGACAAATTAATGATAATTATTGATACATTCTTTCGGTAATAGATGTATTCTCCAAATATCTACGTCTGATCACCATAAAGTCAAAGAGAGGGCCTTCTGTTTCCTCGGCGTTTCGGTCCATATTCAATGACCCTAAATATTCGACAAGACGTCGCCCTATTTGGGTACGAACTGATAAGGACAAGGAATTTGAAATAAACATTTTCAGGACGGGTTACGGAACGAGGGGGACGTTCAGTTTCAGGTGTGTCGGAACCCCGACTTGAAATGTCAGGTTAGGAACGCGTGCATTGCACGATTCGAGATAGACTCTACAAATATTTCACACATAGAAATATATCGATGTCCTGTCAAAATTTGTCAAGGCCTACAATGAAACGGTTCACTCAACAACAGGCAAGGCGCCCTCGCGAGTCACCGATTCGGAGGTGCTGGCGATATGGAAGAGGATGGAGGAGGCCGAGGGACGCGTTCGCGTCGCGAAAGCAGCGACGTTTCGGGTGGGCAGCACGTGCACATCAGCAAAGACAAGATGCGGTTTGCAAAAGCTGCCGAACACAATTTCAGCACCGAAATTTTCAGGGTCGCGAAAGTAATCGATAAGCGGCCGCGAGACGTCTATGAACTAGAGGATTTAAAGGGCACGCCAATCGACGGTCCCTTTTATAGCAAGGAGCGAATAATTGACAGGACCGCCTATAAGATAGATAAAATAATGGACAAGTGAGTCAGACGCGGCATTTGCGAATATCTTGGGTGATTGTTGCTAGCGTGAAGAATATCTGAAAGTAAGGAGATATAGAGCCATTTTTACGTCAATCTGTTCAGGAACGCCTCGCGTGACATCTACGACCAGAATACGCACTCCGATTTCACGGTGAAATTGGCTCAGCCCGTGGACCCGGATCCGACCTCCAATTGGGTATTACGGCTGTGTAAAATTTCGCGTTCCTCTCCCCCGAGGAAGCACTTGCCCTATAATACTGTAAATTGATATCGCCGCAATTCGTGGGGGACAGCACCGTCCGCAGCCTGCGGACATTCGTCTTCCCATCATCATTTTCATCATCATCATCATGTCAGCACGAGTTTCGGAACGTGTATTACGTGCCTGTCGAGCAGCGGAGATTTCAGGATATTCGAATAAAATTCCTGACGACCGAAGTGTTGCACATCCTCTTCGAGGACAGCACGACGCCTACGAAGGTGGTGCTTCATTTTCGAAAACATTACAAGTGGCAAAGTGTATAAAACAGGTCGTCGCCATTTTGAATAGGATATTTATAGCTATGTATCCATTAGAAGTGTACTACCTACATCAGGTTGGTCGCGGCCCGGGGATCGGTCCCGTCCACTCCGCCCCGCTCTACCTTCAGCGAGGACATGGGATCGGCAATTTTTTCGGCATTCTCTTCCTTTGGGTCCGCCCACTCCTGTAGAGCGGGGCCAAGGCAGCGGGGCGCGTGACGTTGCGTACCGGTGGCAAGATCCTGAACGATATCGCTTATCGCAGCCCTATCGACACGACGACCGCCGGGGATATAGTGTCTAAACACGTGACTGAATTCGCCCAAAAGTTGTTTAGCAAATTGCGGGCCCGGGGCCGCAAACGCGCCCACGGTGGTGCTGTGGGAGGAACGAAGACGAAAAAGAAGTATGGTCCCAAGCGTGCCCCGAGGAAAATAATAAAAAGAGCATACTTTCCTAGTTTCACTTCAGTAGCCGTTCAGGGATGGCGCCTCCGAGATAGCGTCCGTTAGTAGCGAGATTGACATCTTTGCACATAGTCCTATACGGTCGTCTGTGCTCGGGACAACAGGGGTCGAATATAAACCGAACGCCCCTTAGATAAAAAGACCTGGAATTTTTAATACCTGCCGATAACGTCACGTAAATTGATTGAGATATCAAACTGTACGTTAGGGGTAAATTGATATAGGCCTCGGGAAAGGATGTGGAATTTTCGGACCACACGGGCGTGACAAATAATTTCCTCCACTCCATATTTAGTCAATGTAACGTCACACTCAATGGCGTCAACATCACGCATGCGAGCGAGCATTACCAGTACCGCTCATATCTCGAGACTCTGATGGACTATGGCTGAGATGCCGCAGCCACTGATCTCTCGAACGCCTACTGGTATCTCGATAATGGTGACATGCAGCTTGTCGACCCCTCGGCCGAGACTGTGACCGCCATGACCAACAAGGGATTCATCCCTCGTTGGAAAAGAATTAGCGCGAGAAAGAAAGTCCAGCTATTGAGACGATTACATAGTGATATATGTAACGTGCCCCTATATTTGCCTCCGGGCGTCAGGTTGTACATAACGTTGAGCACGGCCCGACTCAGCTTCTTTTTGACGTACAAGAGCGTCGATTCAAAGACCGGTATCAAATTTCTGTACGCCCAATTACTGGTCAGGCGCGTCAGGCCGAACCCCAATATATTACTGGCTCACACTTCCTTGCTCAAAAACAGGGGGGTTTAGCGTGCCATAACCTGACGACAGTCGAACTTAAGACGTTCACATTCGCTGCCGGAACGAAATCCCTGTCCATAGAGAAAGCCGTCCTGTGTTCCATACCGAATCTTCTGCTGTTCGCAATGGATAAGAATACAGATTTTAACTGTTCGTTGGACAGCAACCTGTACAAATTCCAACATTAGGACATCAGCGATTTTTCGCTATTTGTAAACGGTAAACAGTTCCCTAACGAAGGGCTTGTTCTGGGCATGGATCTAGAAAAGACGTCCGTAATTAGTTACAGGACGCTGTTCGAGGCGTCCGGCATACATCACTCGAAGACGGGACTGCAGATAACACACGATGTGTATATAAACGGCTATTTCATGTTACTATTCGATCTCAGACTTGATAGGGACGCGTCGGAGGGTCATACGTCCCATCCCGAGGTCGGCGGTATCAGGATAGAATTGAAATTCAATAAGCCATTGCCCGAGGCGATCACGAGTCTATTGTACCTAGAATTCGACAATTCGGTCCTTATAGATTTCAAAGTAAAGTCACGACCGACTTTTGAAAAATGGACACCGTGCAGATACTGTGTACGTTGCGTGACGTCAACTCCTTCCTTCGACGATTTCCCCTCCTATCTCCTGCCACAATCAATCACGCGTACCTCCACCGTCATCGTCAATGCTGATCCCCACACAGAGGGAGGTTCAAACTGGCTAGCCTTGCACTTCCTGCCCAAATCTTCGAGTGCCTACTACTTTGATACATGTGGCATCGTACCGCTCGTACCCAGCATCCAGGCATTCATTAAACGCAACTGCAGGACCTGGAACTATAACAGGCGACAGTTGCAAAGCCTGACGACCAACGTCTGCAGAAAGTATTGCTGTCTATTCGCCCTCTGAATGGATCGGGGCTATACGCCGCAACAATTCATCTCGCTATTTGAAACGTGCAAACATGCTGACCGAATTCGGGGCCCAGATATCACGTGGCAGCTGGGTTCAATGCTGCCGCAGCTGCCAATAAAAGTAGGTACACTGCCCGATCCTGATTATTCCTAATCTAACATGGCTGGAGGCAGGCAGGTCGTAATTGTTTACGACTTCTTGCGGGGTTGGCAGAATGAGACAGTCGCCAAGGAATTGTGTTAGGCCAGCGCCGCCGCGTCCGAGAAGTTCCGTCTCATGAGCCCCTACAAGATGGCGGATCACGGCTCGTCGGAGAACGGCCTGAATTGGGCCGACGGACGTATAGAATATAAAGAATTGCACACGGTCCTCACTGAGGCTTTGGCCAGTTTCGCACACCTCTACGCCTAAGGCGTCTCTAAATGTACATCCTCGCCGGACTGACGGGGCGGCCGATCCATAACCTAGAGTATCTCGAGTGCCCCCCCCACATCTCTCTTTCAATCACTGGTGTACATTGCCATGTCACAAGTTTCCCAAATTTGCTTGCGCAACCAAAACCGCGCGTTCACTCTACGATTGGTTAATGTACTGTCTGCAGAAAAAGAAATTTGTCCTATTTCCACCAGATATGACACCTAATTCCGCCGAATTTGTTGCAGCTCTATAAAAACCCTATCGATCACGTCGCACATCATTCTGCTGCTGCGATGGCTACTAGTCGCCAACAACCTCCTACTAAGCGGAAGCCAACCTTGGAGCAGTAGCTGCCCGACGCCTCTTCCGACATCTGCCCCTCCTGGCCCGCCAGTCCCGTCTTCGATCCACATAGAGTGCTGCAGAGGCGTCTATTTTTCATCAACTCGGACAGAACCACGTAGTATCTGTCGGTTTGTATCCTGCACGCGACTATCAGCCTCGTGTGGAATTCGGCGCCATACGTAGGGGTGGGTCGAAATCCATCATTCTTAAGGACGAGCATACCAACACGCTGGCGACCTGTCTGCCCAAGAGTCTAGTTTCCGTCTGCAATGGAGAGGGGAAAGGGGCAGGGTGAGTGAGCGGATCCTTCCGCCCGTCACCGCCGAAAACATTCCGGTCGGCAAGACTTATTTCGGCACGCAGTACATTAGCCTAACTACACTGGTCCTATAATTTCTTGCCCGAATGTTTCACATAGAGCAACAACAATTGCCCGAATACACTACCGCTTTGCCCGACGTACTGTCGTATGTGACATCGACCGTAACTTCATTGACGAATGTCGAACCCATGCCTAAAGCCAGTGACCTCATGACTATCGTCATCTGTTCAAGGAACTTGTGACAGCTGTATAAATTTATGTATCACTATTGCTTAACCAACTAAATGCTTAATTTTTACCGAATTGTGTTCTATCATTGCACATATATTATTAAAAAAATATTCATTGCACTTACCTTTGTTTTCTCGACACCCTGCCACGCCTTCTTCACACACGAGCAGCAGCAGCAGACACCGGCGCGGATACAGCAGGAGCGAAGACGACGACAACCACCCCGGCAGCAACGACCCCCTAGACGTAGTCTGACATTAATTCTCCCTCAATTGAGGGTTACGCACTTGTTATAGGATGATAATCTCAGGAATGCTATAGAGTAACATCGCTTACGTTCACATACAGACCTGCGTTTGAGATGCTTCTGCTTATGGTTGTGGAATGCAAGGGTCGTAGAGGAACACTGTTTTGCTCACGCTATAATAATGACGATCGTGACGTATCTTCCGGTCTTGTCGATACGCCTTACAATTCGGACCGTTATTAGTAATGCGTGAGCCCAATAGTTATCCTTTGCGACCCTGGCATTCGGCGGCCATGAGCACAGGCCTTTCAAGCACAGCAGCTATGTATGGAAAAGTAAGAGAAATTGCACGAGTATATTCGTGATGATCATGCTGCAACATTTGCGCTGGCCTTTCAAAAAAAAAACTCACTGCACTGAGATACCTTGTACAAACTTCACCTACCACCTGTCTACACAGTAGCAGCTTCTTACACGATACACACTCACACTCACACACACACACACACACACACACACACAGACGTCTACCACTATGCACAAACACACGGACAATGCTATGCTTGGGGATGTACCAAACACTCGCAACTTCACGAAGCACACACGCAAGCGGCCACCACAACAGTCCTATGATGGGGTGGGGTTACGTATTATACAGACCTCTAGGCGTCGATTCCCCCTTCCCTCATTCGATATATCACAAGAACCTGATTCGGTCTATGTTACGTCAGAGGCTTCAAAAGTAGATGACTGCGTCAGTTGGTGACATCACCTTCCTACCGACAGCTAGACCAGCCTTGCTGATATTGCAGAAAGAGGCACGCTCGTATATGTGTTTAAATACAGTTAGGTAAGTAACAAGGTGAACGTGCTTAATTATTATTCTAACTCTGCGCGTGACTGGCAAATGTTCTTTCCCAGACCAATGATGCATTAAATTGCTCATGGACTGCCACAGGGGTGACCAACACACTTGCCTTACGCCTCTTGACGTACAAATACCTCAGCGGATGCGAAATTATTTTCATACCGACTATCACGCCGACTTTGGAAATTATCGTACATTCAAATTTGATTCTAAAAATTTAAACTAATCTTTACTTCATAAAATCACGCGGGGAGCCTTCTCCTCACCACGTGTTGAGGCCCGACCCTCTACCAATCCACACCGCGGCATGCCCGCCATATTGTAAATTTATTAGTTCCCAAATTAGCGTCCGCCCGCAACATGGACAAAGCTGGACGGCGGCTGCCGCACCCTGCTGATTTTCCCCCCCGTTAATAAATGTTCAAACGCCCGAACTTTTTTCACATAATTATTACGCTCAAGAACGATTAGTGCTGAGGCCACACTGGGCCCCTGGACGGCGGATGCCAAACTCCGGTACCTTTACAATATTATTATTATTATGCTCAAGAAATAGTTGTGCAGGGCCCACACATACACCATTCTCGCACTCCAATTGTGCGCTCAAGAACGAGAAGTGCGCGGGAAGCATTTAGACATCTCTTGCATTCAACCAGCACCTCTACCAGTCCGCACCGAGAACACGCTAACCAAACGGTGCGGGGGCTTGCCTTTTTAATATTGTGGTCAAGAACGAGCAGTGCGCGGGACGCATTTAGGTCTGTCTTGCACTTAACCCGCACCTCTACCAGTCTGCACGGAGGCCACGCTACCCGACTGTACGGGGGCACTCACACTTACTACCTATCTTTTTAATAATATCGCTTAAGAACGAGCAGATAGCGGTACGCATTCACGTCTCTCTTGCACTCAACTCGCACATCTACCAGTCTGCACGGAGGCAACGCTACCAGACCCTACGGTGGCACACACTTATACTTATAATTTTTAATAATATCGCTCAAGAACGAGCAGTACGCGGGACGCATTTAGGTCCGTATTGCACTCAACCCGCACCTCCACCCGTCTCCACGAAGGCCACTCATCAACAGTTGTAACACTCTTGCTTCCAAAACCATGGCGTATGGAGAGCAACGGAGGGACCGCAAAACCAAACTGGACGGTGGCTATTTATCAATCCCCACGGCGGTAACCCTGAAGATGGCAACCAAACCAAGTCGAACGGTTATCCTTTTTAATAATGTGGGCTATAAGCGCCACATTACTACTGATATAACATTGCATAAAATGAATTGGAATCATCTGAAGACACAAATCAGTTTGGAGATCGATAACTATTTGAAAATTAGTACTATGAATTTAACACTGGAAGTGCCAAGGCGGTCAATTTGACCGCTGCTGACTTTTGACTCTCTATTATTCTGAATCCGTGTATTGTTCTAACGCGGCACGTTTAGACTTTTCATTATTGAGTGTCTACAATACGGGGGAGTCAA
>Ga0131853_10023213_pt1 | contig 11205 bp, 5 predicted proteins | sample TergutLab28metaG_FD_92764 | JGI IMG/M metagenome (GOLD analysis project Ga0131853, IMG submission 92764) | Labiotermes labralis P1 segment gut microbial communities from Petit-Saut dam, French Guiana - Lab288 P1 (version 2) (version 2) | ecosystem: Host-associated > Arthropoda: Insects >...
GCTCCTTTGTGCGTAAAACTACTTCTACATTAAAAGTTTTACTGAGTAGTTAAAAGCGAGGTATTGTACAATGATACAATAAATTCCAGTACTCGATAAAATGATCGTAAAAAATTTCTAGTTATGCGAAGACAGAGCCATGTTGTCATCTCGGTATCAGCTTAGTCCGTTGATAAACAGTTCTTACAGCTGGGATGTGACGTAGTGTGGTCTGGAAGAAATTTTGCGACGAATTAGAACAGTGTTTTTTCAAACGGTTGGTACGAGTACTACTAATAGTATGCGAAGAAATTTGGAATTTTTTTAAATAATTAAAATTTAGACAGTTAATTTCACTGTTAAATTATCTTTATTGTTGCACCGTGCATTTCGTAGAGTCATATAATCAGCACACCAACTAACGCACATACATAAAATTTCACATTGAAACGCTTAAAATCGCTCCAACATGTTTCGATCCTAAGATCTTCAGGGTGCTACACTGTTCCTTGCTAAAGTCACATTTTTTTAAAAACACTAACTGATTAATTTCCATATATTAACTGGGTGCTGTGGCAGCATGTCGTATTGTGTAAGTCGTACGCTGCTGAGAATGCGCCTGCCTATGTGTGTCGTGTTGTTATGCTGCGTGAGTCTCACGCAGCATAACAACACGACACACATAGGCAGGCGCATTCCCAGCAACGTACAACTTACACAATACGACATGCTGCCTCAGCACCCTGTTAATATATGGAAACTAATCAGTAAATGTTTTAAATATGTGACTTTAGCAAGGAACAGTGTAGCTCCCTGAAGATGATCTTAGGATCGAAACATGTTGGAGCGATTTTAAGCGTTTTAATGTGAAATTTTATGTATGTGCATTAGTTGGTATGCTAATGAAATCACTATTAAATTGTTTTAAATGTGTTAAATTGCAGAGAAAAAGCATTTACAAAGTTTATGCCAAGATATTTCATTGTTTGAATATAAATACAGACTCTCCTCTGTTGTCTAATGGCGTTGAATTAGAAAAGTAGCATTTGCGAAATTTGAGGGTTATGCAGTATTGTTGCTTCGCTGGTTGGCAGGTCTGAAGTCTTCAAGCCTGCCAAACAAAGAAACATCCCGGAAGAGCGGCATACTGAAAGCAGGCGTTAACATTTGCAGTACCTAGTGGTACGCGTGCATATTTTGTATTGTGACAGTGGTACGCGAGAGAAACGTTTGGAAAATACTGATTTAGTTGATTCTGCTACATCTATTTATGCTTTATTGGTGGATGTAGCGTAAATAAATGAATAAGTACATTTAAAGATTTGGAAGAAGTCCAAATAAGAATCAACATTGTGTCACCCCCCCCCCCACATCAAAGAAAATAACCTGTTACTTACATAATACATTTATAATTACACCTTTATAAATATTACAAAAATTGCTTTTTTTGTTTGATTAAGGTTTCAAAATTATTCTGTCGAGGAAAACGTAATAACATTTAAATGAGCCGGCAAGGTACTGAACACAAACATCGTTTCAAGAAGGTAGGAACATTCGCTCCTTGAAGTGAAATGATTATTAAAATTCCTTCCTTAAACAGCGTCTTTCGTGAAAGGAGATAGTCTGCATTGCAAGTTCTCCAAGAAGTGAAAATTGATGTTAATTGGAAAGACATTCAGGACTTGTATGACAGCAGCGCTTTAGAATTGCCTTTACTTGCCACGTATTTCGAACCCTGGTCTTGGCATCGGATTTCGTGAGCTTTTGTGTGGCTTTTCCTTAGTCCATCTAGGGGTATTATTTTGATTCATCTACTATCGCTTCACGTCAAATTATTTCCAGCTAATCGATTTCCCTGCATTCGACGTCATACAGTTTTTAAATTACTGTCAGAAATATCATCCACTAAAGGAATGCAATGCTCTCGTATGTCTGTGTGTTTAAAAACTCAAACAATAGCCCGGAGTCGTTTTGCGAGGCACAAATGATGTCTTTGGCTCTTTCTACCCAGAATACGGCATATAACAACTTCAGCCTTGCGGTTGGAAGCAAACATGAATCCAGGTCGAGTAGACCACGTTTTCGAGTTGACCTCCATACACTCCGGCCGTTACTGCTTCCCACTGTACATTTGATCCCGCTTTTCCTTCAGTAATATTCCTGACAATAAACCGTCATGATCAATAATATTTTACGTGTTTTGCTTGTCGTTTGTACAATCGATTTAAAAGTTCTGTGGAGGAGGGCGTAATGTAAGTTCTATTGATTTCGAAAATCGAAGACAATTTAGTTTGACCTAAATCATTACTGAAATGTTTACGTTCTGACACTTTGTAAAGAACGCTCTTTTTTTTACAGAATGAATATTGTAAATTATGAATTAGAACCTTTACTGTAGCCCTAATTTTCTGAGTACGCGATTGTGGTAGTCTCTATAGGCGTTTGTATATTGTCAACATCATTTCTAATTTCAACTAGTTGCAAGGTTTGTGTTAAATTTTAAACTTCATTAAACTAATTGGAAGGAATTTAAAGGTAGAATATTTTGAATTACGTGTATTCAATACATACTGGCTTGGAATTTTGATTTGTATAACGTAGCCCACTTAGTTTGTATGTTGTTGTCTTAGTAACACCTCAGGGATAGCAGTAGGTCTGGTAATGGCCGTAGATACGAAAGCTGGCTATGTGATTCAAGCTGCTGAATGTGATCACGCATACTGTACAACTCGAAATACTTGTGCAGGTTCGTAAGGACGTGCTCTTGGGTACCATTGCCCCGAAGAATGATGACGTACTGTTTTCGACTGATTGTTTAATTCACTTACTCACTCACTCACAAGTTCAGTAACCGGAGAGACAATACTGTTTTCTTGAAGAGGTCGGCATTGACAATGGGGCATGTAATGGGCACCAGAGGCTCCTTTTCCGTAAGCAGAGTTGGGCAAACTGGTCTCGGTATGAAGCTTACCACTCACCTCCACCTAGTTTCTACGTTAAGGAGACTTCATGGAGCTATTATTCCAATCTCTCTTGTTCCCATTGTGGCATGCACATGGGGAAGCTTTGCTATTGTTGATGTGTTGGTGGATGAGATTTCGATAGACATGCTACCTTCATAATCTTGTCCACTATCATAAGATTTGGCTATTCATTTGTTTACTCTCTTTTAGTTATTTTCTTTTTGTAAAGTTAATGGTAGGTAAAGGTATCTCTGTCCACTCCACTATTATAGACCTATATACAGGGGTGCTGATAAGTCCTTAGCCCAACCAGGAAGGAAACAAGCTAATGTTTCTTTCAGAATGGCGTGAATTTCCTTCAGTGCCTTGCCTTGCAAGGGGGGGGGGGGAACTTGATGACAGCTCGCGCCTCGATGTTGTTGAAATCGCGCGCGTCCCTGACGTGTTTTCGAGCTTGTTTCCTTCCTGGTCGGGCTAAGGACTTATCAGCACCCCGGTAATGGGAGCAGTGTTATAGCTGTAATCATTCTTAACTTCTGTGTTAGATGAAAGTGAATAGTCAAATTCACACCCCGACCGCTTTACCTCCGAAAAAAGATACCCACGTTTCCCATTGAATAGGAGATAGGGTGGGCAACAGAGCCGATCAGGGCGTTTTGGAGACGAGACGACATCTCTTACCCCCTGCTGGGAATCAAACCCCCGGCCCATTGATTATTCGGTGTATACGTAACGTGAGGACACAAAGAGAGATTAATGTTTCTTTTTCTGAAATGGTGGTGAATAAGAAATGTTGACAGTGTTTTAATATAAGTGGGATTCTTATTTTGTAGTCGTGTCATTCACTTTAGTCACGATTGTGAAGCCAAGAGCATTTAGTTTGACGGGCATGTGGCATGCATCTATCATCACATAGCAGTAAATCACTTTATGTGAGTAATGTGCGCTACTGTCCAATATAGTAGCCTACATCTTGCTCGTAGAAATAGCTCTGGCTCTTCGTCTTGTATGAAAGAAGTGGACAGCCGCTGACCTGATTTTTATGAAATTTTCTATTGATGAGTAACACAAATATGTCGACTTGTCAACCAGTATTTTTGAAGCAGAACAACAATACCAGACGACAGGGGTGGGTCAACCGTGGTGCCAAAATATATGGGACGCTAAAATGTCACTGGAATAATCTGATATATGGTACCAGTAAACTTTGTTCCCAAACGCGGAAGAATTCCTCCGAGAATTATCCGCAGTTACGGCATTTTACTCTTAAGAAGTTTCGCAGCCCTGTCTAGATTAAAAAAGTTAAGGGATATAGGTTTGAAGGGACGTCAAATTATTACCCGGCCCAGTGGCGTTCACGTGTCTCGGGCCGGCCCTGGCGGAAACGCTGCATGTGTCTCTGCAAACATCTCTAGTTTAAAAAGGTAAAGCGGTCCGGTTACAGGCCTGGACAGGCACAGAGGGTTCCAGGAAGTTAAGGTTCCCAGATTTCGTGACAACGGCACAGGATGGTGGTGGGTTGTCAGCCTTACGCACCGGCCGCCTTTACCCCCAGGAGATGATCCTGGTACTCATTTCTGTTAGAGGCTGAGTCGATCCCAGGGCCATAGTGCGATCGGAAGGATTTTATGTCAATGAAAAATCCACTGACACCAGCTGGGATCGTACCAGGGACCTTCCGATTTGTAGCACAGCACCTTAACCACTGTGCTACCGCGGTCCCCCCATCTGTAGGTTAACTTCCTAAATATTTATCGGATCTAAACCTGTTCGAAACAAACGTTATAGAATAAAATAGTACACAACCTTACATCAAATACACCAGTTCCGTAAATCTTACAGTGGTTTAGATGATTGAACTCGTAAGAATTGTTACTCGATGCTTACGTTTCCTAACCCCCGCCATTTGTTCATCAGCATATTTATCTCACATATAGCCTTCTCGAAGTTACAGTTATTTGTATCGAATAGCTGTTTATAGACTTACAGAAAGCCTACGAATTATTGAGTGTGGTATAGCCATGAAACATATAGGTTAAGTAAAATGTTTTTATCTGAAACCTGTAGAAAATTCTGGATAGGCAAATATTTATGTGATAAATTTCCGGTTAGAGAACAGTTTTGAGAGCAGGAGATGGTCTGTAACATAAAGGCAGAGTTCGAAAACAAAGTGCTGGGGATGATATTTGGGCGTAAGAGGGAGGAAATAACAGGAGACGGGAGACAGTTGCATAATGAGAATCTCCATGATTCATACCTCTCATATCAGATCAGTATGATCGAGGTGGGAGAGAAATATGGTCCGTCCTGAGAGAATAAAAGTACATGCAGTGTTTTGGGTGGGAAACCTAAAGGAAAGAGGCCACTTGGTACACAAAGTGTAGATGGGAGTATGATGCTCATAAGGGTTTTGGAACTCTGGGATGAGGGGGACTTTGAAATGGCTTCATCTGTCTCAGCCTAGGGATTGAAGATCTGTTGTCAATACGGTGATGAACCTACGGATTCTATGACATGTGGGGAATTTCTTGGCTGGCTGAGGAACTGTTAGCTTCTCTTGGACTCGGCTCCATGAGTTAATTGCGGATTTTATTGCGTAATTTTCTAATGACTATGTTACAGTTGTTTTAAGGATAGGTGTTTTGTTCCCACTTAGTGTTAAACTATAATTACATCAGCTACACTCAGTATGGATTAAATTGGATGTTAGCGGAAAATAATGGGTGTCTGAATAGCCACGAGAGAGTTAGCACTTTGCACTGCTGAGAATAACATCAAGTGGCTCATAGTGTGAATAAGACGTGTGTTTGCCTTAAAGTATGAGAATTAAAATTGGCATCTTGGGACTTTGATCATAATCGAGTATGTGCATGTCTTCAGTGAAGCGTGAATATTGTATTCGTTTTTCTCCACCACTTGTGATCCTTCCCATGCTCACCTCTCCATCCTTCTTCCTTATTTAGGGGGTTTTCCATATGCCATTCCTCAGCCATTCTGCCGGACAAAATGTTCAGGCCGAGGTAATCTCAGGACAGGATCCCCTGTACTGTTTCCTAACCCGATTCACATTAACAAAGCCTTGGATGGCAGTAGATTACAACGCATGTTTCTAAATGGAGTACATAAATATTCGAAAACTTTGCACTATTATAGTTGTATTACTGTACTACGAACTGTTATTACAGTTACAAATGCTTTGTTACATCTCTAATCATACTAAAGTTGCCACAGTGAGCGGAGACGTAAATGTTTGTTTAGTTATATTCGTACCAAACCCAAAAATGTGTCATAATGTCATAAAAGTTGTAACATTCTACATTCCTGTCACTCCGTATCATGTGTCAATTTACTGTAAGGCTTTCTTGATAAAAGTTTTAAATAATGGTTTTAGATTCTTATAAAAAGTGGGTAACATGGTTGTTGTACCTCCAGATGTTGTTAGTGTAATTAAAATTAGCGTGCCAAGGGAAGGAAGACCAGAAATGCGTAGGTAATTATTGTGGGCTGGTTTCGTAAAATATGAACTTCAAAAACTAAGAAGAAGTTTGAAGTACGACATTAAGCTGTATCTTACCACTTCAGGACGCACATTATGAGGGTTTGGAGGTGGAGACATCTGGGCCATATTCATGTTCTGTGACGTGCTTTGTTGTTGTCTTACACTTTTGGATTCTTCTAACATCTCCTCTCAGTCAGCAGATTGAATTATGGCAATACTTGTCAGCGTATTCCTCGTATCGCTAATTCAGTCGAAATCAGTCAAGCAGTACGTACGGTGAAACATTCGAATTGCTTAAAACCGGCAGCTTTCTCAGTATTGATTTACTTGTATGCTGTTCACAAATAAGTCGTAAGTGGAGGTAATTTAATTATTAGAGGAAGTATGCCGTATGAATATGTGATACGGCATTGAGAACTACGGCACTGCGATTGTTTGTGTATCTTACATAGGTGGAAGTCAATATGGCTGATCGCGAAACCCTACAGCAGTAAATAAAAACGCACTGAAGCCCCTGCCATGAGAGCAGCTCTGGAAATATATTTAACTGCGATCCAGATAAGAAGTGGATGTGGTACAAGAGCGAGTCTTTCGTGACGTGTATATAGTTAATAAGTTACGTATGTCCCGTACGTTTGCTGCTTCTTCATACTCATCGTGGAGATGAGTATGACTACATTACCTCGTCTGTTTATAAAATACATTGTGTTAATTAAAATTCCATAGACGCCACTGTTGTAACAAATACGCGGAAGCTGGTGTTTGTGACATGAAACTATTGCTGCCTATGTTACTAAAATACGATGATTGGATCCATATTATGACGGATTTAATGCAATATACGTACGTTTTTCATTACGTACACCGTCTTTACACAACATATATTGTTGGCTAATGTTTAGTTAAAGAAATGACAATCACAGATTAAAAATGTTTATGTAAAAAGTTGTTTGTGATTGTCACTTAATCCAAATAACTAATTTTAAGTAGATGCAAAGACAATGTAAACCAATGGGATCCCATAGGTACAGCGAACATTTGTACCTTAATTGATATTAATCTCCTGTAAACCTGACGATGGCCAAGTAAGGCCGAAACATGTAGCTTTTTTAACTAAACATTAGCCAACAATATATGCTGTGTAAAGACGGTGGACGTAATGAAAAACTTGGTATATATACACAACGTGTTGGAAACAATTCAGTTTACAATATACGTACACTCATCCACCCCGCCTTTCGTCCAGAATTTCTTGATTCATGGTGGTTGGTTATGGACACTCCGCTGCGTTTCACTAAAGCAGAATTGGCACTGTGTTCATTATAAAAAGACACCGTTTGCCAATCGCGTACCAAAAGAATTTTAAAATGCTATTTACGACTGTTTCAAGATTTGTCGATAGTGATCGCTTGTTCAAAAAGCTTACAACTTGTTCTCAGTATTTCGGTGCAGCTTATTTCCCCACACGCACTTGTAACAGTGGATTTCGAAAACACTCAGTAAAATATTTCGTTAATTTGCTGTTTCTGGAATGAAATTGCAGTCTTGATTATCAGCATTTAATGAGATGAAATTAGGTATTAGAGATGAATGTCGATGCCTTACGTCGCGATAATCGACCATAACCCGTTTGTGACTTCACTCACAAACCAAGCGTTTTATGTACTATGATGCCTCTAATTTATAATTACGTTTTTCACTAAATGCTTTTCTGTTAGTATTATGTAGGCTTACCTCGTTGTAGGCAGATTATGTAAGCCATGAGATCGGTGTAATTGAATGGACTGCGAACGTAGGCCTATTTGGTTGACCGGGATATGTTCCCTGGTATGATACTTGGAAATGTTGTTCTCATCATCCCTTTACTAATGAATATTTCATGGAAATTTGTGTCAGAAGAGTATTGCAAACAGCACGTTATGTTAATTTCGAAATTAATCACCACATTCAGACTGCGTGAGACCATTCAAAATTACGTAATCTCCGGTAGAATTTGTTTCCTAGAGGAGGCAACATCATTTATATGTGGTATCCTTAATACCGCTGTCAATAATAGACGAGTATGCTCTGTCTAATTCCCAGTACTAGTGGCTGCATAGACTGAGGCATGGGTCTGCTTCCACTAGCTTGCTGGGACAACGGGTTCGAATCCCGCCGGCAGCATGGATGTGTGTCTCTTATGAGAGTTGTGTGTTGTCAGGTAGAGGTCTTTGTGTAGGGCTGATCATTCAACCAGATGAATCCTTCCGAGTGTAGTGAGTGTGTGATCGTGAACCCTGGATGATGAGGACGCCCTGGCCCACTGGTAGGCTGTTGCGCTATGGAAAAGAATGTACTGTCTGATTAATGACTGATGGGATAGAAAAGATATGGAAGAAGAGGTTTTATCCTAAATGATAAACTGTCCTCAACCCCCGCACTAACGCGAACCCCCACTTGCCTGAAGGAACTGGGGAAAACGATCAGAAACCTAAATACTTCAGCACAGCGAGGCATCTGGCCGAGATTTGAAGCTGAGACCTGCCGTACATGAGCCACTTGTCGGTGATACTCGGGGTGAAAGGTGATGAAGAGATGAGAGCAATGTGGAGACCGTTTTTTTTTTTTAATTTTCGTTGTTACACCGTGCATGTTGTCGAGTTACTCAATTATTACACCAACCACTGCACATATATAAAATTTTATAATTTTTATACATGTACAGTGGTTGGTGTAATAATTGAGTAACTTGAGTGGAGACCGTGTTTTGGTTGTTAGGACGATAAAGAAATTATTTCGAAGAAATAGTTTATGACGATTTGGTTTTGTTTCGTTTGCCTCAGTACAGTTCATTAGCTCCCTGTTGCGAACACGGCCATGAACATAATGTGCCTCAACTCGGTGTTGTGAAACACGGTAACAGGCACAGAATTCAGTAACTCGCTGTTGTTAACATGGCTTTAAATATAGTGGTCAATATCTCATTGTTGTCAAAACGGTAATAGAGTTCAATAACTCCGTGTTGTGAATACCGTAATAAACATAGAGTTCGGTAACTCATGGTTGTTCATACAATAATAGAGTTCGGTAACTCATTGTTATGAACACAGTAGGCCTAATATGCATGGTGTTCAATTTTGAACACAGTAATAAACACTGATTTGAGTAACTGATTATTTTGAACGTGCTAGTAAACGTGTACATGACGTTCAGTAACTCAGTGTTTTGTAGGCCTACACGACAGTAAACCTGGGCGTCAGTAACTCACTGTCGTAACAAACATTCCAGTCCTGCAAAATGAATTTCTTGACCAGCTGAGTGATTATTGTCTTCTGAATGACTGTGTATGGTAAAGCTACTTTTGTGACGAAAGAGGAAGAGAGCAAATAAAAGAAGAGCGGATATCAATGGGCGGGACTCAAAAATTGTTATAATTCGCTATACGACCTAGGAGGACATTCATAATACCGTAACAAAGACCCGTTATGTGTTCCGAAAAACAGACATTAATTCTTCGATTCTGTTAGTTTGAGGGATCGTTACTTTATTGTTTAAAACACATCATTACTAAATAAAAGGACTTTTTCCATAATCTAAAAGACGTCGTGATTATGTAGTGTGGTGTTGTGTTTTATGTAGTGTGGTGTTGTGTTTTATGTAGTGTGATGTTGTGTTTTATGTGGAGTGATGTTGTGTTTTATGTAGTGTGGTGTTGTGTTGTGTTTTATGTAGTGTGATGTGTTTTATGTGGTGTGATGTTTTATGTAGTGTGGTGTTGTGTTTTATGTAGCGTGGTGTTGTGTTTTATGTAGTGTGGTGCAGTGTTGTATGTAGAGTGGTGTTGTGTTTTTTCAGCAGATGGAAAAATTCCTTTTACTTGCTAGTGATGTGTTACAAGTCAAGAAATTGTATGGTTCCGCTATCGTTTATAGTTTAAAATGTAGTGTTATGGAGCTTATTGGTAGGAACCTACTACCCTATTTCTTTCTCCGAAATCTCGGAAGCTTTTTCCTACGCTGTGATGTGAATGACTTTATGTCGTAAGACGTATTTTGTTTTCTTTTTTACTCTTGACAAGTCTTAAATCGAGAGCCCATTTTCACCTCTTCATATTTGGGAGAACGTTCCTTCCGACAGAGGTCTTGTTATGTTCTTCATTCCATCATGCAAATACATATTACCTGACATCAGACAAGAACAATTTTTGCTACAACCGTACCGGCATGTTTATTAATCTTATCAGTACCTGATGCTATATAGAGTGATCTATTGATAACATTTTATTCAAAGTATATTTTATTTCCATGGGTCAACAGCCCCCAGTGGGCCAGGGCCTCCTCATTATCGAGACTTCACGATGGCACTCAGACACACCACACTCGGTAGGATGCCACTGGACGAGTGATCAGCACGACGTAGAACCTCTACCTGATAACACACAGCACAGCTGAAAAACAACAATGCCCCCGGCGGGATTCGAACCCACAATCCCAGTAAGCTAACGGCCGCAGACCCACACTTTAGACCGCGCGGCCACGGGGACCGGCAAATTAAAGTATTTTACGGATCAAAATTAACGTTCTGGTAAATGGATGAACAGAACTAAATCTCTTCGTATTTTGTAGAAAGGAACTAATTAACTAATTAACCAAGGTGGTGTCATGGTAGGGAGATCACGGGGCTTTGTCTGTCCCTGGAGAGATCACATCCTAGTTAAGACGCCTGGTGATTTTCCTCCACTCTTTTAGATAAGTGCAGGGGCAGTACTCTGAAGTAGATCGGGAC
>Ga0131853_10023214_pt1 | contig 11205 bp, 23 predicted proteins | sample TergutLab28metaG_FD_92764 | JGI IMG/M metagenome (GOLD analysis project Ga0131853, IMG submission 92764) | Labiotermes labralis P1 segment gut microbial communities from Petit-Saut dam, French Guiana - Lab288 P1 (version 2) (version 2) | ecosystem: Host-associated > Arthropoda: Insects >...
GTATGTGTGGGTTTTTTAACGTGTGGATGTGTGTATGTGTGGGTTTTGTAATGTGTGGGTAGGTGTATGTGTGGGTTTTTAATTTGTGCGTGTGAGTATGTGAGGGTTTTGTAATGTGTGGGTGTGTGTATGTGTCGGGTTTTAATTTGTGGGTGTGTGTATGTGTGCGTTTTTAAGGTATGGATGTGTGTAGGTTTCGGTTCTTTAATTTGTGAGTGTGTGTATGTGTGGCATTTTTAAGGTGTGGATGTGTGTATGTGCGGGTTTTGTAATGTGTGGGTGTGTGTATGTGTGGGTTTTTTAAGGTGTGGATGTGTGTACGTGTGGGTTTTGTAATGTGTGGGTGTATGTATGTTTGGGTACTATAATTTGTGGGTGAGTGTTTGTGTAGGTTTTTAAGGTGTGGATGTGTGTATGTGTGGATTTCGTAATGTGCTGTTGTGTGTATGTGTGGGTTTTTTAATTTATGTGTGGGTGTCAGTGTGGGTTTTGTAATGTGTGGATGTGTGCATGTGTGGGATTTGTAATATTTGGGTGTGTGTACGTGTGGGTTTTTTAATTTGTGGGTGTGTGTGTATGTTTGCGTTTTTAAGCTATGGATGTGTGTATGTGTGAGCTTTGTAATGTGTGGGTGTGTGTATGTGTGGGTTTTTTAAAGTGTGGATGTGTGATTGAGTGGGTTATGTAATGTGTGGGTGTGTGTATGTGTGGGCTTTTTAAATTGTGGATTTGAGTATATGTGTTTCTTTAAAGTGTGGGTGTGTGTAGGTGTGGGATTTGTAATGTGTGGGTGTGTGCATGTGTGAGTTTTTTAAGGTGTGGATGTGTGTATGCATGGGCTTTGTAATGTGTGGTTGTGCTTATGTGTGGGTTTTGTAATGTGTGGTGGTGTGTAAGTGTGGGTTTTTTAATTTGGGATTTGTGTATGTGTGGGTTTTTAATGTGTGTGTGTGTGTATGTGCGGGATGTGTAATGTGCTGTTGTGTGAATGTGGGGGTTTTTTAATTTGAGGTAAAGGGTATTTGTGAGTTTTTTAATGAGTGGGTGTGTGTTGTTTGGGAATTGTAATGTGTGGATGTGTGTATGTGTGGTTTTTGTGATGTGCTGTTGTGTGTATGTGTGGGTTTGTAATGTGTGTTTAAGTGTATATATGGGTTTTTTCATGTGCTGTTTGTGAATGTGTGGGTTTTGTAATGTGCTGTTGTGTGTATGTGTGCATATTGTAATGTCCTGTTTTGTGTATATGTGGGTATTGTAATGTGTGGGTGTTTGAATATGTGGGTTTTGTATTATGCTGTTGTGTGTATGTGTGGGCTATTTAATGTGTGAGAGAGTGTATTGTGGGTTTGTAATGTACTGTTTTGTGTATGTGTGGGTTTTCTAATGTGAGTGTTTGTGTGTGTGTGGATTTTGTAATGTGTTTTGTGTGTTTGCGTGGGTTTTGTACTGTGATGTTGTGTGTATGTGTAGGTTTTGAAATCTGCTGTAGTGTGTATGTGTGGGTTATCTAATGTGTGGGTACGTGTATGTGTGGCTTATTTAATGTGCTGTTGTGTGTATGTTTGGGTTTTGAAATGTGCTGCTGTGTGAGTGTGTGGGATTTGTATGGTGTGGTTATGTGTATATGTGGATTATGTAATGTTCTGTTGTGTATATGTTTGCGTTTTGTAATGTGTGGGTGTGTGTATGTGTGGATTTTGTAATGAGTGGGTGTGTGTATGTGTTGGTTTTGTAATGTGTTGTTGTGTGTGTTTGTTTGGGTTTTGTAATATGTGGATTTTGTAATATGTGGGTGTGTGTATGCGTGAGATTTGTAATGTGTGGCTGTGTGTATGTGTGGGTTTTGTAATGTGCTGTTGTGTGTGTATGTGTGGGTTTTTCAATGTGGGTGTTTTGTAATATGTGGGTGTGTTATGTGTTGGTTTTGTAATGTGTGGTTTGTAATGTGTGGGTTTGTGTATGTGTGGGTTTTGTAATTTGTGTGTGTGTGTACGCGTGGGTTTTTTAATGTGTTGGTGTGTGAAATTGTGGGTTTTGTAATTTGTGGATGTAGGTATGTGTGGGTTTTATAATGTGCTGTTGTGGTTATGTGTGGGTTTTGTAATGTGTGGGACTGTGTATGTGTGGATTTTGTGATGTGTGGGTGTGTGTATGTGTGGGTTTTTTAATTTGTGAGTTTGTATGTTTGGGTTTTTAAAGGTATGGATGTGTGTATGTGTGGGTTTTGTAATGTGTGGGTGTGTGTATGTGTGGGTTTTTGTAATGTGTGTGTTTTGTAATGAGAGAGTGTTTATGTGTGGGTTTTTTAATTTGAGGTTGTGTGTATGTGTGGGTTCTTTAAGGAGTGGATATGTGTATGTGTGTGTTTTGTAATGTGTGGGTGTGTGTATGTGTGGTTTTTTAAGGTGTGGATGTGTGTATATGTGAATTTTGAAATGTGTTGTTTTGTGTATGTGTTGGTTTTGTAATGTGTGGGTGTGTGAATGTTTGGGATTTTAATTTGTGGATGTGTGTATATGTGGGGTTTTTACTGTGTGGGTGTGTGTATGTGTGGGTTTTCTAATTCGTGGTTGTGTGTATGTGAGTGTTTTGTAGTGTGTGCGAGTGTGTATGTGTGGGTTTTGTAATGTGCTGTTGTGTGTATGTGTGGGTTTTTGTATGGTGTGGGTTTTGTAATGTGCTGTTTTATATGCATGTGTTGGTTTTGTAATGTGCTTTTGTGTGTAAGTGTAGTCTTTCTAATGTGCTGTTGTGAGTATAAGTGTGGGTATTTTAATGTGCTGTTGTGTGTATGTTTGGGTTTTGTAATGTACTGTTGTGTGTATGTTTGGGATTTGTAATGTGCTGTTGTGTGTATGTGAGGGTTTTGTAATGTGCTTTTGTGTGTATGTGTGGGATTTGTAATGTTTATTGTGTGTATGTGTGGGCTTTGTAATGTGTGGGTGTGTGTATGTGTGAGTTTGGTTATGTGCTGTTGTGTGGATTTTTTAATGTGTGGGTTTGTGTATTTGTGGCTTCTGTAATGTGCTGTTTTGTGTTTCCGTGGGTTTTGTATTGTGATGTGTGTATGTGTTTTTTTTAATATGCTGTTGTTTGTATGTGTGGGTTTTTTAATGTGTGGGTGTGTGTATGTGTGGGTTTTCTAATGTGTGGGTGTGTGTATGTATGGTTTTCTAATGTGCTTTTGTGTGTGTATGTATGGGTGTGTGTATTGGTGGGTTTTGTAATGTGTTGTTTTGTGTGTATATGAGGGTTTGTAAAGTGTGGGTGTGTGTATGTTTGAGTATTGTAATGTGTGTGTGTGGATTTTGTAATATGCTGTTGTGTGTGTATGTGTGGGTTTTGTAATTTGTGATTTGTGATTGAGTGGGTTTAGTAATGTGCTGTTGTGTGTGTATGTGTGGTTTTTATAATGTGTGTTTTGTAATGTGTGGGTATGTGTATGTATGGTTTTTGAAAAGTGTGGGATTTGTTATATGTGGTTGAGTGTATGTGTGGGTTTTTTAAGGTGTGGGATTTGTAATGTGCTGTTGTGTGTATGTAAGGGTTTATTAATGTGTGGGTTTGTGTATGTATGGAATTTTTTAAGATCTGTTGTGTGTTTACGTGGGTTTTGTAATGTGATGTTGTGTGTATATGTGGGACTTTTATGTGCTGTTGTGTGTATGTGTGGGTTTTGTAAGTTATGGGTGTGTGTATGCGTGGGTTTCTAATGTTTGATTGTGTGTATGTGTGGGTTTTGTTTTGTAATGTACTGTTTTATGTATGTGTGGATTTTATAATGTACTCTTGTGTGTATGTGAGTGTTTTGTAATGTGCTGTTTTGTGTATGCGTGGGTTTTGTAAAGTGCTGTTGTGTGAATGTGTTTGTTTTTTAATGTGTGTGTTTGTGTATGTGTGGTTGTTTTAATGTGCTGTTGTGTGTTTGCGTGGGATTTGTAATGTGATGTTGTGTGTATGTGTGTTTTTTAATGTGCTCTTGTGTGTATGTGTGGGTTTTATTATGTGTTGTTGTGATTATGTGTGTAGTTTCGTAATGTGTAGTTGAGTGTACGTGTGGGTTTTGTAATGTGCTTGTGTTTGTAAGAATGTGATTTGTAATGTGTGAGTGTGTGTATGTGTGGTTTTGTAATGTGCTTTTGTTGTGTGTTTATGGGTGTGTGTATGTGTGGGATTTGTAATGTGTTGTGTTTGTATGTGTGGGTTTGTAATGTGTGAGTGTGTGTATGTGTGGGTTTTGTAATGCGTGTGTGTATGTGTGTGTGTATGTGTGGGGTTTTTAATATGCTGTTGTGTATGTATTTGTGGGATTTGTAAATTGTGGGTTTGTGTATATGTGGGTTTTGTAATGTGTGGGTGTGTATGTGTGGATTTTATAATGTGCTGTTTTGTGTATGCGTGGGATTTGTAATGAGCTGTTGTGTGTATGTTTGGGATTTGTGATGTGCTTTAGTGTGTATGTGTGGGATTTGAAATGTGTGGTTGCGCGTATGTGTGGGTTTTGTAATGTGTATTTGTGTGTATCTGTGGGTTTGTAATGAGTTGTTGTTTTTAAATTTGTATTTTGTAATGTGCTGTTGTGTGTATGTGTGGATTTTGTAATGTGTGGGTGTGTGTATGTGTGGATTCTGTAATGTGATGTTGTGTGTATGTTTGGGTTTTGTAATGTGTGTATGTGTGTATTTGTTGGTTTTCCCATGTGCTGTGGTGTGTATGTGTGAATTTTTTATATTTTGGATGTGTGTATGTGTGGATTTTGTAATGAGTGGGTGTGTGTATGTGTGGGTTTTGTAATGTGCTGTTGTGTGTTTATATGTGGATTTTGTAATGTGTGAGTTTTGTAACATGTGGGTGTTGTATGTGAGGATTTTGTAATGTGTGGGTGTGTGAATGTGTGGGTATTTTTATGTGCTGTTGTGTGTGTATATATGGGTTTTATAATGTGTGGTTTGTAATGTGTTGGTATCTGTACGTGTGGGTTTTTTAATGTGTGGGTGTGTGTATGGGTGGGTTTTGTAATGTGTGGCTTTTGTAATATGTGGTTTTGTTTATATGTAGGTTTTTAATGTGTGGGTGTGTGTATGTGTGGGTTTTGTAATGTGTGGTTGTGTGTATTTGTGGGTTTTTAATGTGCTTTTGTGTGTATGTATGGATTTTGTAATGTGTGGGTATGTGTATGTGTGGATTTTGTTATGTGTGGGTGTGTTTATGTGTGGGTTTTGTTTTATGAGGTTGTGGGTATGTGTGGGTTTTTAATTTGCTGTTGTGTGAATGGGTTGGTTTTTTAAATTGGGCGTGTGTGTGTGTGTGGGTTTTTAATGTATGGGTGTGTGTATGTTTGCGATATTTAATGTTGCGATTGTGTATTGTGATTTTGTAATGTTCGTTTGTATGTTTGTGTGGGTTTTGTAATGACTGAGTGTGTGTATGTGTGGGTTTGTTAATGTTCTGTTGTAAGTAAGTGTGGGTTTTTTAATGTGTGGGTGTGTGTATGTGTGGGTTTTGTAAATGTTGTTTTGTGTACATGTGGGTTTGGTAATGTGCTTTTTTTGAATGTGTAGATTTTGTAATCTACTTTTATGTGTATGTGTGGGCTTTGTAATGTGTTGATGTGTGTATGTGTCGGTTTTTTAATGTGTTGTTTTGTGTGTATGTGTGTGTTTCGTAATGTGTGGTTTTTTAATATGTGGGTGTGTGTATGTGTGCGTATTGTAATGTGTGGATGTGTGTATATGTGGGTTTTGTAATGTGCTGTTGAGTGTGAATATGTGGGTTTTTAATGTGTGGTTTGTAATGTGTGGGTATGTGTATGTGTGGGTTTTGTAATGAGTGGGTGTGTTTATGAGTGGATTTTGTAATGTGCTATTTTGTGTGTATGTGTGGGTATTGTAATGTGTGGATTTTGTAATATGTAGGTTTGTGTATATGTGGGTTTTTTAATGTGTGGCTGTGTGGGTTTTGTAATATGTGGGTGTGTGTATGTGTGGGTTTTCTAATGTGCTGTGTGTGTAAATTTGGGTTTTGTTATGTCCTGTAGTTTGTTTTTGTGTGTTGTGTAATGTGTTTGTGCGTGTATGTATGGGTTTTGTAATGTGTGGGTGTGTGTATGTGTGGTTTTTGTAATGTGCTATTATGTGTATATTTGTGTTTCGTAATGTTTGGGTGTGTGTATGTGTGGGTATTGTAATGTGTTGTGTGTATGAGTGGATTTTGTAATATTTGGGTGTGTGTATGTGTGGATTTTGTAATGTGCTGTTGTGTGTATGTTTGGGTTTTGTAATGTGTTTGTGTGTGTGTGTGTGTATTTGTGCGTTTTCTAATATGCTGTTGTGTGTATGTGTGGGTTTTGTATTGTGTGGGTGTGTGTATTTGTGGTTTTTTAAATGAGTGGGTGTGTGTATGTGTTGGTTTTGTAATGTGTGGGTGTGTGTATGTGTTGGTTTTGTAATGTGCCTTTGTGTGTGCATGTGTGGGTATTTAATGTGTGGTTGTGTGTATGTGTAGGATTTTTAATATGTGGGAGTGTGTATGTTTGGTTTTGTAATGTGCTGTTGTTTGTATGTGTGTGTTTTTTAATATGTTGGTGTGTCTAGGTAGGTTTTGTAAAGTGGGTTTTTGTAAGTGCGGTTTTTTAATTAGTGGGTTTGTGTATGTGTGTGTTTATTAAAGTGTGGATATGTGTATGTGTGGGTGTTGTAATGTGTGGGTGTGTGTATGTGAGGGTTTTTTTTGTGGTTGTGTGTATGTGTGGTTTCTTTAAGGTGTGGGATTCTTTATGTGTGGGTTTGTAATGTGTGGGTGTATGTATGTGTGGATTTTGTAGTGTGCTGTTGTGTGTATGTGTGGGTTTTTTAATGTGTTTGTGTGTATGTGTGGACTCTGTAATGTGTGGATGTGTGTATGTGTGGGTTTTGTAATGTGCTGTTGTGTGTTTGCGTTGGTTTTGTGATGTGATGTTTTGTGTATGTGTTTTTTTGGTGCTGATGTGTGTATGTGTAGGTTTTATAATGTGTGGGTGTGTGTAAGTTTGGGGTTTGTAATATGTGGGTGTTGTATTGTGGGTTTGTAATGTGCTGTATTGTGTATGTATGTGATTTTTATTGTGTGGTTTTGTGTATGTGTGGTGTTTGTAATATGTTTTTGTGTTTGTATTTAGGGTGTGTGTATGTGAGGGTTTTGCAATGTTTTGTTGTGTGTGTATTTTTGGGTTTGTAATATGTGGGTGTTCGTATGTGTGGATTTTGTAAAATGTGGGTGTGTGTATGTGTGGGTTTTGTAATGTGCTGTTGTGTGTTTAAGTGTGGGTTTTATAATATGTGGTTTGTAATGTGTGGTTATGTGTATGTGTGGATTTTGTAATGTGTGGGTGTGTTTATGGTTGATTTTGTAATGTGATCTTATGTGTTTGTGTGTGTGGGTTTTGTAATGTGTGGATTTTGTAATATGTTGGTTTGTGTATATGTGGGTTTTTTATTGTGTGGGTGTGTGTAAGTGAAGGTTTTGTAATGTGTGAGTGTGTGTATTGTGGGTTTCTAATGTGCTCTTGTGTGTATGTTTGGGTTTTGTAAAGTCCTGTAGTGTGTATGTGTGTGTATTGTAATGTGTGTGTGCGTGTATGTGTGGATTTTGTAATATATGGGTGTGTGTATGTGTGGATTTTGTAATATTTGGGTTGTGTATGTATGGAATTTGTAATGTGCTGTTGTGTGTATGTTAGGTTTTTTAATGTGTTTGTGTGCATTTGTGGGATTTATAATGTGCTGTTGTGTGTATGTGTGGGTTTCGTATTGTGTGGGTGTGTGTATGTGTGGGTTTGTAATGTGTGGGTGTGTGTATGTGTGAGTTTTGTAATGTGCTGTTGTGTGTGTATGTTTGGGTTTTTTAATGTGTGTGTTTTGTAATATGTTGGTGTGTGTATGTGTGGATTTTCTAATGTGTGTGTGTTTGTGTGTGTGTGTGTGTGTGGTTTTTGTAATGTGCTGTTGTGTGTGTATATGTGGGTTTTGTAATGTGTGGGTTTAGTTATATGTGGGTTGTTTATCTGTGGGTTTTGTAATGCGTGGTTGTGTGTATGTGTGGGTTTTGTAATGTGCTGTTGTGTGTGTATGTGTGGGTTTTGTAATGTGCTGCTCTGTGTGTATGTGTGGGTTTTATAATGTGTGGTTTGTAATGTGTGGGTATGTGTATGTTTGGGATTTGTAATGTGTGGGTGTTTGTATGGATGGATTTTGAAATGAGCTGTTGTGTGTGTATGTGTTGGTTTTGTAATGTGTGTGTTTTGTAATATGAGGTTGTGTGTATGTGTTGTTTTTTTAATGTGTGGGTGTATGTATATGTGGGTTTTGTAATATGTGAGTATGTGTATGTGTGGATTTTGTAATGTGCTGTTGTGTGTATGTGTGGGTTTTGTAATATTTTGGTGTGTGTATGTGTGCGTTTTTTTAATGTGTGGGTGTGTGTAAGTGTGGTTCTTTTATTTGTGGATGTGTGTATGTGTGTGATTTATAAGGTATGGATGTGTGTAAGTTTTGGTTTTGTAATGTGTGTGTTTGTATGTGTGGGTTTATTAAGGTTTGGATATGTGAATATGTGGGTTTTGTAATGTGTGGGTGTGTGTATGTGTGGGTTTTTTAATTTGTGGTTGTCTGTATGTGTGGGTTTTTTAATGTGTGGGTGTGTGTATGTGTGTGTTTAGTAATGTGTGGTTGTGTGTATATGTGGGTATTTTAATGTTTGTGTGTATGTAAGTTTGGGTTTTTTAATTAGTGGGTGTGTGTATGTTTTGGTTTTTTAGTTAGTGGGTGTGTGTATGTGTGAGTTTTATAATGTGTGGTTGTTTGTATGTGTGGGTTTTTTAATGTTCTGTTGAGTGAATGTTTTGTGTTTTTAATTTGTGCGTGTGTGTATATGAGTTTTTTTTAATGTTTGGGTTTGTGTATGTGTGATTTTGTAATTCCTGAGTGTGTGTATGTGTGGGTTTTTTTAATATGCTGATGTGTGTACATTTGGGGTTTGCAATGTGATTTTTTGGTGTATGTGTGTGGTTTGTAATGTGCTTTTGTGTGTAAGTGTGGGTTTTTTTATAGTGTGGGTGCGTGTATTGTGGGTTTTGTAATGTGTTTTGTGTGTTTGCGTGGATTTTGTAATGTACGGTTTGTGTTTCCGTGGCTTTTGTAATGTACTGTTGTGTGTATGTGTGGGTTTTTTAATGTGCTGTTGTGTGTGTATGTGTGGCTTTTACAATGTGTGGTTTGTAATGTGTGGGTATGTGTATGTTTTGGTCTTCTAATTTGGGGGTGTGTGTATGTGTGGGTTTTGTAATTTGCTGTTGTGTGTGTATGTGTGGGTTTAGTAATGTGTGGGTGTGTGTATGTGTTGGTTTTGTAATGTGTGGGTGTGTGTATGTGTGGATTTTGTAATGTGCTGTTGTGTGTATGTGTGGGTTTTTTAATGTGTGGGTGTCTGTATGTGTGGGTTTTATAATGTGCTTTGTGTGTATGTGTGGGATTTGAAATGTTTGGGTGCGTGTATGTGTGGGTTTTGTAATGTGTGGTTGTGTGAATGTGTGGGTTTTGTAATATGCTGATGTGTGTATATGTGGGTTTTTTAATGTGCTTTTTTGTTTATGTGTGGGTTTTGGAATGTGCTTTGTGTGTATGTGTGGGTTTTTGTAAAGTTTAGTTGTGTGTATTTGTGGGTTTTGTAATGTGCTTTTGTGTATTTCCGTGGGTTTTGTAGTGTACTGTTGTGTGTTTCCGTGGCTTTTGTAATGTACTGTTGTGTGTATGTGTGGGTTTTGTAATTTGTGTGTTTTGTTATATGTGGGTTGTATTTCTGTGGATTTTGTAATGTGTGGTTTGAGTATGTGTGGGTTTTGTAATGTGCTGTTGTGTGTGTTTGTGTGGGTTTTATAATGTGTGGTTTGTAATGTGTGGGTATGTGTATGTGTGGGTTTTGTAATGTGTGGGTGTGTGTATGGGTGGGTTTTGTAATGTGCTCTTGTGTGTCAATGTGTTGGTTTTGTAATATATGGTTGTGTGTATGTGGTGTTTTTTATTGTGTGAGTGTGTGTATGTGTGTGTTTTGTAATGTGTGGGTATGTGTTTGTGTGCGTTTTGTTATGTGCTGTTTTGTGTATGTGTGGGTTTTATAATATATTGCTGTGTATGTGGGTTTTTTATTGTGTGGTTGTGTGTAAGTGAAGATTTTGTAATGTATGGGTGTGTGTATGTTAAGGGATTTGTAATGTGTGTGTGTGAGTATGTGTGGGTTTATTAATGTGTGTGGATATGTGTATGTATGTGTTGTGTAATGTGTGGTTGTGTGTATGTGTGAGTTTTTTAATTTGTGGTTGTGTGTATGTGTGGTTTCTTTAAGGTGTGGGTGTGTGTATGAGTGGGTTTTTAATTTGTGGTTGTGTCTATGTGTGGGTTTTTAGGGTGTGGGTGTGTGTATGTGTGGATTTTCTAATGTGTGGATGTGTGTATGTGTGGGTTTTGTAATATGTGGATGTGTGTATGTGTGGGTATTGTAATATTTGTGTGTGTGTATGTTTGTGTTTTCTAATTATTGGGTGTGTGTATGTGTGGGTTATTTAATTATTTGGTGTGTGTATGTGTGAGTTTTGTAATGTGAGGGTGTTTGTATGTGTGGGTTTTTTAAAGTCCTGTTGAATGAATGTTTTGGGTTTTTAATTTGTGCGTGTGTGTATGTGTGGGTTTTTTAAAGTGTAGGTGTGTGTATTTGTTGATTTTGTAATGTGCTTTTTTGTGTTTGCATGGGTTTTGTAATGTACAGTTGTGTGTTTCCGTGGCTTTTGTAATGTACTGTTGTGTGTATGTGTGTGTTTTGTAACGTACTGTTGTGTGTGTATGTGTGGGTTTTATAACGTGTGGTTTGTAATGTGTGGGTATGTGGGTGTGTGGGGGTTTTGTAATGTGTGGGTGTATGTATGTGTGGGTTTTGTAATATGTGTGTGTGTGTATTTGTGTGTTTTGTAATGTGCTGTTGTGTGTATGAGTGGGTTTGTAATATGTGTGTGTGTATGTGTGGGTTTTGTAATATGCTGTTGTGTGTATGTGTGTTTTTTGAAATGTTTGGTTGTATGTATGGGTTTTCTAATGTTTGGTTGTGTGTATGTGTGGGCTTTGTAAGGTGCTGTTGTGTGTGTATGTGTGGGGTTTGTAATATGTGTGTGTGTGTGTA
>Ga0131853_10023215_pt1 | contig 11204 bp, 2 predicted proteins | sample TergutLab28metaG_FD_92764 | JGI IMG/M metagenome (GOLD analysis project Ga0131853, IMG submission 92764) | Labiotermes labralis P1 segment gut microbial communities from Petit-Saut dam, French Guiana - Lab288 P1 (version 2) (version 2) | ecosystem: Host-associated > Arthropoda: Insects >...
ACAACGGTTTCACAAAGTACACAAAGAGCGAGAAAGTATGGGTACTTTTCTTGTGGGCGAAAGCCTAAAAGCAAATCGTATCCATACAATGCTCCAATGGCACTAATAGTCCCAATCCCCGCCTTGTTGTCCTTCCACTGAAAAAATCAGTGTATCCCCTTCAATTTCGGGCAACCACGTTCGCAGGTAGCCTTTCAGAAACTCGAAGAAGAGCGGCGGCATGTCATTGCCATTTTGTTGGGCTTGCAACTGGGCGGTAGTCAGCAGAAACGCAACGGCAATGAATGGGAGGTAAAGGTTTTTCATGGCAGTACGGGGGGGCTACGAAGTATAGATTGTACCAAAATTTTGCAAAAGAAAAACTTGTAGGGAAAATTTACCTGGCAGTTCTACTGCACAAGCGCCCTCGTTTGTGATACAATGCAAAAACTGGGTTGACAATTCCGTTTCCCCTGTCCGTTCCGATCACGTAAGATATAAAGGAGCAATCTATGTTACGAAAGCAATTTCTCGCTATTCCAAGACTCGCCATTCCGGTTGTCTTGGTCGCTGTTATGTCCGTTACCGGCGTTTTTGCACAGGAAGACAGCGTTGAACCAGTCGTCCCTGATGGGACCGTTCGTCTTACACCGGTCACCGAATGGACCCTCATAGAACCGGCATCAGTCGCTGCCGAAACCAAATCCGCCGGCGCACCGGTCATCATTCGGGAACAAACGGTGTACATCCCATTCGACAAACTCCGGGACACGTTCGAAAAGCATGGACGCGGCGTTTTTCTGCCCTACGAGGAGTTCCGGCAACTTTGGGATGCCGCTCAAGCAAAGCCCGTGGAACCGCCGAAGCCGCAACCGGTGCCGGTGCCCTTTATGATTTCCGAAACTGTCCACGAAGCCCAAGTTGCCGACGAAATTGTGCAGGTTACGGCAAGACTGAAAATCGATCTGCTCGCAGAAGGTTGGCACGAAGTTCCTATCCGGCTCAATAACGTTGCCATCACGGAAGCGACCATCGGCGATGCTCCCGCCCGGCTGCTGGGCAATCCGCAACAGGGTTATCGGTTGCTCATCGAGGCAGCAACGCCGGGAGCGGTCGAAGTCGAATTGAAATACGCCAGAACAATCGAAAAGTCGCCCGGTCGCAATGGCGTGTCCTTTGAAGTGCCGCAAACGCCGATTAGCCGCTGGGTGGTCCGCATTCCCGAGTCCGGCGTGAAGGTCGATTTTTATCCCCTGATTGCCGCTAGTGAAGAGCCAGACGGCGAAAGCGGCACGAAGGTGCTCGCCTTTGTCGGGGCGGCTCCGACGGTGCGAATCGGTTGGACACCCAGAGCGGAAGGGGCGACTGGCTTGGAATCGCTGACCAGCGTGCAACTCGAACAGCGGGTAACGCTCGACGAAGGAGTGTTGCGGACGCAGGCGATACTGGATTACACCATTAGCAGAGCGGAAATCGACCGACTTTCCATCGAAGTGCCCAGCGACCAGCGGGTGCTCTCCATTTTCGACCCGAATGTGCGGACTTGGTCGGTCAATCAAGGGGACGAAACGCAAACGATTCAAGTCGAACTCTTTCAGCCAGCAAGTGATCGGCAACGCATCGTGCTCGGACTGGAAAGACTGCTGGAGGCGGACGACAAGTCGGTCGAAATCCCGACCATCAGGGCAGTCGGAGCGGGAAGACAGCAGGGGGTGCTGGGAATTAGCGTTTCCAATACCCTGACGACCGACACGGCAAGGGCGGTCGGACTGATGCAAATGGACACGGCGGAGTTGCCGCAGACGATGCGCGGTGCCCACTGGCTGTATGCGTACAGATTAGCATCGCCCACCTATCACCTCACGCTTTCAGTCGAACGCGTGCAACCGCAGGTTACTTCCGATTCGCAAGTAACGATGTTACTCACTGCTGACCGGCTAAACTTGACCAAGGAGACCGTTTTCACCATCGAAAGGGCGGGGGTTTTCCAACTGTTGCTCGACATTCCTGACGGTTACGAAATCCAAAATGTTGCCGGTTTCCAGCGGAGTAGTGATGTTCAACCGGTGTCGGTCAACACTTGGCATGTCAGTCATATTCCCGATGAACCGGCAATGAGACGATTGACCGTTGACTTAACGGCAAAAGCAATGGGTAAAGTCGGTCTGCAAATTGATTTGACGAAACGACTCGACGATGCTGACTTAAGATCGCCGACGGGTAACGCGGTGGACTTTACGATTCCTGTGCCGGTGGTTGCGAGGGATTTTGTTATTCGCAGAGATGCCAAAGTGTTGGTCAGCGTACCAGAACATTTCCGCATCAATAAAGCCGAGCCTACCAGCATGCAAACTGTGCCGGTGGAGCAACTACGGAGTGAATGGCGAGGAAGGTGGATAGGATTAGCCGGACAACTCGGCTTCGTACTCGGACAAACGAACGCAACGCTTGATTTGCAAATCGAACGACGCAAACCACAGATTACAATCCGGCAATTCCAACTGGTAGAAATCGAAGACGGCGTTGCTAAATATACGAGTCGATTTTATTACACGATTCTACACAGCGGGGTGCGTTCGCTCCGAGTGGATGTTCCAGCGGAGATTTCCTCGCGGGTTCGCAACCGGACGCAGGCGATTCGTGATGCTGTTATTTTACCACCACCGGCAGATGTTGAAGAGGGGATGGTCGCCTGGGAGTTTTCCGGCGGCAGTGAATTGAGCGGCGAAGGAATGTTTGAACTCTACTGGGAAAACGAACTGGGGCAACTGCAAATCGGCGAACCGCTCACAGTGAGCGTGCCGCGACTGGTGCCGCGCGAAGTCGATAGGGTGTTTGGACATATCGCCATCACGAAGGCACAAACGATTGATCTCGGCGATTCACCGGAGAATCGAGGACTGCGACCCGTTGACCCGCGGATTGACATACCGGAAAGAGATCGCATGGACAATGTGGCGGCGGCGTTCGAGTTCTTCGACAACTGGACGCTCAACCTGATTGCGACCCGGTATGAATTGGAGGAAGTCAAGCGGACGAGCATCGAAGCCGGGCTCGTTCGGGCGGTGATGGTCAACAACTCCACCACGCTTTCGGTGCAGGCGTTGTACCAGATCAGGAGCGTGCAACAACGGCTAACGATTGCCATGCCGAGCGGGGCGACATTCGACCTTGCCCCGACGATCAATGGTAGTACAGTAACACTCGAAAGAGATTCGACGGGCGATGCCGCGTTGCATTACATTCCCCTGACTTCGACGAACCCGGAGCAGTCATTCCTCTTGGAGTTGCGGTACTCGCAGCCGTTCCCGGATGGTCGGATTTTGCTACCCACGTTCCCCACGGAACCGGCGGTGCAAGAAATGTTCGTCGCGGTCTATGTGCCGAATGATCGGGTGTTGCGAAGGTTTTCAGGAACTTGGACACCGTTGTTTGAAATGACCGCAAATTGGGAATTCATGAATTTTCAACGCATGACAACGGTGAACAGACCAGCAGTCGAAAACCTGATCGGAATGATGATGAGTGCAACGAACACGCCTGCATCGACGAGCCGACCTTTTGCTACTGAAGGGCAAGCGCATCTCTTTTCGACGTTGCAGCCGGGAGACAGCGGAGACGCGATCCTCAAAGTGAGCACCAGAAAGCAGTCGCATTTTTACGGCTTCGTCTTCGGAGTGTTAGTCGTGTGGGTTATTGCTATAACCCCGTTCGGTTGGCATTACCGTCTTGCCAGTATTGCAATTGTTGCCGCTGGCATGATGGCATTGAATATCTTTAACCCGATGAATGCAATGTTGCTTGGCAGTTTCGACAGGGGTTTTCCTGCCGAGTTGTGGTACACCGCGATGCTTGCCGTTATCATTTGGGTGCTCATGTCGTGCATTGCTTGCGCGAAGCGATGCACCCGCCACGCCCCCGTCGAACAACCGGTCGCACAACCGCAAGAGAACAAGGAAGGAGGGACGAGTCATGAGTAATACAGGATATTTTAACGCGACAGCGCAATTGCCCCAGCGGGGCAAAATGTCTCTAACCCTCGGCTTTAGCCGGGGGATAGCCGCCCCCCAAATATACCCTAGCCCCAACGGGGCGTTACAAAAGTGCGGTAGTTACGCCCCGTTGGGGCTAGTAGGTGGGGGGAAGCGTAACCCCCGACTAAAGCCGGGGGTTAGAGATATTTCGTCCTTTCAGGACGATCCCTATAGGACGGTTCGTGGTTTGGGACTGTGCCTCTTTTGTCTTTTCGTTGCTGCTTTACTAGCATGCACCACCCTCACCGCCGCCGAGCGTACCGAACGTATCCGCGAACTTTTCGTGCCCGAGCAATACTTCGGCGAATTGTTTGAAAACAACACCGGCTTGGTCATGCTCTCGCGCGAAGAGTACGAATCCCTTGCCCAGGAAGCCCGGCAGATTCGCCAAGCCGCCGAAGCGGAAGCACGGAATGTCCAAAAGCCCGCGCCGGTCGATTTTGTCTGGACAAGAGGCAATTACCGCATCACCGTCAGTGGGGAGCGTGCCATGATCGAAGGAGAACTGGAACTCGAACTCTTTCAAGAGGGACTCACGGCAATACCCTTGCTGACGAAGTCCGTGGCACTTCGCGGGGCAATGTTGAATGATCAACCTGCCCGAATTGCATCGGTATCGACCGGAGATACTAACATGCTAACACTTTTTGCAAAAGGCAAAGGTCGGCACACGTTAAAACTGCAAATGACGACGGCATTGACCGTGGACTCCACGCAGCAGGAACTCCTGTTTCGTGTGCCGCGCATTCCGCAGATAAAACTCTCGCTGGAAGTGCCGGGAGATGTGAGCATGAAAAGTGGTGCTGCTGTAATAACACGGACAGTCGAAGGGGAAGGACTCAACCGCAAATCCCGATTTGAACTTTTCGACATGAATGAGGACTTCCACTGGGTTTTGACCCTGAACAGCCTGCGCACCCGGGCGACGCGCACCGTGCTGGCAAGGAGCGTCCAGTTTGCCGAACTGACGGAAATGTACGAACGGCTGCATGTAACCATGTCGCTTGACGCTCTGCATCAGGCAATTTCGCAAGCCCAATTCGTGGTGTCGGCAGGTTTTGAAGTTACGGACATCCAATCGCCGGTGCTGGCGCGCTGGGCAATGGACACGGAGACGCAGACATTAACCGTCGATTTCCGTGAACCCGTTACCGGTCAGTGCCGGTTGGAGATTTCCGCCATTCGCACGCTTCCCGCTGGGGAAACGACGGTCGGTCAATGGACATTCCCGCTGTTAAAGGCGTTGGATGTTGCGTCTGAAACAGCCGTCGTGGGATTGCTAACGGAACAGCGGTTCGGGATCGGCGAAGTCCGATTACAGCGGTTGATTCCCATTGAGGCAAGCACATTGACTGGGGCGATTCCGGCAAGTGCTATGGAACCCGCACCGGGAGCCCCCAGCCTGCGGTTCGTCGCCGCGTGGTACGCTCCGCAAAGCGATTGGAAACTGACGGGGCGAATGATTAGGCATAACGCCGAGTTTGACACGACAACGAATTTGATGCTCATGCTGCAAGAACAACGGCAGACTGTTACCGGCACAATGACGATTTTCCCGCGCGGCGATAAACTTTTTTCGGCGACAATCGAAGTGCCGGAGAATTGGTTCATCACTGGCGTATTCGCTATGGACAATCAACCGATTCCCTTTGAACGTCGGGAAATTGATGGTAAAACCGTAGCACAACTGCGTTTTCCCAGTGGACTTGCGCCGCATAGTCCTTACACCTTCTATTTTGTAGCAAGTGGCAGCATTGACGGTTGGGATAAGTGGAAGACGGGCGACATTGCGTTCGACTACCCCATCTTCCGCGTTACCGGGGCAACTCGTGAAACCGGAACTGTTACAGTAGTAGCAGATGAAGACATGCTCCTCATTCCCAATGAAATTACCAGATTGGTTCCGCTAGAAAACGCAACTTCCGCAAGAGATGCAAGGCAAGGAACGTATTTTGCGTATCGCTTTCTGTCCGGCGATTACGCTCTCAACCTAACCGTTACACGAGCGGAGCCGCGAATGAGAGCACGGACGTATTCCTGTTACCGCATGGAACCGGCACTGCTTTCGGTCTATTACGAACTTGCGTTCCAAGTGGACGAAGCCAGAGTGGAGACGCTTTCGTTCCTGTTGCCAGCGGAGGTGTCGGATAGACCGATCATCCGTGGACTTGGCAGTCTGCGAATCAAGGAAACGAACAATGAATTGGTCGAAATTGATGGAACCAACCTGCGCCGCTGGACGGTGCAACTTGCCGAACCGATGCGCGGGGACTTGCGGCTGTCGGTTCAACTTGAAGAACCTATAATAGAAGATGATCGCAAGAGCGAGGAGCGCAAACCCGTCGGTGATGTACTGGAAGAGTCTCTCGGCGTGGCAACCGGCGGGCTTGCGCTGTCGCTCCCCATCATCACCGCCGAGAACGTCGCTTGGCAGACGGCGTTGATCTCCATCGAGGGGCACGAGGAATTGGACATTCAAATCCCCGGCGAACAGGGATTGCGACCGGTCGATGTCGGCGAACTTTCCAGTTCCGCCTATATGCCCGGCAGACGATTGCTCGGCGTGTACAGCCGCAGTAGCATTGGCGAACCGCTCTCTGTCGAAATGTCAAGGAACGCCGTCTTTGCGATTACGCCGTCCATTGTTCGGCTTGCTAGTGGTTTAGCAACCATCGGGGAAGATGGTCGCATTCTGTACCAAATCGATTACACGCTCAAAACCAATGCGGCGTTTATCCGTATTGACTTGCAGGAGAACGAGCAGTTGTGGTCGGTCAGTCTCGACGGCACGGTCATCCGTCCGCAGCGGAGCGAGGCGAGTGTCCTGGTTGATGTTCCGGCAAGGAATGACACAACGGAGCGGCATCTGCAAATTGTGTTCAGCGAGAGGGAACCGCAACGGAACGTCCGCACCGGTGCGTTTGCCTATCACACGCAAGTGCGAATGCCCGCGTTGATGATACCGGGGGAGGCATCGTTACAAAAAATCCCCGTTGCTCAAACCGTTTGGCATCTCCATGCACCGATGGGGCACCGGATCACCGAAACCGCCATCCGCGAAACGCCGCGACCCGCTTTGCTCGACTTCGTAACGGGACTGGCGGGAGTCATGTCGGGATTCCATCTCCCGACTGGGTATAGCGGGAGCTATCTCGCGATTGGGCGTAGCAGGGGGGAACCCGCTGCGAGTAGAGCGTGGTCAGACATGGATGTGCATTATCTGTCGGATCGTCCACAATACTTTGCGCGCTCTTTGGAATTTAATTTCCATTTCCCTGCCGTAGCACAACCAGAAGCGTTACAGGAAGGCGAACGTTTTGATAGGGGGGATGCATTCTTGAGTGGTCATGCCGTTTCGGGCTTCTTTGCTAATGATGCTATCACTGCTCCGGAAATGCCGCAGGAAGTTTTACGTTCTGCAAGAACAGGAGGATTGGAAGTTACCCACCCTCTTCCGGGAAGAGAAATGCTTGCTAGTGAACCAGCACCGCTTCCTCCGACTCCACGGCAACCCCAACTCGACGACACGTTGGGAGTAGTGGTACACGAGTTGGATTACTCCTTCCGAAGGGAGGGGCACGACCGGTTTTTTAGACCGGGAGGCATAGCACAATGGAGCAGACCAATTATCGACCCTACTGGACAACTCCAACCCGTCCATCGTCCGCAAATCTTGCGTTTGGAATCCGTGCAACCGGTGGCGGTGAATCTTGTGAGCATCAATAGCCGGGAGCGGATGACGATAGACAGCGTCGGCAATGGTCTGGCGACCGTGCAAGTCCGAGTCGTCAACGCAAAATGGCTGGACATCGCGGCTTGGACAACATTTTTCGCCTTTATCGGAGCGGGGGTACTTATGTTACGACAATCAGGAAGATGCAAAGCAAGGTTCCTGTTCTTGACCATCCTCGTCGGCACCGTGCTCGTGCTGATACCGGGCATTGAACTGTTCGGCGAAGTGATTAACAGTGCCGTCTGGGCAGTGCTGGCGGTCGTGCTGCCGGTGTATTTGCTGGTGGCGTTTGGCGGGTGGTCGCATCGCCAGTGGGCGCGATGCGTAAAGGTAGGCAACCTTTCGCCGAAAGGCTGCGTCGGCGATAACCGACTGGAACCGGGAGACGTTTCCGGGGTGCCAGTGCGGAGTACCGCGCGTTGCCGCTCGGCGGTCGGCAACCTACCGAATTGGTTTACACGAAAACGCATCATTATTGTCAGCATCATCGTAGTAGCAATGTTATGCGTGTTCGCATTCCGCGCGGCAGTGTTGGGACAAGATGCCCCAATCACGGTACGTCTCATCCAACCCGATGACGCAAAAATTGTCATTCCGCCCGATGTGATTCTGGTGCCTTATGACAGCAACGAATTCCAGATGGGGGAGTTGCCTCGCTCACCGGAGCAGCGAATCTTTGTGTCCAGCAGCAAGTACAAGGAACTCTGGGAATTGGTACATTCCCCGGAAAAGAAAAAGGATACTCCGTTAGCACCTGTGCCTTACGCATTGGCAGGAGCAGAGTACCGTGCGACGTTGCTAGCAGGCACGTCCGCGTCGGCGTTGCAGGAATACCTGCAGATCGAAGGAACTATCCGCTTTGAAGTCTTTACCGATGCCCCCGTCGCGGTTCCCTTCCCGGTCTCCGGCGGGGTGTTGGAGTCCGTAGCACTCAACGGCAAAAGAGCGGAACTCGGGTTCAGCGGCAATCTCGTCGATGGTGGAGTTCATCCGACACAACGAGTTATGGCTAATCCTATGCAATCTGCAATGATTGCCCAAAATCTGTATCAAGCACCCGAAGCCGAAATGGGACAGGCGGCGGTTTATCTGCTGTCCGTTCAGGGGAAGGGGGAGTACGTGCTGGAATGGAAAACCCGGTACAACATTCGTCGGCAGGGCGGTTGGCGGATTGCCAGCGGTCGGCTACCAGCAGTGGCAGCGACGAGCGTGGCGATTACGATGCCGGAAGCCGGCAGTGAACTTCGCGCTGGCAACGAGTTGGATCAACGCAAATGGATCGCTCGCTCTGACAATGACATAGTCGAAACGACGCTTTCGCCGAGCGGGTCATTCCATTGGCAATGGCGGTCACAAGTTACCGAAGGGGTGGTCGATCATAACCTCACGGTCGAGTCCGATGCGAGGTTCGAGGTGCGCGAAGACGGCACTCGAATGACTTGGAATCTCGACTTGGCATTCGGCGGCGGCAGACATGAAACCTTCCGCTTGCGTCTGCCCGGCGATTATCAAGTAGCGGCAATCGATGGTCGCAATGTTCGCGGCTGGGGTCCCGTTGCCATGTCAAATGAGCAGGGGGATGCTGACATTCCAGCATCGGACAAGCAGATGATTGATGTGGAATTTCTCCAACCGGCGGGGGAGAATGAATTGGTTACGGTGGTGGTGTGGAGGAATCGAGAATCGGACGACGCTACGACACTAGCAGTACCCGCAGTCGAAGTCATCGGTGCCGCCATGCATCGGGGGCGCATTACGGTGATGCAGAGTCCGCTCCTCAATGTTCGTGCGATGCCCGAAACAGGCATTGAGCGTACCGACTTGCCGACTGCTGTCCAACTAGCAAACATCACGGTGGAACGATTGGCAAGTGCCGAAAGCCCGCTCGGCATCCGACCAGTGCAGGCGTTTCGGTTCTCGTCGGAGTCCTTCCGCCTCAATCTCGAAGTCTCGCCGCTTGCGCCGATTCATCATGCGAATATCCAGTCCATCGTCAGGATGTCGGAACATGAAACGACGTTGGAGTCGAACATCATTTTGCGGTTGGAAAACAAGCCGATCTACCAAGTGGAAATTCTGTTGCCGCAAGGGTTTAAGGTACGACGAGTGAGCGTGCCGATTCAGCATGAGTACATTACGCACACTCTTGAAGAACAGTTGATTCTCTCGATCTATCTCCCCGAAGGTTCCGGCAACAACTTACAGATGATTGTCGAAGGAGAACTGCCAGAACATTCCGTCCCTGACCAATCGGGCATTGCGTTGCCGAAATTATCGGTGCAAGGCATTCCCGCCGAAAGGGCAACGACCACTTACGTGGTCTTGACCGATCCGGCATTTGATGTCCGGGCGAGCGAATTGGTCGGCGTGGAGAACGTTCCGGCGGCGAATCAGACGTGGGTGCAAGCCGCTCAACGTCCGCTTGCGCGGGTGGCTCTGCGTGCGAATTACACGCTTGATTTCAACGCCATGCTATCCCTCACCACGCTGCAACCGGATGTAACGGTCAGCACGATTACGAACACGAGTGTTGGGCGGCAGTCGATTGAGGACACGATTTTGATTTCCTACACCATCGAAAGGGCGGGCATTCGCCGGGTCGAATTCGAGTTGCCCGGCTGGCTGAAAGATGCCCGGATTGCAACGCCGTTGCTCCAACGCCGAACGGTTACGGCACTCGACAATGCCAATGGGAATGGGGGCAACGTGTTAGTGCGCATTGATTTGCAGGAGGAAGTGATGGGGGACTTGCAGGTGCTTGTCCGCAGCGATCGCCCGCTCGTTGACGGGACCCTCACGAATGAGGCACAGCATCCGGTAGCGATTCCCGTGATGCGCACGGGTCGCGTCCAGCGGCAGTACGTCGTCCTCGAAAATAGGCAAGGACTCGACGAAATTACGAGTGTGCCCACCGGTATGAGACTGCTCACACGTGGACAGCCCGATTGGGCGCACATCGAGTCAATCCTCGGCGCGAATCCCGGCACCGCGTACATCGTCGAAGAGCGCGAACGCGCCAACGCTTCGCTTAACTTCTCAACACGCCGCCGCGAGGCGTTGCAAATGGCGGGGGCGAACATCGGCCTGTCCGAAACCCGGCTGGTGGTCGGCGAAGATGGTTCTTACATTGCCGAACAGGTTTATCATGTGGACAACAAGACGGAGCAATATCTTGACCTGCGTTTGCCGACGGGGGCAGAACTCTGGGTGGTACGCATCCTCACCGCCGCCGAGTGGCGACAAAGGGAACGCACCAGAAATGTTGACATTGGCGAACCTGTCAAACCTGTCCGGCATCCTGATGATGCGTTTGTACGGATTCCATTGGTCAGGTCGGAGCCCGGCGATCCCGATTACGTGTTGCGGCTCGTCTATGCCGGTACACTACCGCCGGTGCGTTCATTCTCACGCATTGAGTTCCCGCTCATTGCAGTGGAGCAGAACATCCACGTCGAGTC
>Ga0131853_10023216_pt1 | contig 11204 bp, 12 predicted proteins | sample TergutLab28metaG_FD_92764 | JGI IMG/M metagenome (GOLD analysis project Ga0131853, IMG submission 92764) | Labiotermes labralis P1 segment gut microbial communities from Petit-Saut dam, French Guiana - Lab288 P1 (version 2) (version 2) | ecosystem: Host-associated > Arthropoda: Insects >...
GCGACCGCCGGGGGGTGTTTTTTTTTGTGGGGGGGGGGGGGGGGGGACCTCGGTAACCCCATGAACCCCTGAGTCTGGATTGAGACCAGAAATGGTCTTGACATTTTGAAGAAAGTACAAGTCTTTTTCCCCTGCCGGGTTTTATACCTCGGATCATTCAGACCACAAACTAGTTGCTACACCGACGACGATATTCCGGCTGTTGCCAATGATGTAGAACGATAGTATTAAAAATGTTCTTTGGAAAATGGGATTTGAGGATCGTACTTGAATGAATCTGGTTAAAGGGACTGTCGAATGGCTACCTTTCATATCAACCGTGGTGAATATCCAGACTATGCTTGCGTTTGAGAGCCATTTTCTGGTTAAAGACTGAGGGAAATTCTTAACAGTTTTGAGATTGCCGGTTACTGCAGAACTCTGTTCCGTGTTCCAGATACACAGTAAGTGTACACGCAATGGCGACAACGTGTGGGGGCAGGGAAACACGGTACAAATTACCGGGGCTCGGGCACACAGTATGTTGCTTATGTTTTTGTCTTTCGCGGTAATATCTGCTGTAATTAGGTAGTGATTCGTTGTGCTGACGGCACTAGCGGGCAACGGCCATATTGCGTACGACGCTGTCTGCTTTGTCTGCGATTTATTCCCCTTTCCGATCCGGCCTCCCTGGAGGTAGGGAGGGGATCCACTGTCGGGTCCCTGTGCATGCTTGCAGTTCGGGGACTGGGCTCTACGGACCTAGGAGCCAGGAAAACAGTTGGGAAAGCCGCAGAGCTCAGTCCCGCGGTTTGTCAGTACGGATATTTCCGATATCCAGCGCGTTATGTGAAACTTGGCTCATCCTGTGAAAATCGTTGGCCTGACCGCTGCAGTGGTGTTGGGTCATAAGATAACTTTATATTGCTTGGCGCTATCTTGCGATATTAACGGGGAAAAAATATGAATAAGAGACCATCATCATACGGAACAGGAACCGGAACAGCTCATTCGGCATAGCGACTCGCCACGGGCTGAACAGTCTGGGGATCGAATGCCGGTGGGGACCGAGATTTTCCGCACCCGTCCAGACCGTACCTGAGGCCCACCCAGCCTCCTTTATAATGGGTAGTGGGACTTTATCGGGTGTAAAGCAGCAGGGGCGTGGCGTTGACCACCCACCACATCTAGCGCCGAGGTTTAAAAAGAGTAAAACTATACCTCTGCTACTCTCTGGGCCTTCGTGGCCTGTTCTAGGGTGAACTTTACCTTTACCTATCATCATGTTGCGGTTCGCCAGATAAAATAGTGTACCTGTAAAAGCGCAGTTACGTACTAGTGATGGGAAGAATGATGCTTGTGAAATACCGCTCTCCATGAAATCTCAGGACTTCTCTGAAACGCATTCGAACACCCCCTCCCCTCCACCTCTAGGGTCCGTGGCTCGGCATTCACGTGTCTTGCCTTTAAACTCGCATTCGTATGGCCGCAGAAGAAACACCTACCCCACGCATGTTCAGTGCTATTCTTTCAATAGCAGCAGCTCGTTTTTCCTTCCGTCAGTCATCAACAACTTCGGTGGCTGCACAGCACCTCGCATTGTAACCTCGTCCCAAAAGTTTCGTTTAATTGTCTTTGTGTGGAAGGTACTTATTTCCACAATCCACAATTGATACCTTGCGGTCGCCCAAAATTTGGAATATAGTCTGCCGATTTCTACCACAATGTGAGGGCAAGTCGTTTCCATGGGAGAACATCTTTCGACTGCGCAAGCTGTTCCCGTGAGGAGCGATTGGAAATTTAGTTCCCAAGTGGCCACACCTTTCGATTGCGCAAGCAGTTTCGCAGGGCCACACCTTTTCGACTGGACAAATAGTGCCACCAGACGGACACGTTTCGACAAACTTTTGTGCAAACATTTTTTCACTTAACACGCATGATATGAACTCAAAATATTCTGTAAGGCAACTGAAGTAGGACCGCTGGATATCACGTAGTTTTGAGATTATTGCGAGAATTCAACATTGAGATAAGCACAGGTGCCTCTCAGTGCCGTCTGAGGTTCCTATCTTTTGGTTCATTCACAACTAATAACAACCATGCTACATATCGACGGAAGAGGCGTCGTAGTACACTTGCGCCATGTACAGCTATGCATGAAATATATGAAATAAATGAAAACCTCAGACCCGCCCCCTTCGCGGTTTCGCTTATTCGCGGAAGATCTACTCTGACCACCCTCATACATGGCGGAACAAATTCTCTTCCGTATACGCGGTCGCAGTAAAACAAAACGCACCTACGCGCGCGCCTCACTCACACACACACACGCACACAAAACATATATACATATTAATTAATTTATATATTTTGGGCGGGTGCGATAACTCCCAGTGGGCCAGGACCTCCTCATTCACGAGGTTTCTAGACCACAGACAACGACGCATTACAGTCAGTAGGACTCCTCTGGACAGGTGATCAGCTCGTCGCACAGACCTCTACCTGACATCACACAACACTCACAACAGACAAACATCCATGCCCCCGGTGGGATTCGAACCCACAATCTCAGAAGGCGTGCGGCCGCAGACCTACGACTTAAACCGCGCGGCCATTGGGACCGATAGCCATATATCACACGATACGAAATATTCTTCTACTGTAGCTTTCAAAAATTTTATAAATGTTGCCCTTGTGTTTTAATATAATGGACGAGCCACAATATACAAATAAAGAGAGTGATGGATGTGGAAAGGAATTAATTTTCGTGTTATTGTGTTTCACGTGTCTAGTTCTCGTAAACCCATATTTCCCACAAGGCCTTTATTACGCGCATCGCTCTTCACGACTACCATTATTATTCAGGAACCGCGAACAGGGAGGGTTTCCTGCACACTCTGTGGGCCAAAGTGCAGTTTGTCAGAGTCAAAAGCGGATGATGGGTGTAGTAGCATATCCACTTTGTTCCGACTGGTAGCCAATCGGCGGCCAGCACTCTATTACTACATGTTCTGTGCATGTCAATTATGTAAATTCACCGCAAACGCACGTATATCACGAACGCGGTGTGGATGAGATGTACAAATCAGTACTCCCTCGCTATACGTTACCTGCTACCTGCCATTGCATCCGGTATATGCAGTTGGGTCAGCAATTTCTGCAATATGGTATCTGGATACGAAGCGGGGACATCGTATCGATTAGCATCCGCACACAGGTTTATGTGGGCAGCTTAATGATGTAATTTAGAAATCACGTGGCGGGCTCCAGACGTAGCCTCCCCCCTCCCCCTCAACTCCACGCTTAGTTGTCAGAAAAAGAAGGGACTGAGGAACGGTGCGTAAATGATAAAACTGACTTCACGTTCACTTCACGCCTCCCCTCCCCAAACATCATTAGCGATACTGTGATTATGGAAACAAGTTGTCACGGGTTGACTTCTCCAAACCTCCTGCCAGCCGTTACGTTTTCCCTTCCAGTGTACTTTATACTCTCCGTACACCCAGTCTTAAAACGAATATGTTCGTGAGAAAATTGGCTGGTGGTGTTTCGGACTGGTAGATTCGCCAAAGGGAGTGGATGCAGCGGGATTCAACAATAGACAGGAGAGAAAGGCCCTACCGTTCTCGCGACTTGTTTCTGCCGCCCCGATGTCATTGCACGGCGTGCACTGAGCTACTGTTCTTTCGGTTGACATCAAATAAAACTCAGAATTGCAAATGTACAGGTATTTTTCCGGGGGGAAAGCAGCCTAGGCGTGGCGTTGACTATCCATTCCCTAACTAGCGCCGAAGTTAACGAAAGTGTACAGCTATGTCTACCTCCTTCTGGGCCTTCATGGCCTGTTCTGGGGTGAACTTTACCTGTTACAGTACTCTGGGCAACAACTTACTTAAAAACGTCTCAATGCGACGCCAAGTGGAGATTGAGAAAATGTGAATTAGGCCCTTGTTGTCCTGAGCGTGCGAGTTATAACCATATGGCAGGCAAAGCTGTGTGCGATTTGAAGCTGCTGTTTAACATTTCTGCACACGCGTCGCTTCTCAGAGGTGCAAAAAATGAAACTTCATCCACACAGAGAGACGTCAAATTTTCACACACCCACTTCAAATACAAGACTGGAAAGTGTGCATTTCATAATGCTGAACACAAGCGCGGAAATTGTGCACTTTAGAACGCTGTACACAGCAGTGGAAAGTTTGTACTACAGTACGCAATGCTCAGGATTCGTGAGTGTGCACACATGAGTATGAAATGTGTTTTCTATAATGAGGTACACAATATTAGAAAGTCAACACTCTACAACGCAGACTGGATTATATAATGCGCATTCTATAAAGCGGTATAATGGATTAGACAGTGTGCACTCCATAATACTGGATTAGAAAGTGCACACTTTAAAACGCAGATTAGAAGGTGCAACTCTATAACGTAAACTAGATTAGAAACTTCGCAATCTATAAGGCAGTACCATGGATTAGAGAGTGTGTACTACATTACACTGGATTAGAAAATTAGGAAGCCCACACTCCAAAACTCAGTAAACTTGATTTGAAAGTACACATTGCATAAGGCATTACAACGGATTAGAAAGTGCAAACTCCATAACTCGAACAGGCAGTTGATACAGGATACACCGAGAGGGCATTTGGGTGGACCAGAGTCTGGTGGTGACCGGCTTGGAGATAGAATCGAGACACCTAACTGCCTAGTTTAACTGGTCAAACAGGCCATTGACTGCGCTGGTTACTGCGCCTAGTCTACAGAAGAACCACAAGAGAGGAGAGACAGGAGGGTTTTTCGGAGTACCCCTGCTGAAGCGCCATGTTGAGGCAGGACGAGTTAAACTTAATGAAGGCTATTTCTACTTTAGAGGTTTCGCTGGCCCTTCTCAAGGTGTTCAGGCTGGATATGGCCCGGAGGAAGAAGAAGCCAGCGGTGTCTGCTGGGAGACGCAGCACCACATCAGGAAGCAGGACCACAGCTTCCCAACAGCTCGCGGGCAAGCGATAAGCCAACGAGCTGGCAAGCTCGGGCAACTTTATGGAGCCAGCCATCAGGCTCCCAGCACCTGGAGCTGGGTCCGTGCCTATGCCCGAAAACTCAACAGTCATGGGGGAACAAGCTGCTGCCGGCAGGCTGCAACCCGGAACATCCGGAGGAGGCGTAACGTGTGGGGCTGTATTGGTCGGGACCGTCACCTCGTTTCAGCGAAGTGGGCCGCTGAAGCCCACAGGCATGGATTCGGACCCATTCGAAGCCGGCGTCTCAATGGAGACAAACAATAGGTGCACGTATAGTGACATGTCCGGAACTCTGAGCGACATGCCAGACGCCACCACTTCAAACGCCCAAGTGACCAAAGTCTGCCTACCAGCAGGAAAGCGTCCTAACAAGACGCCCAGTTTTACGAAATTTTATCCAAAAGTCCAAGGACAACGCTCAAAGCACGCAAGTTGCTTGTAGTTCACGAGTTTCTCTCTAGGGTATGTTGCGGTGGAGTCAAGTGAGAGACTATGCCGAGTGGCGTGATTGGATTTGGAAGTTTTTGATTGTTGCACGTGTCTATATGTGTGTATGGCATTAGCCGTTTGCGATTTCTTATTTCCGCAGTATGGTGGAATTTGGGCGTGCATCAAGTTCTGTGTGAGATAGGGTAAAACTGGAAGTGAAACTATTGAAATGTTGAAACAGGCTTTTCGTGATTCGTGCATGAGCCGTAGCAAAATTTTGAGTGGTATGGACGTTTCAAGAACGGCAGAATTTCGACAGCTAATGATGATAGAACAGTTCGGTCAACCACGGGAAAAACCCCCTCAAAAGTGGAACAGGTAGGGCGGCTGTCAAACAGAATCGTCGTCGTAAAATAAACGATCTCTGTGCAGAGGTTGGATTTGGTTATGGATCTTGTCAGGGAATTCTCACAGAACAGCTGAACATGCATCGGAATGCAGCGAAGTTTGTGCCGAAAGTGTTGACCCAGGATCAGAAAGACAGTCGAGTAGCGATCTGTCAGGAACTGAAGGAAACTGTGAAAAACGATCGAACACTCCTCCTGAACGTCATCACAGGCGACGAAAGCATCGGTATGCTTACGACACACAGACAAAACTGCAATCTTCATAATGGAAGAGTCCTGGGTCTTGAAGACCCAAAAAGAAAAACACGTATTGAAAAAGATGCTGCTTTTTTTCTTTGACCAAAAGGGGATCGTACACCGGGAATTTGTCCCACCTGGAGTTACGGTGAATGCAGACCTCTACTGTGGTGTTCTAAGAAAGTTACGTGAAAATGTGCGGCGCAAGAGGCCACAGAAGTGGCGAAACCAGAACCTCATTATCGACCACGACAATGTCTCGGCTCACAGGACCTTTAAGTTTTCGCAGTTTTTTGCCAAACAAAACATGACATTGATCCCCATACTCACCCGATCTGGCCACCTGTGAATTTTTCCTCTTCCCCAAGCCGACACTTCTGATGAAGGGTCAACATTCGACACCATTGAAGAGATTCAAGAGGAATCGCAGCGGCTACTTGACACAATTTCAAAAAGGGACTTGCATAAAAGCTTCCAAGCGGGGCAGAAACGCTGAGAACACTGTATTCGTGCAAAAGCGGAGTACTTTGTAGGTAATGGAGGAATTTAATACCCAAGGTAAGCAAACGTCTTTTTACAAGTACTTTCCTGGTATTTTGGATACACCTTTGTATTTCAGGTGTTAGTGACACCCGTTCCTTCCTGGCCTGGTTGCGGGCATCCAGTTCAGCGGTCTGCTGGTCCAAATAAAGGGCGAGAATGTGATGGTCATCCCATTAACCGCCGACGGGTTCAGATCCGTAGTCGGTGCACTGTGGTCCCTAGATGGGTAAGACGTTGTGAGTTTCCAAAACTTCACATCCTCGGAGGACCGCTGTGCGCGACATCTGGTGACTAAAGTTGTTGGAGGTATGTCTGAGAGCGTAGTCAGAGAGGAGCGGGAATCCCTGAACATCCGCGTTCAGGGAGTCACGCAGCTGAGATCCGACCGTGGCTATCCGGACCCCGCCAAGGACCGCCCTCCTACACCACAATTCATTGTTTCAGTAGCGCGAGGGCCTGAGGCGTCGAAGGTGCGATCGCTCACCGTATATTGCGGCTTGAGAGTTTCGGTGGCGTCGTCTGTGGCTCCAATAGACCCGCTGCAATTCAAGGGCTGCCAGCGCTTCGGCCACACTCAGCGTAACTGCGGATACGCAAAGCGGTGCGTCGCTTGTGGGGCTCCCATATCTCCGGTGGATGCTCTACCCTGCGGGATAAGCTTCAGTGATGTGGCCGCGAGGTAAACCACACAGCGAATAGAGTCACTGTGTGAAGTGGAAGAAAGCGAAGGCGGCGCTTCCAAACAAGCGCCCGTACGCAGCCGAAAGAACGTTGCCAGACGCCAACATGTCGCTCTTAAATCTCAGCGGTCCGGTCCCTCTGCCGAGCAGATGGACCTGGGCGAGGAGTGGAATCACGTCGTCGAGGGGGCTTGTCATCAAGGCTACCATGACGCAACCCACCAACCCACTTCGTAATCCCCCTCCTCATGGTGTCACGGATGCGATCTAGAAACATATAGTGACCGCCAACAGTGAGACGGCCAGGCCTAAAAAGAACCTGAGCTCAAATACACAGCAGCCCCTAAACGGACTTCTGGGAAGTCTAAGAAGAAAGAAACCGCGAGTGTCAAAACTGTGGGCGCCACATCCACAACAACCAGCCTTGTGTTCCTCACCCAAAACCCCAACCCCCCACTCGAGGAAATCGCAGAGCTCCTTCACCACCTTCCTCTCCATGCATGTGTGGAGCTGACTCTTTAGCTTCTCACTTCCATCTCTTCCTTCCCCACAGGGGCGGACCGCCTTCGCGCTGTCCCGAAGACTGTCATTCTTTTTGTAGCCGAATATGGTAGCCTAGGAGGCAGGAAGCTTGAATTGGAGTATTTTCTCATCCAGCTCGGTGTCGATATTTGTGTCTTAAGTGAGATATTCCTTAACTTTGCGCAACCCTTCCGTCTTGCCAATTATGTCTGCCACCGCACTGAGAGGCCGACATCTGGGGTCGGCACAGGTATCTTGGTCCGTCATGGTTTAGTCCACCACTCAGTGCCCTTTCGGGTCCTGACCCATTTGGAGGCTACTGCCATCGAAATCACATTGGCCGGCAAACCGGTGTTAGTCCTTGCGGCTTACCTTTCACCGTGCCGTCCAATGATCGGATCGGACTTTACAACCTGATTAGGCGGGAGATTGTCGGTCTTGAAGGCTGGAGACCTGAACGCCAAACGCGTGGATTGGAACTCGCGGCTGAACATGAGACGGGGAAACCCCTACGTGATTAAGGCCCTCTAATCTTTGGACCGAACTCCCAAATCTCCAACCAAGACATCGTGATAAACAAGAAATTCTCATTCCGGGTTTATCCGAGTTCGTCCTCCGCAATAAGTTCGGACTACGTCTCGGTTCTCATTGACATTGCGTGTTGCTCATCCTTTCTCCACCCACCAAATCGCTCTAACTTCAGGCACACTGACTGTACCAACTTCCAAACTCACTTGGAGGGACTAATTCCGTTCGATCTGAATTGCTCAACGAGATGGCTATCGACAAATGCATTGAGAACATCTCCGGCGACGTTCTGAAGGCTCTGGCAGCGTCAAATCCCAAGCGTCGGCAGCGTGAAGACCCACGGCCTCCGATACCAGCCGTCGTTTTGGATGAGGTAGCCTGAAAAATTGGTTGCGGAGGCAGTGGCAGATCACCAGGGACACCGCGCTGAAAGCCGAAATCAACCGCCTACAGATTTCGGTGACCCGCTGGCTCTACGATTGGAGAAACGACCGGTGGAGCACTACACCCAAATTCCTCGGTTTTTAGGACTTATCGCTGTGGAAGATGACCAAGTGGGTGACGAGAGTTCGTACTCCATCTCCCCCTTGGTCATCCCAAGGGGGATCGCGCTTTCAGACTCGAAGAAAGCCGAAGCCCTTTCAGATAATCTGGAGGATCAGATTCAGCCGGTGACCGATGCTTCGGTCCAAGCAGTTATTGAGACTGTTAAAGTGGCGCTGAGGTCCTAATTCGTAAGCCCTACCAGCGAACACCAATTAATCACACCTGATTACGTTCACGAAGCCATCATGGTCTCAATGTGAGGAAAGCTCCGGGCCCGAACGAAGTACCGAATAGGGCATTGAAGCATTTTCCCAAGCGAGCGGTTTTCCTCCTCGCCCTATCTTCAACTCGGTTCTCCGCACCCATCTTTTCCCAAGTGTGGAAACGGACTCCAGTAATCTCTATCCTTAAGCCGGGGAAGAATCCAGCACTGCCCTCCTCCTATAGGTACTTTAATCTCTTGGACAAGATTCGTAAATTATTTCAAAGGATCCTACTAGCTATGATCTTACACGTAGTAAACAAAACGCGGACTGCTGCGAGACCAGCAGTTTGCTTTCAGACCCACAAATAGCACGTCCTTGCAGCTGGTCCGCCCTGTTGAAAGAATAACCAGGAATTTCGGCGAAAAGACGCTCAACGGCGCAGTTTTCCTCGACGTTGGTAAAGCCTTCGATACCGTCTGGATCGATGGCCTCATGTACAAGCTAACGCTAATCAAATTCGCGTCTTACATAGTCCATACAATCTCAACCTACCTCTGGAATCGGACGTTCGAAAAGTCCTTCCAGACGGCCACGTCATCTCGTCGAGACATGCGGGCTGATGTAGCTCAGGGGAGATTGATCTCCCCTGTCCTCTTCAGTCTGTATGTGAACAACATGCCCACAACATAGCACCATTTCGAGTTGGCCCTTTATGCGCACGACATGGCCATCATAGTCACACCCAAAAGCCAATGCTGCTTGTCAGCTACCTGGAGTCATACCTTCAAAGGTGCTTGAGAGATTGGGAATCGCCATTAATGTCTCTAAGGGCACCGCGTTAATCTTCGCGCGTGCCGGACGGGGCTTTATCCAACCCCGACCAGTAACATTTTTCGGGGAAACAATCCAATGGATCGACACTTCTCATTATCTGGGAGAGACCTTAGATACACGACTCACCTGATCGCCTCACATTGACCAGGTTTGGAGGAGGACTGCTCAAAGGGCGTGTATGCTGGACCCCCTCCTAAATAGGAAGAGTGATCTATCCGTCAGGAACGGAGTTCTGCTATATAAGCACTACATCCGGCCCCTGTTGGAATATTCGTGGCACGCGTGGAGTTTCGTTGTTCGCTCCCATGTCCGACAGTTACAGGTGTTACAATCCAAGTGTTTTGCATCGCTAATTGTGCCCTTCGGTACATAAGTAACAGGCAGATACACGAGGATGTGGGCATTCCACTGTTTGCCGACCACATCAGAACCCTGACCCAGAGCTTTGACTCAACGTTAGCTGATGAGCGGAACCCTCTGGTACGGAAACTCGGTAGATACTTACGCTGATCGGGGTTGACCCCGTCGCCTGACGCGAAAGCAAAGGTTGGCAGGGGACAGCAGGCCAGTCGAGGCCATCACCCATGATGGCCAAGTCTATTAAACGATTCGCATTCGGCGCTAAACAGCCGATCGCCATTCGGTTAATCTGACCGTGGTTTTCCGTGATCTTACTCAGTTGTAAGGCAAATACCAGGGTATTTGTTGTAAAGTCTGGGCACGGCCCGCACTACCCTCCACCAGACGCGGCGGCTTCTACTTAGCGCCTGATAAACGTCGCATAACACCAGTATGCGAAAGAGCCAGTCTGGGCTTGGAATTCGGACAGCCAACCGACTAAATTTTTTCACTCCCATACTCAGTCCAGGGCAAACTAGACCCTAGTTTTTGACACAATCTGTCAAGGCCCTCAGGCTGACATCCAAATCGTTACCGTTAACATATTCCCCTGTTATAGTTTAGGTGTGTTTCTGAGCACTACGATGCGGTCAAACGCAGGGATGGCTAAATGACAGGGTTATGTCGACTTCGCTCCACGCAAGTCTCCGACCCCAGTTGACTCTTTGTTTGGCTTGACTACATAACTCAATACACTGGATTAGGAAGTACATACTCCATAACACAGTGCACTGGATTAGAAAGTGTACATTCTATAACTTAGTACACTGGATTAGAAAGTGCACATTCTATAACTTAGTACACTGGATTAGAAAGTGCACATTCTATAACTTAGTACACTGGATTAGAAAGTGCACATTCTATAACTTA
>Ga0131853_10023218_pt1 | contig 11203 bp, 9 predicted proteins | sample TergutLab28metaG_FD_92764 | JGI IMG/M metagenome (GOLD analysis project Ga0131853, IMG submission 92764) | Labiotermes labralis P1 segment gut microbial communities from Petit-Saut dam, French Guiana - Lab288 P1 (version 2) (version 2) | ecosystem: Host-associated > Arthropoda: Insects >...
AGCACAGTGTGCACAGAACTGCATAACGATAGGAAACAGCACAGTGTGCACAGAACTGCATAACGATAATATTTATAGCTTGAACGAGAGTGTACTGATAATACTCTTCAGTAATCATATTGCAAATTAAATGTTTAAAGTTCTCATAAATAATTGAATTGATACCCCTCAATAAACAGTCAATCTCAGTTACAAAATCCCATCATTTAATTCTGTATATGTTATGCTGCGATGAGTATAAATTAAAGACACAATTCTTGCAAAATCACAGATGTTCTCGTGAACCGTCCACTCGAGGGCAGGATCAAGTATGTTCCTACGCGAAAGCAGTATTTCTAGAATTTGTCTTCTTGTTTCGTTACTTCCAAGGTTGTCGTCTTACGATTGGCTGTCGTGGGAGTGGAAGATTTGTGGACGTTAGCTATACGACGTTTCTTACTGTGTTTCTTATCTGTGGTCCGACACTCGTATTTAGGATTTCGTCGTGACATCCTCTTGGTCTGGTTGACCATCCGGGGAGTTCTGCTGCCCTAAATGCTTCGCTGAAAAGAGGCAGAATTCGGAGGTATGTCGGTTAGACAAATTTAGTCTCGTGATTTTCTATTCCAAATTTCTGTTTCGGTTTGATCTTCGACATAATCGACGTTTACCTTGCTAGGGTTTTGTTTGCTTCGTAGAGCTGGCGTTGTAGGTCAAAGTGCAATATGGGCCTGCGGTGTTTTCCTTGCTTAATTTCTTTCTTATTTATGGTACTAGTCAAGTAATGTGTTTCAGTTAAGAGCTTCCTCTGTGACGTACGCACCTTGTACTGTAATGTTTATATTTAGTCGAAGTACAAGGATGTCGTGTTGTAACGTTCGGTAGTCTAAGTGACGTAACATTGTTCTCCGTAAGCGCTGGTTTCGCTTGTTGATTGTCGGTTTGTGGCCTGTGTACAGTCTGTTGTCTTTTGAAATGTTACGAAATACTGTGTCGTGTGATATCGATCGTCTGTAAGCTTTTGCGTGCTTCTATTTTTTTTACTGTTTCTTTGGTTGTTTTTGATTACTGTATGGTTAGTTATTGAGAATATATATCCAGTATTACAGTGTTAATTCCGGTGCCTGGTATTGTGACAGGTATGCTCATATATTACCACGAGATTTCGGTGTTACGGAAATCAACCGCCCAAAACAGCTGATAGCGATTTTATGGTGCAAGCCCCAATTCTCCATTAATTGCTATTCTCCGTAGTCGGGTTGAGAGACCGAGGGCTTATTGGCTATATTTATATTTACATTTGACGAAATTGCTTGAAAATTGATACAACAAATTTCGTCCCTCTTTGCTACAAGCTTTGTAATTTTGATTTCGATAGGCCAATATTTCATTGCTCAGTACTGAATGTGTGTGTACCTTCGCTGCTGTCTGGACGTCCATATTAGGGATTTCGCATAAAAAGCTCATCTGACGCTACACATATATGTGCCAAAATAAATGTCATTTTGGCCGCAAACTGTCAATAACTAAGACCCTATATTTTGTACAACCATGTGCCATCTCCGCCGTATGTCCATCTCTATATTAGTGTTACACTGAGAGTTTATAAATGCACTCGACGCCCATGCTTTTAAAATTATGCAAGTTTGACTGCGATTGATCTCTAATTTAAGTTTCTTTGTATTAAGTGCCTTGTGTCTTGTTGGTTGTGTACAGGATTTTATTTGTGAGTTTTTCCTCTACATTGCTACATCGCATTGTAAAATATTTCGCTTCAATAGCTGTATGTTTGATACTGCTGTGTCAATAATTAACGGCACTGTACCTGAAGAGCACTGTACATTTTCAGCAGTATCTCAGTTTCAAATCGATGGATGTCCCCGACAGTTCATACCTGATATTTCAGACACAAACTGTAGAAAGTTATGAGCCTTATTGATCTTAGGTAATTTGTCAAGGATGTGCATTGTGTGGGAAAGGGAATGGTGAGACTATGTTTAAGACGAAGGGTTTATAGCGGAGAGTAATAGACATTCTGCGGTTTCGTGAGAAGAGTGGGTGTCGCTTGGAAACAATCAGCTTCCCTAAAAGTGTGACAAAATCTGGAAATAGACGGCGTGGAATATTTTGTGTTTGATTGAGAGAGAAGAACAAAACAAAATACTCTAAATTCCGTCAGTGTTGAGAATGTGTGTGCAAGAGCCGCACTGACAGACAGTTCAAGTAACAAGAAACAGTTGCAAGGAACAATAATAATAATGAGAAATTTCTTTCATATTCAGTCCTGTTTAGTTGCATGGGAAGTAGAAGACAAGAATAAAATGAATTTTTGTTTAATATTTTCCATTTTTTCTTTAATTCTTTCTAAAAGTTGGAAAAATTGTAAAAAATATTTAAGCTCTCAGTTCAAAATGTACCAAACACTATAAATGCTGCAAGATTTATTCCTTTCGAAGTCAGTTTTAAATTCATTTGTGACACCTCAGAGATTCGCATTCTGGTGTTCATCAAATGAATCAATAATCGAAGACTGTGGGCGTGGAGATCGAATTTATCTCTCAATTTTATTTCAATTTTAATCTTTTTAATTTTCCTGCAGAGTGTAATTGTGGTTGCAATCTGCCACACATTAAGTAAAATTTACTTGAACTCTAATAATTCTTCTGGCAGTACGTCTGGTTGCAATGGAGGGATATTACTCAAAATTCATACTTTTCCCTGTAGCCAGACCTCCACAAAAATTCAAAGACGGTTGGGATCGGTGAATAGATAAGAGCAACTATATGAAGATAATTTTAATTTTTGGTTATATTTAAATTCGATGAAATGGGTTTTGTTAAAAAATTGATACAGGTCACTATATATTCAATTGTTAAAAATATTTATTTCATTTTTCTGTCAATAATTACGGCCAAATTGCTTGTAGAGGAATGTAACTCCTTTGTTTATCTTGCCTTCTGTTGAAGGTCAGTTTCTAAGAATTCACGTTTTTCGCTTCAAGCCTTTCCGCTAAAACAAACGTAAGTATTGTTGCGATCCGTCAGGAATTATAATCACTTTACCTGGATAGCTATGTACCTACTTGTCCGATTCTACGCTTGCAGGAAGTGGACTTTCCTGAAAATCCGAAACTGTAGTCCCACATACATTGTCTAAATATTATGTATTTTTTAAATTCAATTGGGTAGCCACCCGGTGGCAGTAGTACAGTACACATTTGGACACACAAACAGTACACAGAATGACACAAAACGAATAATACCTAAAAAAACACTAAAATTTTGGGAGATTGCGGGCCGTGCCGCATATTTGTCGGTTTTACCCAGGCATTTGCCTTATAACATAGGAACAACCCGTCAAACCGCAGTCAGGGTACATGTTATGTGTACATGTTATGACCGAACAATAATGTAAGACATTTTACTTGCGTAACATCCGGCTGTATCTGAACCAAAAGTGAAGTTTTTTAACTGAAAATTTGTGTCTACGTCCCAACGAATATTCGGAATACCCCCCAAAATAATCTTCAATTTGGTGTAGGATACATTCATTCTTCTGTAGATTTCAGAAGGTTTCACACCCTCTGACCACAATAAACGAATAACAATTCTTTGCTTTTCCACGGTGCAAGTTGACCGTGGAGCGGCCATTTTGTACGGCCTACTGCGGAGGCTCAAACTACTTGATCGTCACGACCCCTGTATGACACATTGCTAAGGAGCCATTTTGTGTCCCGAAATAAGATTTTCCCTTGTGCATAAATTTTCATGCACTTTAGAAAAGCATTCCTGTTATTTAATTACTTTCCCTCATATATTCATGTTCCACTATTTTTCAATTACATTTTCAGTTTCCTTTTAATTTACGCTTTGAGAATTTCCCACTCTTCAGCTCTAATTTAAGACGGTGCCTCATTTTGTTTACTGCCTGTGGGACGGTTTCGAACATGTTTGGGGGAGTGAGTGTGCAGCAGGTGGCTTTGTGCTTATTCTATGTTAGCATTATGTGGCTGTGATTAGAGACAAACAAATGTCTCCTTTTGTAAGAACCATTCATATGTTTTATGAAGGTATTGCAGGATATATATAATTTACGATATCACAGACAATACTAAAGATTTTATAAATCTAAATAAAAGAACGCTCCCTCTGTGACGTCGCTCACTGTCAAGATACCAACTGGGTTCATCAAGTAGCACCTTACTGCACTCCAGTCAACATGTCAACCCTGCCACACACTGTCGAGTGGGAATGGCAAACACGAATTGAATGATAAGAGAAATTATACAATTAAATTTCTTGCTCGACTCTCGGCTTTCAGGAAATGGATCTACTTGAAACTCCACACATAACTCCCAACACATATTAGCTACACGCGGTAGACACTGGTGATTTTCGAACAGTAATTAAATACACTTTACAGCATAACAATATGCCATCTGGTTGTATCTGAACTTCAAGTGGCGGGGATCATTCTGAAAATTTTGTGTACTAGTCCAAATGATTATTCAGAATACCGAAGGAAAGAAAACGCTTCTGGTTGTTGTAACGTTATATAAATGTTGTGTGATTACATGAATGTTGTATGATTATAATAATGTTGTGTCGTTAAATAAATATTGTGTGATTAGACAAATGTTGTGTGTTTATAAAAATGTTGTGTGATTATATAAATGTTGTGTGGTTATATAAATATTGTGTGATAATATAAATGTTGTGACATTATAAAAATGTTGTGTGATTAAATAAATGTTGTGTGATTATATAAATGTTGTGTGATTATATAAATTCTGTGTGATTATATAAATGTTCCACTTGTCTATTTTCTGTTTTTCTGTACACGTCGTTTTTTGAAACGTTCTCCACACTTCAGTTCAATAGACGTAACACCGTATGTTTTAAAACGATGGCTCATTATTTGTTCTGTCTGTGAGACAGTTTGGAGCGGGTTTGGGGTAGTGAGTGTGCAGTAGGTGGCTTTGTAGTGTTTGTGTCTGTGTGGGTGTGAGTGTGTGTGAGTGTGGTGTGTGTTGGTGTGAGTGTGTGTGAGTGTGGTGTGTGTGTGTGGTTGTGTGTGTGGTGAGTGTGTGTGTGTGTGTGTGGTTGTTTGTGCGTGTGTATGTGTGGCTGTGTGTGTGTGAGTGTGTTTGCGTGTGTGTGTGTGTGGCTGTGTGTGTGTGTGTGTGAGTGTGTTTGCGTGTGTTTGCGTGTGTTTGTGTGTATTACGTGTGGGAGAGTTTAGAGTGGGTTTGGGGAGACAGTTTGCATCACGTGGATTTCTGCCGTGTGTGTGTCGGCATCATTTGAGTTGCAGAAAAAGAATTTAAATGTCTCTTGTTATAAGAACCATTCACTTGTGTCATGAGGGTATCTCAGGATATTTGTAATTTATGACGTTAATTAAAACATTAACACTCCACACTACAGTAAGCTCAAAATATCACAAAGATAACAGTTTAGGTATTAAGTCGATACTTCAAGCAATACGGCAATGCACATCGCATAAGTCAACATGTCAGCTCTGCCACACTCTTTAGCGGGAAACAAGGAAATATGATGCGATAACAGGTATTATTTGATTACCGAATTTCTCACACGTGTCAACGTCTACTTATTAAAATTGGAACTGTGATGAAATCGTTGGGTGAACCCAACAGGTGTTGCTGTACAGATCACCAAATAATAACATTGCACATATTGCAGTACAGTTACAGCATAATGTCAGGTTTAGCAACTGTGTGTTTTTGTACTTATTATATAAACTGTACTGCGGTGGAGAGTCGAAGAAGTACACAAAATTAATGACTGTAGCTACACAATTTTTACAGAAATGGTGCTACAGTGGCACTGTTTGCTGAATAATGTGCTGTGCAGTACAGCAATGGATTGCTGTACTGCCTTTAGCCATAAACTGCTTGATACGGGGTTCTGGGTGTGTTTAAATATCGTGAGGATTGAAGAAGAAATATCTGCCACAGTTGTGGTGTCATTCTGCAAACAGCTTCTCCTAATCTCAGCAGAATTTCTACATAATAAGCCAAATTAAAATCTGTTATCAAGAAGTTCCTGTAAGCAGTGAGATTTGAAGATACATGTATTAAGTGTGGTAGAACCGAAGGATATTTACGCTATTTTGGGCGCGAATTTCCCGTTGTGTATTAAATCACACTACCAAGTGGTAGTGAAATAATCTAAACACAACTGTATTTCGTATTTAAATCTAGCAATTTTGGGTAGCTATCTGCAACTATATGTTTCAGCCATCATGATGTACATCATCAGGTTGTATATATTGAAGCAGATAAACCAATGCAATATTCAATTTCAGTCAGCTTGATGTCGAGATATCGAACAACTTTACATTCATTAATCTTACCGATATTTTGTTGTTATGATTAGTAATAGTACTGTGTGGATTTTGTGTGTGTGGAGTTTCGGAGTCAGGCGATCTACTTGACTTGCTGTAGACCGGTGCGTTATTGTGTGTTGGTCGGCTTCTTGACAGGCGTAATGTAATGGCAGGTGTGTGTGTGCGCTCCGAGGCACGGTGGATCAATCAAGTACATTCTGTGGACCATGGAACCATATAGGGAGGTCAGATGCTTATGTGTGTGTGGTAATGAGGAACTGCGCAATGTAGATAGTAGCCAGGTTCTTACGCGTGGATTGTAGTATTTTTGCTGGTGTGGAACATGGCGTCCGTTAGTTCAGGATGTGCGATTTATGTTGTGGTTTTTGCGTGCTGTTCACTGTGGGTAACCATCGTGTTGCTACAGTAGGGTTGTAGAAAATTGCAGCGTATTGTGAAATGTAGGCGAACGGCGTAACTTTTGAAATTCTTCAATATTAATAAAAATTCAACCAGGTGAGTAGTAACCGGTTAGCCCTGATCGGTCCCCCTATCGTGCAAAATAAGGTGACAGGTGTTTGGTGCAAGAGTGGTCTAAGCGTGAAAGATGTGAAAGATTGAAAGAGTGGTACAAGTGAAAGTGCCACCGTCCAGCCTTATATTGCGGTCCCTCCGTTGCCACCCCTACGCCGATCCCAGCGCCGAGTGGGGTGCAGGTAGGATCTAAGTGATGTCCCGGCACGACTCTTTCTTGATCACAATATTAAAAAGAATGAGGGTGGCATCCGCCTTTCAGCTAGTTATCGCGGCTCCCCGGGCCCAGTGCAAGTAGGTCCTAACTACAGTCTAGGCAGTAATGTTTCTTTTGCATATCATAATATTAAAAAAACTAGGTAAGTAACAGTTTGGCAGCCACCATCCAGCTTGGTATCGCGGCTTCCCGGGCGCAGTGCAAGAAGTTCCTAAGTGCAGGACTGGCACAACCCTTTCTTTAGCATATCATAATATTAAAAAGGATCGGCTTTTTTTTATGAAAAACCAAGTTAAGTAACATTTGTCAGCCACCGTCCAGCTTGGTATCGCCGCTCGCAGGGCTCCGTGCAAGAAGGTCCTAAGTGCAGTCCAGGCACAATTCTTTCTATAGCATATTATTCAAAAGGTCGTCTTTTTTTACGTTTGTATCAGGGTGGTGCAGCTGCCGTCCAGCCTGGTCGCCGGCCTTGTGGAAGAAGGTCTTAAGTGCGGTCGAGGCACTTCACTTTCTTTAGCATAATATTAAAAAGAATCGGCTTTTGTCTTTTTAAACCGAGGTAAGTAACAGGTTGGCAGCCGCAGTCCAGTTCGGTATCGCGTTCCCCATGCCCAGTGGTTCAGGCATTGCTCTGTCTTTAGCTTCGCCCCTCCATAGCCACCCGTAGACTAAGCCGCATGACCAGCCGCCGGACAGAGACCTTCCCTCCCTCCTTCCCCCAGGAGACAGGGATCCTGAGTGCGGGAAACCACTGAGCGTTCCCGGAGATTGCGTCCAGATTGACCCACCACCCCCCAAGTGTTAACGAGAGTAGAGCAGGTGATGTATCCGAGTGCAGGACAACCCTGTATGCAGTAAGATGTTGAAGTTGGCGCATTCCAAAATGCGCGCAGGCCAGGCTTACGAGTGTTGAAGCATATGAAATAAACACGTGCTCTGGGTGAACGTTGTATTAGTCCTAAACCTTATGCAAATGATAGAAAATACACAATAGTTATATTCCGTCAGGACTGACCCGCCTTTCGTCCGTCGAGGCAGAGCAGGTGAAGAGTCCTATTGCTAATCAACCCTTGAATGGATTAAGATGCTGAAGTCGGCGCATTTCTACATGCGCGCAGACAAGGCGTACGATAGCCGAAGCATACACATCACGCTCTCCAGAAGAACGTAAGTTAGCTGTCTAGAAGAGAATGTTCTATTGGAGATTTACAAGGAGGCATATGCTAGTCCTAAACACTTTGTAAATGATATAGAAAACATAATAGGTATCGTTTGATGTATATATATATAAATACATACGTCACATTAAACTCTCAGACAGAAAATAGGGGTCGCCTGTACATGGCAGCAACAGTGTGGGGACTCCATAGGCTGAACCATAAGTATTAGTATTCTGACTACAAATGAAGGAAGTGATATAAGCGGTTTTGTTTCTGTCCATCCTAAATATGTGTGTATCATTTGTAGACAGAGAGAGAGAGAGAGAACTGGTTCGCAGATTCGATATAATGGACACGAATACGAGACAGTACAGGCGGTACAATGCTGTAGGAAGGCAGCTTACTGTGCGTTTAATACCCCTCGGATAATAGCGATCCCTACCACATTTCGTAGCCAGTGTGAACGATCTATTTGAGCACGCGTTACGTGACGTAGAGGGTAGCGATGTGGTGGGCTTGACCCTTCAAAATCAGGTTAACCAAAATGACAAACCCACAGGAATCAGTTTCAGACGGAAAGATCATAAATTTGGAGACGTGATTTGAAGAGTCGTTGAAAAAGTCTCAGAGTCGAATGCTTGAATTAATGCCTTTGATACAATGGTTATGAAAGTGCATACGGTCAAGATGCCCGTCGGGTTTGGTGTATGTGCACTGAACGGAAAAGGCAGACCGCTTTCCGTAATGGCGCACCTAAGGCAAATTATTGTGGATATGAATTCGGAGGAAAACTTTTTGACCCACTCCTTGCTAACAGCGATCGCGAGATTATAGAATGATCCGAAATATAATTCGTATCGTAGAGGTTACAAGATACGTCCTGTAGCCCTAACATTATGTGAGAAAATCGGTACCGATCAGTCCACTGCAGCGGGGATTCTCGATTTGGTAAGATTCCAGGAACACTTTCGGGAGTATATGATAGTTGTCTATGACGGTCTGAGCTGTGAAGACATGATATTCGAAGGGCAGGTCGACTCGCCCAATCGAAATAATCTAATTTATGACGATGTCGAAAGACAATACCACGTGATCGCTATCCTTACTGCTTCCATGGCTAAAAATTACATGTGTAAAGGGTGCAAGAAAACGGGTGGAAGGGACGTCACACACGGCTGCGACCTGTAGCGACTGCATGGCCAGTCCTCTGGGCGACATCTCCCAAGTTCACTACCCCTGCGCCGAATGTAACAGGCATTTAGGAAGCCGCACGTGTTTCGCCAACCACAAGCATAGTACCTCGAAGTAGATGTCTGTATGTGAACTAAAGTGGTGTTGTGCGACTTGCGGATGGGTCACGACGCACGAAAAGCACAAATGAAACGATCGCTTCTGCGGAACTGTAAGTAGAGCAAAGAAATATTTGAGACCACTGAAGGACTCGTTCGTCGCCCAGGTGATAAGGTACTGTCTGTACCCTATGATTTTGATACTACCCAAAATATCGAGTACACTGACGAGGCTAGGTTCACGTACCATCTCTTCTGCGTGCAACAGTTTTGTTCGCGATGCGAGGACGAAGAAACCGGAGGAGACTGCGTGCGATGTGGTAGAAGGAAGCACGCGTTCACTGAAGATCCTGTCGGGGCCCTGCTTTCATATGTAACCGAACCCCGCCCCTGGGCCAATAAGATCGTTGCTATAGCACATAACGCCAAAGCGTTCAACCTTTGATTTATCCTGAATAGGGCGATAGAACTGAAATGGAAACGGGACCTGATCATGAAGGGAATGAAGATAATATGCATGAAAATGGAGAATTTGGTCTTTCTGGACAGCGTGTCCATCATCCCCTGCCCGCTGCGATAGCTGCCCGTGGCGTTCGTTCTGACGGCCTCCAAATCGTGGTACCCACACTCTTTCAATACTGAGGTAAACCTGGAATAAATTGGTCCCATACCTGACGTTTCGTATTACGGGGTGAATGAGATGGGCGAGGAGGAGTGGTGAGAGTTCCTCGCGTTGTACGAGAGCCAGAAATCGAAGTCTATTTTCTACAAAAGGCGCGTGCTTGAAAATAATGTCAGGATGACGTCACAGTCCTACGACAGGCGTGTCGAGTCTTTAGGCGCGAAATTATTCAAATAGGAAATATAGAAGTATTTCTCGAGTCAATAACGATCGCGTCGGCAAGCAATAAGCTCCTGCGGAAACGATTTCTGCAACGTGGCACTATACTTCTCATACCGACCGGATCGTACACATGTAACAACAAGTACAGTAAGAAGGCGTTGATATGACTGCTGCTTATGGAGCATATAGATGGGTTGAAGATAATGCAAGGGATCCGTACATTATACGAATTTGTCGGGTACCATTTTCACGGCCATACGTTGCAGCCGTTCCGTGATGTCATCGCCATGAGTGGTGATACTTTAGCGGTACGCTATGAGCGAACTATGTCGCGTCTCGAGCAGATAACGCGAGCGGGAAACCTGTTAAAGTTCCAATGGGAATGTGAGTTTGACGATGCAGGTATAGTGAAAGATAGAAACGATATTCTCGCACATCGTATAGTACTACAGATTCCGTTCCGTACACGTAATACTCTGTACGGGAGTAAAATGAGGTCATGCGTCTATACTAGAAGACACGTGAGAATGAAACTATACAATATGTTGACGTCATGAGCCTCTACCTCTACATATGCAAGTATTTCAAGTTCCCCGTGGGTTATCCGATCATTCATGTAGGCGATGAGTGTAAGAATATTGAAGAATGCCTACGTATCTGCGGCCTGATCAAATTTTCGATCGTTCCGCTAGAGACGTTGTATCACCCCGTCACAATTTTAGATGTACTATGAAACTCATGTTTTGCTTGTGTGGAAAGTGAGTCCTCACCTCCTTCTCCTCAAGTGAGGAATGTTTGCATGTCCGGGATGTGGATCGTGCCCTCACCGGTA
>Ga0131853_10023221_pt1 | contig 11203 bp, 9 predicted proteins | sample TergutLab28metaG_FD_92764 | JGI IMG/M metagenome (GOLD analysis project Ga0131853, IMG submission 92764) | Labiotermes labralis P1 segment gut microbial communities from Petit-Saut dam, French Guiana - Lab288 P1 (version 2) (version 2) | ecosystem: Host-associated > Arthropoda: Insects >...
AACTATACCAGGAAAACACTCGATAGATTCACTACAAAAGACAGCTATACTTGGAACATCACACATAATACGGAAAGAACTGCAATGTGAAGCTTGAAGCCTGAGCGGTGGGGATCACCGCTGGTTGAAGAGAAGTACCAGGAAGAAATGCCTGTGACAGGAGACATACATATTGTATAATAATAATAATATATTTAACTGCAATTGGGCTGTCGCCCGGTGGCTGTGGTTGTAATGCATGTACATACATATAAAATAAGGATCTAAGAAATTTAAGTTGGGAAGACTACATGAGAAGCATGCAGGAGCAACTTGGAGTCTTGGGAACCATCTCAACATTCGCTTTTAGACACAAGAAAACCAAGAAAAACGTGTGCCGAGGTTGTCGGTTGCAGGACCTTCCGGATACTGTCTTCTAGCCAGCAATCCGGCAACTAAAGTATTTAAGACAGCAATAAACACACAGTAAAACAATACACATGAGGTAACAAAAATAAACGTAAGATAATAACTCAATACACAAAAGACCAACTTCAGTTAACAGCAATTCACATATGAAAAGCAACATAAGGGGAAGAAAGTACTGCACCTAGTTTCTAATATTGTTACTCCACAGGTAATGCAACCAACTTTAACATGACCTTCACTTCACTTCACCATCCGTAAATACCCTTCGCGGCACGACCCGATTTACCCCCCTTCACTGCACTACCCTTCACTTCACTTCACTTCACTTTTAGTTAATTTTCAACATACTCACATTCTCTTCAGTTCACCATATTAATCACTTTTCTAACCCTCTTTCTAAAAGCATTTCGTTGACAGGGGATAGTCCCTAAAATGTCTGCAGGTAACCGGTTCCAGAGTCGGATGATCGTGTTCACAAAGGAATATTTCCCGATATCCGTCTTTCGCCCCCTGTTCCTGACTTTCCGTACATGATGAACCTTCCTCAGAGAGTGGGGCCGTTGTAATGTGTCACTTATAGCCTTCCACGCACATTCTCCAGAGTTTGTACAAAACAGTTGTTTAACATTAAGCAAATGTTTTGTATTCCGTGATGACGGACAAATGAGGTCCGGAACATGTAGGAGCTGGTGTGTTGTAACATTATTGTGATGTTAATAAGTCTAAGTGCATTCGCTGGTTCGAATTGTAATGATTCCATTATAAGGCAAGAAGTGGGGAATGCGACATTTGTGACGGCAATTCTCGACTAACTTTCAGCTATATACTTAGACGGTCGAGTTAAAGAGGCAACTTGCACCGTTAATTGACTCCTAATTTCTTAAAAATCTGGTCTGAACGTAAAATACCACACGTTATGCGTGCGTTTGTGTGGCAGTAATTTAAAAATATCTTCATTTAATCAAGTGTATGTAAAACGCAAGCACAGAAAAGCGGTAGAAAATTTAGAGGAAGCTTAAATTATTGCCAACTTCATAATGGAGCTAGCCAATTTTCTGATATCAGGCAAACGCGAGAGGAACCTGATGGAATTGTAACTGGATGAGATTGTCAGAGATCCCCTCATTACTTTTTTCGTCTCTTGCTGTGAGAAAGTTTAATCTCTATTTAAGGTGTAAAAGAAATTGTGAAAAAGATCGGTAGAATAAAAGGGAGAAAGAGACTGCTAAGCAAACACGTGCAGAGAGAGAGAGAGTGAGAGAGGGGGAGAGAGAGAGGGGGAAGGAGAGAGAGAGAGACAGAGAAGTTGGCGCAAGAAACTCACTGAACCATCCAGTCTGACTTCCTAGAAGATGATTTCAGTCTCCCTCCCGTTATGACAATATTGATGGAAATAGAAAGGCAACATATTCTTGGTTCCGTTATTCATTTTTGCTTCATTTATTATTAGCAGATAAGAGTGTAAATGGAATGAAAATATTTTCTAATAATTTCATTAACAAACAGTTTTTTTTGCTTCTTCATGAAGGTTGAAACTTAAATTAAAATGGTGTATTCTCTACTTTAACCTCGAACAGAAGGGATATAAAAACGGACCATATGTGGTATGTCACAGAGCACCCATTGCAAGTCCATTGCTTTGTATGTTTGTTTTGTCCTGGAAGCTAAAGTAATTCTGTGTGAGGATTAGGTTGGTTGTTGATAGGATTTCTCTTATTATCTTCTCCTCTAGGTTGTGTTTCTTGCAAATTGTGTTGATGATGTTAATTAGGTCTTTAGTCGGGATGTTTGTATACATGTTAGAAATATCCAGTGATGCTAATTTCAGTTCAGGAAAGAAAGGTATTTGTGAAATATCGTTCATTAGTTGGATTGAGTTCTTAACGTTATATACGGTGGGCATCGGGAGATGTGTTTTTAAAATGTCTGTAAGCATTTTGGCTAGTTTATATGATGGAACATTTCTGAAGTTAACAACTGGGCGAATGGGTGTTCCCTCTTTGTGTATTTTTATTAATCCTCTCAAAAGTGAAGCCATAATACGACAATGGAACTCACAGATGAATATCCGGTGAACATCAACGCACTGTTAAGGAAGAAGTTTTAAATATTTTAATGTTTAGACACAATCTGTAAATAACACACTGTATAAACAAAATCAAAACCTTTTTAGAAAGTTATAACTAGATATATTCCACAATTGTAAACACTATGGGATCCCAAAGTGGACAAAGCATCTGGTAATGGAAAATGTTGTAAGGGTCTGAAGATGACTAACTTTTAGTCGAAACATATAGTCTTGCTTAAGAATAAAAAAGATTTTGCTGAAGTATACTGTGTAACGTTAATTTAACAGAGTAAGATTCTTTCCTTTTCTTCCGCTTCCTTTGATTTTCGACAGACTGTTTCTTCTAACCTCTTTTCCGAAAGACGCGAAGCAGGAAATGCTTGAGACTACTTGCAGGATTACTTGGCTAAGTATGCCGTTTTTGAAGAGTTTTTGAATCCACCATTCAAGATCTAGGTGGCTCTGTTCATGTGTTCGGAAAATAGTAAATTTCACATAAAACTGAAAGAGGATCAAGTGGAAGTAAAATGAACTAGAAATGTAAAGATCAGAGTAACGTTTATTGAAACGTGCGTCGAAACATGTCGAATGTATTTGCTGGTCAAGAATGTGCTGTCCATACTGTGGGGTTAACATGTCTAAATGTGTTCTTAAGATAAAGTGAAATTATGAGCAAACGATTTTTATGGCGGCTTGTCATTTGTCTATTGTTATCATCCAGTCGAGGGAAATTAAACATGTTATTTAGTCTAAACAGTAATTTGTCACCTCCATTCCATCGTTATGGGCCGTAACTCATTAGGCTTGCTTAAGAAAGAACATAAAATGTGGGCTTATGAAGTACAGTGTCCAGGGGGAATATTCGAATTAAATAGGGGGATGAATTTGGGGACATTTCATAAATCATACAACGAGGAATTGATATTGACATTTTGGTTTAACTTGAAGCACATTTGAGGCTTGATGGGTGGAGAGAGTTTCCGAGAGAATTATGGAGGAGAATCAGAGAATGTTCACTGGGAGGACGATGTTGATGTCATTCAGAAAAATTGTGGAACAAAGAGACGTACATTTCATGCTAAGTTTGTATCAAATACCAGTATTTGATATAAACGATAGTTTTACTTTCAGGATTATTACGGGCGTCTTTGGTTCATTAACTTATAATGAAAATGTGATTTATATTAGTGCAGCAAATTCAGTTCCTTTTTGGGGGAAAATTTTTCATGCCTCCTTGCCTGGTAATACAGTTTGTTAGGTTCGGTGAACTTTATGGATATCCGTTCATGCGCCTCCAAAATTTTTGAATCAAACATTAGTGTTTGAAATTAATATTTTTTATATTACTAGTGAGATTGGTTTTTGACTCTAATTGAAAAAGAAACACGTATGTAACAGATGCTGAACTGGTAAAAAAATTTGTAATTGAAAGTGGTTTTATAAGCAAACCTCTGTATCTGACCAGGGAGTGGTTATTGAGTCAAATTACTAAAGCATGAGGGAATATATCAAGAGATATTTCACGAAATCGAATTAAATGATTTAGATGGAAACTGGTGGTTGTTTCAGATTATAATTTTAGTGCATATTTTCCAAGATTAGCACACATGAGTAAAGGTATTAAACTCTAAAAGAGGCAAGAAGCATAAACTTGAATGTTAACTTTCACACAGAACTTAAGGCTACGAATCAATTTGCCTCTTACTTACTCCATGGTGAAGAGTCCTTCTTGAGAAGCTAACTGGTTTGCAGCTAGTCAAGAAATTCCCCGCATTTCACGAAACCCAATGTTCATTACCGCACGCACAAGCGTCCGCCACCTGTCTCTATCCTGGGCATCCCTCTTACAAGTTTAAATATCTTCCAAGGAGTTGTGGTTCTTAGAACAGTTAGATAAATGGGAAAATGTAATCACTTTCTTGTAGACGTGGTGGTGGAGGGGGGGATGGAAAATTTCTTTGAGGTAAAGAAATAATGCAGTCTGAGACAGCTAACTGAAAGATGAGCGACACACTAACTCACTCACACACACACACACTCACACACAAACACACTCACTCCCTCACAGACATAATTTAGTTGAGGTGAGTCCTTGGGCAATTTGAGTTTTGATTTCTCTTCCATGACTGTCTTACTTCTTCCATCTCTTTCTCTTTATATCCTCTCCTTTTCATCCTCTAAGCTAAAGTTACCCTCTGTGCTCTGTTGTGTCCCTTTACCCAGAATTACGTAAAGGTACGAAAACATGGGAATGGGATAAATAATGTCAAAAAGCTTTTCGTGTAATTGATTTGAACTGTTCTGGATTGACGAATTTCTGCAGCAAAGCGCCAAATTTGTTCTTTATTTAATTAAATGCAAATTATCTAAACATATGTACTTCGCGTGTTACAAGGTGGTTAAAAACTTGTATTACCTGTCTTCAACGTCACTTTCAGGCACACATGAAAATTTACTCCTACAGCTTCATTATTTCCTGTCTTTCTTGAACTGATATTCTAATAATTCAAATTTTATTATGCTATTACTTTACTTGGGAATTAACGCAGAAGGGAAATCGGCAGTCAGTGTAGTTATCACGTGACTTAGGGGCGCGTTCATGCGACGATTTTTGCAGTAGAAAAGCAATTAGTATTGCATGCTCTGAGAATATGTTTGTAGCTTTAGGTATCCAGCGTATAATGCGCAGGTATAATATTGTCATCTGTTGCTTGCACGACTGAAAATACTTTTCCACTTTATGTCATGAAATGGACGATTTTCGGGAAAGAAAGTTTTATTGAGAATAGAATGAGTGTTTTTCTCTACAAATTTTGTCCGAAAGATTTCTAATTCTGAAAAACACTGAGCGAAATAGTAACAAAAATGTATATTGGTCTTTATGTAAAGTACCCGTTTTTCGTGTCAGATTTTAATGAAACTGGAATTTTCTCGACTGTTTTTCGAAAAAAATATTCAAATATCAAAGTTCATGAAAATTCGTCCAGTAGGAGCCGAGTTTTTCCATGCGGACGGACAGGCGGACAGATGGAAAGACGGACAGACAGGCTTGACGACGCTAATAGTCTCTTTTCGCAATTTTGCGAAGGCGCCTAAAATCAATGCGTGTCTTGATTTAGAGGATTCTTACCCCCTGGAACATTAAAGTGAGTTCAGTAGTGTGGAATCGAATCGTATTCACAATGGAGGTTCACAGAAAAAAAAAACTATTTATTTTATGCAGAATTTATGGGTACTTGTAACATTGCATTAATCGAGTGCAATGGAGCTCAGGATCTGTCTTTGCAGTGTCATAATGATCTCTTTGACTATCGCAAAATTATTCTGTACAATCTGAAGAGAACCACAACATATGGTCAAAATAGAAAGCACCCCATCGTAATTCAAATTGGTTAGTGTCGTATTTTGGTGCAGGAGAGCTAATCAATATAATGAGAAAATTGGTTCTATGTAAATTGCTTATTAGTTACTTATTTAAGGACGCGCTGAGTAACTAAGCATATTAAACATCTAACAAACAAATTTAGAAATTTTTTGTCAAGAAGTTTCCATTATTAATGTAAGGGAATAGAAAATGAGAAAGGGGGACCGCGGTAGCACAGTGGTTAAGGTGCTGTGCTACAAATTGGAAGGTCGCTGGTTCGATTCCAGATGGTGTCATTGGAATTTTTCATTGACATAATCCTTTCGGCTGCACTTGGCCCCAGGGTCGACTCAGCCACTAACAGAAATGAGTACCAGGAGCATTTCCTGGGGGTAAAGGCGGACGGTGCGTAAGGCTGACAACCTTACCACCATCTTGTGCCGTTGTCATGTAATCTGGAAACCGTAACTTCCTGGAACCCTCTGGGCCACTTCAGGCCTCTAACGGGACTGATTTACCTTAGAATGTGACAAAGGAGACTTAAGCAGCTACTGGATGACTTTAAGGAAAACAGTTACTCGAATTTGAAAGTGGGAACAATAGTACTGGAAGTGGCTATGGTTCTGTCGTAAGAGAGACTAAGTTATGAAAAAATTCCGGGTCTTCCATGAGGGCACAGGGAATTGCAAACAGTCTCAGCATTGCAGATTCCAACCTTCTTTGAAATGATTCCGTGCATTTCTCAGTGTGCACTTATGGACACTGGCTAATGCTAAGTTTATAGTATAGTGTTGGTGATACATGAAGGAATGTGAAGTATGTGCATTGTGGAGTAATACTGATCAACGAAAGTCGGAATACTGGAATAACCTTGTCCTAGTTCTACTTCGTTTGCCACAAATCCCATACGAGCTAGACTGAAATAGAATCGGGTCTTCTGCGGCGAGTTACCGGCAGCTAACAGCCTGAGATTTGGCACGTCCACGATACGTATCGGTTGACACTTAAGTGCTGACGTTTCGGATAGCCTTGCAGCCTCCGTCTTCAGGATTGTTCAGATTTACCTCGCACACCTCGAAGAATAGAACAACAGAGACTTCCGAAACTTTGGTGCCACTTTCCCAGTCTTGCGTGAAGTCGTGCCTTGAGATTTTCGGCTTGACTGCTGTGAGACCCTCAAATCTACCAACCTCACACACCAAGGCCCATCACTGAGTCGATAATTGACAATGGGACCTCCCGAGAACGAAGGCGTTCTACTATCCTAGCCACTGATCCTGATATTCAGATTTTAGAAAGTCGACGGACAGTGTTCTCCCTGATATTTTCTTTGTCTTGCAGCTTCACTACGCTGTAATTTCGTTGAAAGCTTTATGATCTGTTACACCGGACTGAAAACTTTCTTCGCATTAACACGTGGGAGTAACATTCCGCGTGGATAAATTCTAAACTTCATTACGAGTTTCTGCTGTAGCAGGTGTAAGCTGGAGCACTAAATACGTTAGCGGAGTTGGTTCTAATACTGTTTAATGCCGTTATGTGTAATGAGGAAGTTCGTATTAAAATACAACCGTGTTTTATGATTAATGACCTCTACGCTTCAAAGCGGTAAATGAATGTTGACAAATCATTTAGAAAATATATAACTGAAAACAAACTTTATCATCTTTTTTTTCACAGAAACAGACATCGACACTATTCTAACCCTCTTCAAAACAGAAAACATAGTAGAAACGAAAACCAAGGAGAATTTCTAAATTTGTCATGTTTTATTTCACTCTATACGCAAGTATTAAATTCATGAAGGTTGCATACTCGTCCTAGTTCTTTAAATATTTTTGTATCAGAACCTGGAATTGTCGCTACTATCGTTATCACCTCAGAAATTCGCGTTTTTATTTTGTCTTTGTTACTGGCGGACGAAATTTATAGAGTACGAATTTCGGGTTGTTCTACCATGGTAAACTCTTCGTATAACTTTTGACCAAATAGACCACGTGGTTCGTACGTTGAAATGCGGGGATACACAGTCATACGCAGACTGCGTGGTAACATCAAGAGGGTGCTTCTGAGCCTAATTTTCGTCCAAAACAGGAAAGGATAGACTTATAATATGCTCCATCTTTGAGTCGAAACTACGTGTGTCATAACTTTAAAAATATTTAAGCGATAACAAAATGGCTTATATATATGAATGAAAATTCTTATAATAAGAGCCAACGAGATGCAATATTTCTCAAGTTTATTTTGATTAAGAACTCTACATATTTCGGAAGATCTACTTTCCATCATCAGGAGTCTCAACACTGTATACACAACAATAGGTATTTGTCGCGCTGAACTTTTAAAGGTGGGTAAAATCAACACTATTAACCTTTTGACGTCTATCGTCAACTATAGTGGTCGTACCGCTCCACTAACCTCTAAAGTTGCATTTTATATATTTATTCAACAAATATAGGTACTGAATATTTTAAACATGCTTTATATTTTCCATTTTTTTCTCTTCAAAATTCAGTTTGTTTCTTAATTCTAACGTATTTTCTTCCTGTATTATTCACATTCTATATACAGGATGTACTAAAATTAAAAAAATAATTCCGGCGCCAAAAGATTAAACCAGTTCCATCCTGACCTCGCCTGCAGACAGATAACATAACTAGGTATTTAACTCAGTATTTAACTCAGTATTTAACTCAGTATTTAACCCACTTGATGCACAAATTTTTTTTTTACAATAAGTTTATTTCATGCCTCTACATGTTTCGAGCACATGTGCTCATCATCAGGAGGTCGAAATTGCATTACACAGTCTCTGGTATCATCACACCTATAGGTGGCCGTCTCGTGCACAGGCTGAGTCCTCTCTCAACATGTGCACGAGACGGCCACCTATAGGTGTGATGATACCAGAAGCTGTGTAATGCAATTTCGACCTCCTGATGATGGGCACATGTTTTCGAAACATGTAGAGGCATGAAATAAACTTATTGTAAAACAAAAATATTGTCCATCAAGTTGGTTAATTATTAAGGTAAATATACTGAGATGCACGGTCAGCAAAACGTCAAAAAATAACTATGTATGTAAACAAAGAATTTTACTATATCGGCAGAATCTATTGCATTTTCTGGAATATTTATACTATTTTAACCTTTTTATATAACATAGAATTTTACATACAATATGTTTTATAATTTTACTACAATATACACGTATACACACTAGTAATTTTACCGAAGTTTAAAATTTCAGCATGACAAATACCTATTGCTGTGTACACAGTGTTGAGACTCCTGATGATGGAGTGTAGAGCCTTCCGAAATATGTGGAGTTTTTTTATCAAAATAAATTTGAGGAACAGTGTATCTCGTTGGCTTTTTTTTTTAAAATAAGAATATCACGATGCACGGCCCTCTGAGTGTTAATTGAATGAAAATTTTTTTTGGGACGAAGTTTATGCCTTTCGTTTTCGAAAAGTATAGACATACTCTAAACTTTGAAATTCTGTAATTTGGTAATAATAAAAGTTTATCGTGTCAGGTATGTACAGAAGGAGAAAAAACAACTATACAATATTTTGACAGTGAAGCGATGCCTCTTGGTAAGTTGAAAAATGAGTCTCGAAAACCTTTGCTTGCGTTGTTGTTATCCAAAAATGAAATATGAGTCAGGAGTTTCAGCACCGTGTATGCAGGATATAGAACTTATCAAATGTGAATGATGTGTATTTGCAAAAAGCAAACAGGATACAAACCTCACGCGATTATTCACGGTTTCTCCCCACACCCAGATCGCTAGTATGACGAATGGGGAAAAAAATTCAATTCACGAAAAGAATAAAAAATCAGATACAAATCGTTGACGGACAAATAGCACAATTGTTCCCTTTGTCTGGATTCTGTACCTGTCAAAGAAGGACAGCAAAAACAAGGGCGAAAAACTAGTTACAATTTGTTTACCATTTAGAGAGTCTTTTTGATATGTACGTCTGTCGCCTAGGGAAAGGGAACATGCATTATAGAAATATACTGTGACGAACTTTTGCAGAAGAGGGGTTTAATAGAAAAATGGAAATACAGGATCAAGGGAATGAATTATCGACACAAAAATGAAAATGACACGAAGAAACTTTTCCTTATTTTTTCTAAAATCGGTTTAAATCAAAATAATGAAATCGATAAATAAGAGATTAATTATCTATTTCAGAAAAGGGTGACTAAATGAAGAAGAATGAGATGGGCGGGACATGTGATACATATACAGGGTTTTGGTAAAGAAACCTGAAAGAAAGAGGTCACTTGGAAGACACAGGCGTAAATGGGAGGATAATATTAAGATCGATGTTCAGGAAGTGGGATGGATGGATCGATGTGTCTCAGGATAGGGACAGATGGCGGGTACTTGTAAATGCGGTAATGGCCCTTTTGGTTCCATAATGTGCGGGGAATTTCTTAACTAAATGAGAAACGGTTAGCTTCTCAATAAGGACCCTATTCCATGGAGTAAGTGTGTAAAATCAAATCGCTCAGTCCCATTACAGGCCCGAGGTGCCCAGACGGTTCCAGGAAGTTAAGGTTCCCAGATTACGTGACAATGGCACAGGTTGTTGGTAAGGTTGTCAGCCTTACGCACCGGCCGCTTTTACCCCCAGGAAATACTCCTGGTACTCGTTTCTGTTAGACTGAGTCGAACCCAGGGTCATAGTGCGATCGGATGGATTGTGTCAGTGAAAAATTCCAATGACATCTGGAAACATACCAGCGACCTTCCGATTTGTAGCATAGCGCCTTAACCACTGTGCCACCGCGGTCCTCAATGAGTCTGTAAGTAATTAAGTATTTCAGAACAGGCTTCTACAGTTTAATATAGAGTAGGAGATATTCTGAAAGGATTATGCGGTAAAATTGAGTAGAGTTGTATATTGTACAGTGAGTCTGTCGAAAATAATGAACAGCGAGTTGGCTAGTTTAAATTCACTATTCCAAATTGCAACCAGATTTTGACGCGGACCTCTTCTTTCATAATCCACTTGTAAATAATTAATAACTCTTGCTTCAAGGCGATGGGGGTGGAGTAAAATATGTAACACCGACAGGCAAAAAAATTCGACTCTATTACAGATAATACTGCTATGTCGTATTTCATCGGAGGGCCCATCATACTAATTCCGGGTAGTTTGACCCAACATGTTTAAATTTACGCACTATACCCGGGACCACATTGATCGATAGACTACATAACTTTCAACAACCCCACCCACAATAATATAATATAATATAATATAATATAATATAATATAATATAATATAATATAATATAATATAATATAATATAATATAATATAATATAATATAATATAA
>Ga0131853_10023223_pt1 | contig 11202 bp, 8 predicted proteins | sample TergutLab28metaG_FD_92764 | JGI IMG/M metagenome (GOLD analysis project Ga0131853, IMG submission 92764) | Labiotermes labralis P1 segment gut microbial communities from Petit-Saut dam, French Guiana - Lab288 P1 (version 2) (version 2) | ecosystem: Host-associated > Arthropoda: Insects >...
AGAGAGACCAACTTGATGTCACTTGCTTTATTATTTCATTATTTAATGCTCAACATGTTTCGGATGTTAATACATCCATCCTCAGGAGCTTGCGACTTATTTGATGAGTTATTTCATGGGTTGCATTGTTCTGGTTCAGTGTGTGTTGGTGCACTCCAGTGCTTCAGCCTGCACACGGATACCACACCACCCCAGCCAAACCACAACGTAACACCAACACACATCGAACCAGAACAATGCAACCCATGAAATAACTCATCAAATAATTCGCAAACTCCTGAGGATGGATGTATTAACATCCGAAACATGTTTAGCAATAAATAATGAAATAATAAAACAAGTGACTTCAAGTTGGTCTCTCTTTATTCAAGGTAACTTAATATTCGACAAGAAATACGTAATTTTTTCCGTCTGAACACGACGTTATTCTGGAAGGTTAAGGACAGTTGCTTATTTCGGCCAGCTAATGTAGTCATCATCGGGCTGAACATGAAAATAAGTAGGAAGATTACACTTGGTATGAATGGATTGAGACGTTAGGCTCATAAAATTGTGTTATATAATATATATATGTATGTATATATATATATATATATGAATATATAAAGGATATGAAGCTTCAGGCGTTATATCAACTTAATATTTCTACATTTCCTTTACATATTTATGTACATCAAATATGGATCACCCTTGCAAGTTTAAGATCTCAAACCATTAACTGCAGCTGTAATATTCTTTTCTATTTTCTTTATGTCCAGCCTGATGATAGCTAATTTAGCTAGCCTTTAACGTTTAAGAATAAATTGTGTTTAGACAGGACGTAATTGTATTATTCTTGTGATACTGTACACAATACGAGAATGAATCGTCATCTTAATTTCTCAACATTTGAATTTTGCGTGTTTTCATTGTGTCCATATTTTATAAGACTTTGACTCTGTACTCTCCGCGTTTATAAATCACTCCATATTCGGCGGCACACACTGTCTGTCCGCAGGGTTTCATGTTTTGTTACAAAGCGGCTTTTCATAGTTCACTGTAAAATTTGAAGCTCGGGTAAACCAATTTTTTTAAGTATTTCATGATGTACTAAAAACCATTTCCAAATAAACAAAAAAAATTAAACAAAGTCCGTTAAGTTATCAGAACTGCAGTATGGCAAATGCAACCTTTACTGGTAACTCATTAAATTTTACGTTTGATTGATAACGCTTTACACTAGTTGAACTACCACTTATCAGAGAAAGCAGCCAGCCTTAAATTGCCGTCGAATGACGCCAGTGGCTCAGTTTATATTCTCTGCTGCACACATCCTTTCTGTTACTGCGTCGTGCGTCAGGCATTTTGAGCAACACAGAGTTTCGTATTCCCCTCTTTCCTCCATTGGCCCGAAGACACATCAGTTTGTACGAGGAGCACAGTTTTTTTTATCGCGTAGTCACGTCACTGTAAATAAATACGTCCGTTCTGGGGGTACAATTCCATGTTCAAACTGAAACTTACGAATTGTTCCACAGGCTATGGGAAGTTGTATTGTCCTCTTAGGTAAAGACTGCGCGTTGTTCCGTTAATTATGTTTTCTATATACTTACGCATTTTTCTCCTTGTCTTTATGTCTCTTAAAACTTAGGCAGTGTACAGTTAATTAAGTAAAAGTTAACTTTTGTACTCTTAGTACAGTCAAAGGACTGAGCCAGTGGTAAATCACCATCTAAGAACCCATACTGTGGTATGGTGTAACTTGACCAAGCATGTCCTATCCTAGATGTCAGGGTCGGTGATAAATGAATATGGAGCAATGATAAATTTGCAACTCCCTATTTAAAACTGGTGTACTTTGGTAAAATAGGACCCCACTGAAACAAATCCCACTAACTGTATTAGTTGTCAGCCTAAGAATAATTCATTAAATTTTATGCCGGAAATGTACTATCAAATAAATATATGTATAATCGTATGCAGAAAATATATTTTCAGGTAAGTGTTTGTAAAATTGTATGCATGAAATGTATTATCAGATATATGCATGTATGTAGAGTTATTTGCTGGAAATATATTGCCAGTTACGTGCGTGGAAAATTGTATGCAGGAAATATAGTATAAGATAAATGTACGCACAATTTTTTTCTTCTGAAGTATATTTAATGAGCGTTAATTCTTGCTTAAATTATTTTCCCTCATCTGTGACTGCTGAATGCTTGTAATGTGGTAACTGAAATTCAGTGTCCAAAATTGTCCGGCCTTTCAAAGCTTAAGGCCATCATATTTTCTATACAAAAGTGTACACTATTCGTTCAAAGTATGAAGTAAAATTCTTTGTAAAGACTAAATAATTTACCTTAGTTATCTCTTTGAAATTCAGTCTGGCTCAATTAAAATGATGTAATTAAGTCTGGGTCTTTTACATAAACAGGCTGCCACTTAGTTGTCACCAATTTTAGTTGCCATGGTTACGCTCAACTCTATTACGTTAAACCATTTATAACCATAACAAAAGCCTGTCTTCATACAGAAGACTGCAGCGCACCTGTTATATTCCGTTATTCATTCCCGTACACATGTACGATGTCTTCTCGAATCGAAGTAATGTAACGATGGTAGCGGTGACTTGTGGCACAGTCGAGTCGATAACAATGCGTGCCGCATGGGCTTGTCAACTAATGAGCAGGCTAGTTAGTGACTGCCATCTAAACAAACAGTAGATTGAAAAGTGTTTTCCGTAACAAAAAAAAAAAACAAACAAAGTTTTCCTTTGTAGATGTTATGAAGTTAGTTGGATATGCCCCGCAGTTAAACGGCTCCCATCTCTTCAAAATGAATTTTCGAGTAGCATGCTACATGTTTTGGTAGATATTTGGCGTCTTTTAAATAAATTACATGAAACATGTCTGAATGAACCTAGGTGCGTTAAATTATGAAGTATTTGAAGGACGTACCATTCCTTTCAATACGACACTTCGTCAGTTGGTAAAGATTTACTGGCTTTTGTTAGTTTCCTGTTTCGTTCTAAGTCTTGGACTGCTCAGGGCCTGAACATGGAAGTAGCAATTTCCTTCGAAACTTCGATAATACTTTACTAATGGAAACGGCGTCACGTCTCGAAGCTCTTGGTCAGTACATAATAATTATTTATCTGTCTGGACAATTAAGTTGTATGAGGGAGTGGAACGGAAATTGTAGAGTGCAGGTAGGACAGAAATTCATGCAAGTTTATTTGGAAAACCTGAAGGAAGAGTCAATTTGGTAGGAAGAATATTAAAATTACAGAAATGGGGTCAGAGGATGTATACCTGAATTAGCGCAAGCAACGTAAGGTGAAGTTTGAGCACTTGGGAACACTGTCAGTGATGCTGTGATTGTATGTTAGGAACTGCGTTTCTTGGCAGCTAAATCAGATTCAGATCTTCAAAAGAATTTTTATCTGAATTGTTCTTGTGTTGTTCGAGCTGATTTTTTTGTCCTTGAGTCTGTGTGGCTGCCTAAACGCAGACAAGGCTCATCCAACCTTTCATTGGTGCGGGAAACTTCGGAAAATCTGCTGTGCATGCGGGCAACATGAAGTCCAATACATAGAATGAAGAATGAATAATCACACACAAAATTATACGTACAATTTAATTGCGTATTTTATATACTATAATGATAAAAAGGGGAAAATTTATTTAACTGCGTAATTTAGTACTTAAGCTAATGTGTTACAGTGTTCAGGGCATTTTTACAAACGTAATTGGCGATGTAATGTACGGGAGAACGGACTTACTTGTTACTTTTTTCTTAGATTTTATTTTGTTTTGCCACCCTTGTATGACTGAAATGATACTAATGCACAGTGTTGCTTAGATCATCGCTTTTTGAGGTTACATTTTTATTTGGTCTTTGTGATTAGTTTCAACAACTGCTTTAAGCTGTTCAAGGGTATGCACAAGGTCAACAAATTGCCGCAATGATGTCCGTTGTGGCACTGCCTGGGGCTAATTGTTACATTACTTTGTATCAGCAATAAACATGAACTGGAATTTGTTGACATTTATTTTATTGTTGTTATTATTAACATATCTAGTGTGATGTGAGTTATCATTTACGAATTGACATGTATCTATTTGTGATCAGTTAAGAGTTCCAAATTTATTTTTGAACAATAATACAAACGAAAATTCCATGTCTTACATCTACTTATCAAAACAAAATAAATGTCAAAATCATTACTTTATGAACAAATCAGCATTCAGACATGCAATGCTCATGATGATCATCAGACTTGCAATTCCTACAAATATGAAAATCTTTATGCCTGGCGCAATGATCGTGGGCCCATTTATGGTACTTAATGCACTGGAACCACTTTGTGGATGCTTTGGATACTGAGTAAAGCTCTGTACATTCTATACAAAAGTATTCACTGTCGTCTGCCCCTTATGATGACTCATCTCTTCGAACACCCTTCTGAAATGCTGAGATTTACGTCACTTCTCGTGGCTGCTGCTCCTAATAACCCGTTACGTTTAGCAGGCTTACGATGTGTCTTTACTTCCGATTCCAGTGCAACCTTTACTGGAGTATCAGTTAAAACAGCACTGACTCTGGATTTACTCTTACGATTCTGTTTACATACCCCTCTTTTTGGGAAAGCCATGATGTCAACTGGACTAATCTGATGCTCATTTCCTTCTAAGTCGAGGGTCCTGCGTTTAAGCCTTATGTCGAAGAGAGGCTGTTAAAGCCTGAGTTGGAGGTTGAGTCTTCAAGAATCGTACTTTTCTTGAATAAAGGTAGACCAACTTGATGCCACTTATTTTGTAATGTCAATTTACTGCTCAACGTGTTTCGGATGTTAGTACATCCATCTTCAGGAGCTTGCGACTACTTGGTGTGTTACTGCATAGGTTGTATTGTGCTGTCTTGAGGCGTGTTGGTGTTATGTAGCAGTTTGGTTGTTCGTGATGTGGTATCCGGATGCAGGTTGAACCACTACTAGTAGTAGTAAATATGTCTGAATTAAACAGTCATATTGCTGTTACTTAAAACCCTCACTTCACAGGCTTTGGTGTGAGGCATTTGGCAGTGACTGACTCGTTATGAATGAGATGTCGTAGATTGTCATAGTCTTTCCAGGATTGCTTCTGATCCGTGCTTCATAGGCGCTGTTCACAAACTCTTAGAAGGTCCATAAACTGGCCTGTCTAAGGGCTGCACTTTGAGAGATGTATGAGGTGGAAATTACATCACTACTCCATTTTCCTTGGCAAGATCAAGAAAGTTTATATCAAGGTGTGGCTGATAACTGTCCGGTAGAATCAACACGGGTTTGTCTTTAGTAACCCTAGTATGTATTATGAAATGTTCCACGTACAGTGCAAAGTTATCTCTGTTCACCCACTCAGACTCTTCTGCAAATCCAGCACTGTCATCTGATACCCTTGCAATGAGTAATTCCTGTAGTTCTTTAGTCGGAATACGAGGAATGGCGGGATGGAATTCCCACTCGGGCTTACAGCCATAGCCATGGTGACTAGAGATCCTCTCTCTGTGGAAGTCACTTCTCCGACCAGTTTCATATCTTTCTTTGCTACGACTCTGTTTGGTTTTTGGACAGTTGTTATTGCAGTCTCGTCCACGCTTTAAACATCTTGGCACTGAAATATGTGCTTATCATACACTTTAGCTAAATTAGAGCAGAACTCTATGAATGTACGTGTATCACCGAGATTTCCTAGTTCAAAATCCATGCATAATGTCTGCAGTGTCCTGAAAGTAATTGAATACTTCGCAGAAGCTCTTCGCAGACCCTGCTTGTAGATAAGACTGCTTTTGCTGCCTTCCTGTATGTTTCTGTAGGCGTTGTTCCTCTGCTCGTTCTGTTGTGTCCTCACAGTTGTTGCCTATATAACAGTGCAAGTCTTGTAACAAATAAGCCCCTGCTACGCCATTCTGTTTCGCAGTAAATTACCAGATCAAAGACGTTTTGTGCAAAGTCCAAAATATGAGTCATACACTTGGATTTCAGTTTCTTAGATGCTAGAAATGTTGTTTGACACGCTTAAAGTAATTTCTGGATGTGAAAGAAAGGCCCAAAACGAAAATAATTACTCAGAGACAAAGAAAACACTTCTCCTCGTATCCACACGGAAAGGCCACCTACCGAGGGACTGTCGAGTGGGGAGAGAAGGAGATCCAGTTTACCTTCCATCTGGTACCTGGCGAAGGCGCTACAACTGGCGGTTGTTTAAAAATTTGTGTATAACCATTAGCCCCGTTTAACAACTAACTCCGGTCTCCCCCAAGTCTCCATAAATAAACAGTTCATAAGTTTTCGAAATCAGTTCAGCTTTCTATTTGGGCTTCGTCAGGGTATAGTTTAAGAGATGTTTTCTCATTCTTCTGCGCGGTCGACATGTTATCTGCGAGCTACTGGTTGAGCGGTCCTGGTTTAGTTTATACAGAGGCGAATGGAAGCATGAATGATGGATTATAAAAGATGTGCAAGGAAGCGGTAATGCCCAATCGATGCACTATTCCGGCATCATACTGAGAAAAACTACGTTGCCTTACTTCAGGTACTAGATGGTCCAGCCGAGATTCGAAACAGCTTTCTACAGAATAAATAACATATTTTATCTCGGCAGCTGCTTCTTGTTTTAATGTCCTGAGGCTTTCGAAATTGTTGGCCTCTCAATGTTTTAGTTCTGTCTGATTTTGTAAATGGTCTCATTATATTTATTGAACTATTCGTTTAATTTTCTTCTGCTTTATTTGATCTGGTGTAGCTTGCTTCATGCTTCATGCCTTCTATCAGTTCTGTCGAGTCTTTCACGAATTTCCATTTACTGTTTGTCTATCAAGATAGCGCTGGAATATTTCTTAACTGGTTCTTTGTCTTTGATCAGCCACTCTTTCGCTTCCCATTCTTTTCTTTGTGACCATGACTTGCTTAAGTTCCAAATGTTTTCAATCCAGTCTGTATCATGCTACATTTTCTGCCAGTTTGCAATTGTAATCGTCAGTACTTAACTTGAATTATTCTTCCTCTGCAATTGAAACCCTCGAATTGACATCTAGGCACTTTATAGCACAGAATTTCTATTTCTTTCTTTAAGTTTCTCTCTTGTTTTTTCTTCTTCGTTTCTGTCGCATTTCTTCTGACCTCGTTTAGAGATCTTTTCTTTTTGTTTCTGTAGCATAACTTTGCCAGTCCTGGCTGATTAAATTTACTATTTTTTTCTTTCTCTTAGTTCTTAGAAATATTTTCGGTGACTAATTATTTGGCTCTTATTCACTTTTATGATTCGAAGTTCCTTCCTATCTCTGGTCTTTTTGGGGTTGTTACCTTCATTTTCCCTAAAGGTTCCCCGTGAAATCATAATTTATTATACAAATATATTATATTTTATATAAGTTGCAGTAAATTTGTCCACTGTTATTGTGACTGGGCTGGAAATTTAGGTGTAAGAGAACAGACCGAGGTATGGTTCTGCTGTGAAGATACATTCACACCCACAGAAGAGAGCCAATAACAGAGAATGGACCTTTATATACAGTACGATGGCATTCTTCAGATTACGGAGTAAATAAAAGGAAAATATTCTGAAAATCGCTGTTTGAGGTCAATAATTATTAGAAGAAAATTCGGGGCCCAAAGAGCTAGGAGTAAGTACAGAAATTAGAGTAGAACCCTTTCGAAAATAGTAACATTGAAGACTGAACAGGAAAAGGAAACTTAACTTTTAGGTGGACTTAGGGAAATTTTGATGGTAGGAGGTGGTTGGAATCGATTCAGAATCGTGTCGACCCTGGTGCTGGTGGTGCTGGAGGTTTAGTTACACTAGCACAGAAGAGACAGGTTTAGTTTAAATTTCCTTGCCTACAAAATAGAGTAAGCCTGGAACCGTCACCAGAAGATACGGCTACAACTGCTGTTCATCTGTTCGCGTTTAATGGAGAACACTTCATTCTCTGAGGTAATTAAGCCACCAGTTTAGTACTATTGTAACTATGATCTGCCAAAGAACCCATCATGAAGCTGTGGTAATATCGATTACAGAGAAGAGCCTAATGACTCCAGAAATTGTTGCATTTATGAAGGAAATTGCAGGCTCCGGAAACGTCTTTGGAGTCGATGTAATCTGCCGAAATGAGTCACTACTTCGCAGAACAATAAAATTTACGGAACCTTTCTGTAACGACAGTAACATTCAACGACCCTTTATCTCTTAACATTATCTGATGTCAAACCCCATCATTTGAATCGTAATGCCCAGAACTGGTACGTACACTTACTACATCCATCCATCCATCCACATATGGCACTACAGCTCATTCTGGGCACATGGCCTTCTTCAGAAGGTATCTCCATTCTTCTGTACCCCAGCTCGTCTCCTGCAGCCTCGTATTCGTAGGATCTGTAATGCATCCTTCTGCACGACGCCCTGCCACCTTGTTGTTGGTTTTTCTACTTATCTTTTTATGGAATTTCCCATGGAGAACTTTTTTTTTTTGCGATCCTTTCTTCTTCCATTCTTAGGTACACTTACTACTGACACGGATCATTGTTCTTCGTGAAAAGCTAGGCAGTCAAAATCACAGAATTTTATGAAAGCTGAAGGGAGGGTCTTTGCTGTTTTCACAAGGGCCATCCACTTGTTTGTATCCTGAGAGAGATAAGTCCATACTTACTAACAATAACAATTTAAAATACGTTTACGAAGGCGGTAAGAACAAATAATTCCGAAGAAGCTTGCTACAGGTCAGAAAATGTTCCTTCGCATATTTTAAAAATAAGTAATCTAACTGGTGTAATTCTTTCTACTTCATTAATTTGTAACGTTAGCATAGACAGAAAATTGTTAACATACATTTTGCATTTGTTGGACAAATGTAATCAATTTTGATGTTTTGCCGACCGTGCATCTCAGTATATTTATCTTAGAAACTAACCAACTTGATGCACAAAATTTTTGTTTTAAAATAAGTTTATTTCATGCCTCTAAACGTTTCGAGAACCATGTGCTCATCATCAGGAGGTCAAAATTGTATTATACAGCCTCTGGTATTATCACACCTGTAGGTGGCTATCCCATGCACAGGTTGAGAGAGGACTCTCAACCTACACACCGGACGGCCACCTACAGAGTGTGATGATACCAGAGGCTGTATAATACAATTTTGGCCTCCTGATGATGAGCACATGGTGCTCGAAACATGTAGAGGTATGAAATAAGCTTATTTGAAAAACAAAAATTTTGTGCATCAAGTTGATTAGTTGCTAAAATAAATGTAATCAAGTCTACAAAATTCACGGTACCTGCATCAAGACAATGAAGAGATATCATATGTATAGGACTACGAAAGAAGGTAATAATTTGAACGAAAAGCACGCAATTTGTCCAAATCCCATTTCCTATATTTTGTTAATAATAGTATCTAATATTCTCGAATGTAAAGCGCAGTAAAATGTACACGTCTTTACAGAAGGCTACAAAAATACAGACATCTGCCTCTCCAGCTACATTTTGACGTGCGTAACTGAAGCTATGGCAAAGAACACAGTGACATACGTAGTTCGGTAAACATATTATGAGGCTTAACATTATCAGTATATTGCAATGTAATGTACTATATATGTAATGATATATATTTTTTTTTTTTTTTTAAATTTGCGACTCCGCGTATGCAATGTAAGAGGGCCATATCCAAAATAGAGTGCCGTAAAGATATTATCTTAACAACGCATAGCTGCTTGTTTGTATGTTTCAGATATATGGTTGAGGACTGATTGAGAACAGTCGGCACAAAATCTGTAAATAATACGATAATACTCATGGGAATATAAGATTATTCTTTTACTGCATGTTCCTTCAGCAGGTACTTAACTGCTCTACACTTCCTTTCGGAGATGAAAACATCTTTCCAAATAGGTTGTTTAGGCGGAGAAATTTCCTGTGGTTTCTGTGGATCCTGTTCAATTGCTTCCACACCATCAAGCTTTTTTTCCTTTGAAGGAATTTTATAAGTTCATAGAACATAAAAATGTCCCCTAGATCCATATCTGGTGAGTAGGCGGGCTCTCTCCCTTGTGGAATATAGTGTTGATCACAGAATTCCCGCCCAAGTTGGGCCGAATAGGCAGGTGTTTTGACACTGCTGGATTTTACGTGCTTTACCAGTTTAGATATTATTAATGATGAACTACATCAGGAAACGTATCAGAATATGTGAATGTAAAATGGTGGTTAATTTTCTGACCTGCTGTGTCATACCGATTTTGCTCAGTGCCGTCACAATTGAAGAATGACGACGACATTCTTGTGGTGACATTAATGAGCTTGACACGTACTTCGTAGACGAGGAGAAGCAATGTACAGGGGTTGTGGTCATTGTTGTTTTATTTCTTGATGAAGAACAAAGCAAACATTTCTTGGCCTTCTGCTGTGTTAATAAGTTTTCTTCGGTTTCTATATTTCAAGAAATTAAGACGTTACGTAAGGCGATTTTGTATGTACTGCTGTTGTAGCAGTTGTGGAACAAATTTGAATGAGACGTAACTTCATTCTGGTCAAATGGTTTGACGTAAGCAATACAAATTACTACTTTTTCGGCCATTATGTAAGTAAGTTAATCACTATTTTATTTTCGACAAAATCACTCCAGTTGTCTAGCCACAGCGTCTGCTTGGTTCCCCATGCTCACCACCTCCACGACCAAACCACTCAAAGTGACTCGTTGTTATTCAATGTTTTATTTTACAACAGTATTTATATATCATTTTTAGGCGGTTTCGCAAAATTGGAAAAAGCGACTATAAGCTTCGTCGTGTCTGTCTGTCCGTCCGCCCTTCCGTCCGCATGGAACAACTTTGCATTAATTTTCATTAATTTTTGCATTTGAGTATTTTTAAAAAATCTTCACGCTTAATTAAAATTTCACAAGTATAAATAATATTTTTCTTGAAGATTTATACATTTATGACAATACCGCGCTGAATTCTTTTTAGAACGAGAAGTGTTAACAGACACAAGTTGTAGATAAAATCATAACACGCATCTTATGTTTATTGGACCGTGTATCATCTTCATAGTTGAATAGAGAGAGACCAGCTTGATGTCACTTGCTTTATTATTTCATTATTTACTGCTCAACATGTTTCGGATGTTAATACATCCATCCTCAGGAGCTTGCGACTTATTTGTTGAGTTATTTCATGGGTTG
>Ga0131853_10023224_pt1 | contig 11202 bp, 8 predicted proteins | sample TergutLab28metaG_FD_92764 | JGI IMG/M metagenome (GOLD analysis project Ga0131853, IMG submission 92764) | Labiotermes labralis P1 segment gut microbial communities from Petit-Saut dam, French Guiana - Lab288 P1 (version 2) (version 2) | ecosystem: Host-associated > Arthropoda: Insects >...
AAAAAATTCACGCATGCGCACTAAGGTTCAAGGTCGGCTCATGCAAGCGCGCTAGATTATAATCCATCAGGTGTTCGCATAACAAAATACGGTCGGATACTTTTCTAACAGACCTCGTATTTTTGGGTGTTATGGATTAGTTGAAGGTGTTAGCACACATATTAACTCTTCATGTTAAATCCTACGTTCTGCCCACAGAATGTATATGTTTTGTATGTATCTCAGAACAGAAGGTGATTATTTCCTATACAGCATTAACTTGGTGGTTTTTATAGTAGCGGAGGGAGTGTGTTTACTGTGCGGTACGAGGTTTTTTTTTTTTGCGTTGCAGCAGCGGTAGGGAAACTGTAGGGGATTTTGCTTGCCGGACTGCTGACTTGAAGTCAGTATACATCCGGAGGATCCTGAGACCAGCCATCTCGATACAGGTTTTCTTGGTTTTCCCCTGCCTTCAAGCAAGTGCTAAGGTCGTTCCAAAAATCCCAAGTCGGAACTGTGTGCCTCTCGTGCAGCCCCCTCCCGATTTAAATCCATGAAAATTAAAACTCTTGCTTCGAAGTTAAAAATACTCAAGTTCCAGAATTATGCGCTGTACAATTTAGGAGAAATCGGGAATTCCGCGGCCCATTTTTCAGACTGCTGCTGTCACTAGTCTGTAACTACACCTTCCTTTTTATACGTCTGCTACCAGATGGACGACTGGACGAAGCTCTGAAACCTTCAAACTGGTGCTCAGATATGGCAACGAAACCGAACAATTACACGTCTTTGTATATAAGTATCGTATCTTATAAGCATAGTGTTCATCACACATGTTTCGGCCACTCTTGTGACCATCCTCAGGGAGGTGCATTAGAAAAGATGGATAAGTTTAGATATTACAAACGAATGTGTGTTTGTGTGCGCGCGCGTGTGTGAACGAATGGAAAGATGTAGAATACAAAGCCTCCCCCCCCCCCGCCCTTTTATAAAGCTGCCCTTCATTGCTCCACTGCTGGCCATTTTCTTCTCCGCCTCTAGTACTTTCATCTCCAAAGGGCTAAATGAAAGTTGTGCAGCAGAAAGTTGTCTGGGTGGAGGAATATTCTGGAAGCGTTTTTCAGGAATTCTTAACATCGGTGCGTCATCAGCAGTTGCGTATCTGAATGCAGTGCTGGATAATTACATTCTTCAGGAAATAAGAACAAGTTTGCGTGCCCTAATGCCATACGAAATGTAATTTTCGTTACGTCAGAGTTAGCTCGTTTCTTCAGGCTGATTTTTGTGGTTCTTTCGGGAGTCATAATGTTGTTCCCTTCGGGGGGGGGGGTGGGGGGGGCGGGAGCAGGGAGTTTGGTACTGTTGCCTTCCTGCGACCCATCGAAGTGTTCATCTGACCCAGAAGTTTGAGAAATGTTACCCCATAGGAACTCATAGTGTTTTGATCCTGTCCTGTGAAGTGTGTTCCATGGCAATACTGTTATTGGCTCTTTAAATTGTGCACTCTCGCTAATTGGTCAGAGAGGAACGCCTCGTGTATTGTGCGGTCGATAAATGATATAGTCCGGCCACTTGCTGGGCCTTTGATATACCCACCGACTGTTAGTAAAGGACCCCTGTCGTTCCAGAGACCAGCATCATACTCTCTGCTTCGCATTTGCGGTGTTGGTTGATGGTAATTCGTGGACATATCGCCTGGAGAGCTGCAGCCAAACACTTGTTGAAAACAAGTGAACAGTAAATTGCTGTTGTATACTCGCGCTGTCGTCAACAGAACAAAGTCATAATACAAGGACAGCTAACGAAGTCATTCGAAAATTTGACAGAGTTTGAAGATTTGAAGTAAAGTAGCAAATAAACATAACATTGACGAAGATATGAAGAGCAGATTTAATTCTGAAACAGTGTCCAATTGTGGAGTTCAAAACTAGTCCATGTACCGTCTAAAAATTGAAGGACCAAGTAAGCACAAGACAGGCAATGTACGTGTGACGTAGCTTTGAGGCACGTTTGCCTAACCATTGTTGCGGTATAAAAGCAGTACGTATTACGTATTCTAAGTGTGTGTTTGTAGCCTTAGTTATCCAGCATTCAAAGCGCATGCGCTGTAGTGCATTGTCGTCAGTGGGCCTGTCCGGCTCTACCATATTTTTTTTCCACATTATCTCATAAACGGCACGATTTTCGGGTAAAAGTCAGGTTCTAACGACCCTTGTATGTTCTGAACATATTTTCTAAAAATGCTTAAATGTCAGATTTCACTTCAGTACTTCCACTGGGAGCCGAGTTGTTCCATGCGGGCGGACGGACATGACGAAGCTAACAGTCGCTTTTCGCAATTTTGCGAACGCGCCCGAAATCGGTAATTGCAGAAGTTTTTGATTGGTGTGAAACTTTGGATCTCTCAACGTAGGATATAATAAAAGCATGATACTGAAGAGAGGATGTGGACTTTGTTAGCGGATTGCTGGACTAGTGCATTGTCTGTTGGTCCGACCGGCTACGTAAATAGGACAAATTTCCATCCTTAGATGAGACTTTTCAGCGGCATCTGCTCATTTATGCCCGTTAGAAAGAAATAATTATTCCGTTCCCCTTACATCCCTTGATTTCGACACATTGCGTGACTCACTGGTCGACCTTTGACTCCGTCACTGCGTCTGAAGTTGGATTTGCCTGTACAAAATACAGTTCGTAGTTGTTTTTGTGCTGATTGTACACTCGGTGGTTTGAACTGCTCGTAGATGACTTTCACATTGAATTCGATGTGTTTCGTAGGTAAAGTCTGCATCGTTACGTTGTTCTTGCTGCAAATCATGTGGTAAAAAGCCAAACCAGTTCACGTAATAAAATGTGGATGACGAAGCGTTCTTTTGAATAGTAACAGACAGTCGCCTGCTGAGATTGTGGGTTCGAATCCCACCGACAGACATGGGTGTTTGTCTGTGAGTGTTGTGTGTGGTCAGGTACTTGTCTCTGCGACGAGCCGATCACTCGTCCAGAGGAGTCTTCCGACTGTGGTGCGTCGTTGTGTGTGATCTAGAAACCTCGTGAATGAGGAGGCCCTGGCCCACTGGGGGCTGTCGCGCCAAAAACAAACGAAAAAAGTAACAAACAGTAGACTTGCCTGCTTTATGATTGTATTAATTTCAACTAATATTTTGATGTTCTGCAGACCGTGCATCTCAGTATAATCTTAGTAATTAACCAACTTAATGCACAAAATCTTGTTTTATAATAAGTTTATTATAGGTCTCTACAGGTTGAAAGAAGTCTTCTCGCAACCTGTGCACCGGACGGCCACCTACAGAGTGTGATGATACCAGATGTTGTATAATACAATTTTGACCACCTCATGATGAGCACGTAGTGCTCGAAACATGTAGAGGCATATAATAAACTTACTATAAAACAATATTTTGTCCATCAAGTTCGTTAATTACTAAGATTCAACTAATATTATTTTCCCTGACGCCGATTTTGCAGGGCTGAAGCATATAGACGAGTTAAATAAATTGTTTTGTCCCCAATTTACCTTATTATGTGTAGTCCACTGGTTTGTTTTAGATAAATACATATTACCTTGTGTTTTGATTCTCTCAACGACAGGCTTATATTAAAATAAGTTAAAAGATAGGAGTTGTTTTTAAACTGTAGAGTGACTTGTATCTCGGATTTTCTGGTATAACTGTGGTGAAGAGTGCGGAATTTTTAGAAATGCTGAAATTAATTCCCTACTCCTATATTCGTATTTTCTTGTGTATAATTATACGCCTTTAATTTCAGTCCATTACTTTCATATGTCAAATAGCAAACCGCTGTCCAATCACCAGTAGGGTTAATTACGCCTTGTGCCTCTTGATTTTTACTGTAATGTTGAGTCAGAATTTCTCTTACCAAAACTTTAATAACAGTTGCATTGCGCATTTCTGTACACAGTGCGGCACCCCCAGTTTATTCCTTTTACATTCTCCGACTATCACTAATGATAAATCAGCATCAGGGCCATAATTGAGACAATAAAGGAGGATTGTTGTAATTCCTGCGGCATGCCCGCACATCCCTGCCATGGCAAGGTCAATCAGCACCACGTCATCCTCTGTGAGTACTGCAGCTGAATTGATATTGAATGATACGTTGTGCTTTACAATTTCGTTCCAACATTTTCAACGCAATTTTACGGTATTTTGAACTTTATTGCTGATAGAAAAAGTAAAACAATCTCAACTCTAAAGTTCATATACGAGGATTAATAATGGAACGGTCATTTCAGAAGTTTTATATGACGCCTTGTGGACAGGTCGGCTTTTCATTTACTGTATTTGTGCTGTCTGTAGAAAGGAATACCTCAGAGAGGGATATTAATGTAGCGGTCTGTTTCACTGGGTATTAAGTTAGCCTGAAACACGGCTCCGACTTGTACGTCACGGATTGCTATACAGGGTGTGCTTATTTTCTTGGAATATTTTAAGAGCGTGACCCTGAGGGGGAAAAAGTATTAATGAAGCAGTTCTCTACATTGGCTTCTTAATCCTATACAACCTGCTTAGTGTTCCACACGACATTTTCACTAATACAGACGTGATATGTCGCCCTTTATGCTGTTATTATAAGTATATTTTCCCGAAGAAGGAGGCGGGTTAGCTTAGTTGATATAGTGACTGGGATGCGAACTGAACTATCTGGGGTTGAAATCCCGGTAGGCGCAAGAGATTTTTCTGTTTTGAAAATCGTCCAGATCCTCTCTAGGAACTAGCCTCGTATTCAGGGGACTCTGAGGCTAAAACGCCAGGGCGTAATATTCAGTACTCGCCTTGCTCTAGCGGCGAGGTTAGAAGTGAGTACAAGTATGTGTTTATTCCACGTGTATATACAGCGCATGCCTTCATGTTGTGGACAGGCACCGTTTTGCTGCCACCCGTATCTTTTCCTGAAGGTAATGCGGTACCGGAACATACATGGATATATGCAGGCATATGTCGTATGAACGATTTGAGAGCACGCGTTTAAACGAAACCAGCAGTGTTACCAACATCTTCAGAGACATGTTGATTTGTGTACGTAAATAATTGCTGAGGAGTTGAGACCGAGGAAGGTGATCTGCATATAGAAATCTGTTTAGGTATGTAATGTAGTCTGATATATTTAAATTAGATCTGATTCCACATTCCATTGTGCAGATTAAGGTTGAGTATGATTTACCAGCACCTAATTCTGGCAACGTGCAGAGCAACAACAGATACGACGCTCACGCACATCGTGTCTCGTGTCGAAACATGTCGTAGCTGTGTATCACGTCTCATATTCAGCGTGAAGCAATATGTGGTGGTGGCGGCGGCGGCGGCGGCGGCGGCGACGGTCGTTGTGGCAGTGGTGGTAGGAGTCGTGGTGATGGTGGCGGCGGCGGTGGCGGCGGTGGCGGCGGCTGCGGCGGTAGTGGTAAAGGCTACAGCGATTTTCTGTGACGCTAGCCGCGTATTAAAGTTCAGTGCGTTTGTTCGAAACGAATTACCGAGAAATCGAGCCGTGTTCATCTTCCTGCAATAACAACTGCATGTAATACGATTGGCAAGCCTGTGATATTGTGTAGATTCCCACAACCCGTAAACAGGAAATAAAACCCCTGGAGCGACTTTTCAACGGAGAAGTTCCGGGGTGACATTTGAACTGTCTTGACACTTTGCTAAAGCGGAGATTGGTCTGGCAGTGGACTTGAATTTCTTCCTGACTGGTTATGCTTTGCTACCCGGTCAATGTACGTGGTTCATAATATTGGTACCCTTCCGTTTGTAATTTTTAATTCTGTTGTACAGGCTGGCTAGTTTTGTTTGCTGCATTCCCGATGAACAAGCCAAAAAAACAAACATATACGTTGTATCCCGAAAAAAGAGTGAAATGCCTTTACGGGTTATTGAAATAGTACATTGCTCTAAGAATACGAGCTTCAAGTGTATGTTTTATTTTGTTCTAACTTGTCGTGGTGTTAATCATATTTTTCTAGTTATGAATACATTCTTATTGTTATGTTTATATATTCTTATTGTTATGAATGTTCTGTATATTCTGTTTTCATCGTACCATCTGGCATTCTTCGGCTACCCCCTAACTGGGGTTTCTCCGTGCTTTTTCCTCAGTTGTAAGGCATATGCCAGGGTATAACTCGCAAAGACGCGGCACGGCCCGTGCTCTTCCCAATTAGTTAACTGTGTTGTTCTGTGTATTGTTTGTGTCGATTGTGTTGTTCTATGTTTTGTTTGTGTGTAAATGTGTACTGTACTGCTGCCACCGGGTGTCAACCCAATTGCATTTAACAAATATATCATATATCATATGTGAGTGAATTAATGACTGGGGGGAAAAAAAAAGTTACAAGAAACTGTACACAGTACTCTCTTGCTTGGGTGTTTTTACCTTTGGTACATGTTGTAAAATTCTAATTTATCTCGTATGTATTGTTGCTATTTTTAAGTTTTCATGTGTGTAATTGTTGTTGGTTGGCCGTGTGGTTTGTTGTAGTTATCGTATGTGTATTTGCTGTACTGTGTGTGTATTGCTGTTTTTACTTTAGATGTCGGACTGCTGGCTAGAAGTCAGTACTCGGAAGGTCCTGCGACCGGCCATCTCGACACAGGTTTTTCTTGGTTTCCCTGTGCCTAAAAGCAAATGCTCAGACGGTTCCCAACATTCCAAGTTGCCACTACATGCTTCTCATGAAGCCCTCCCGACTTAAATTTAGTAGTAACCAATTACATGTTTTGTTTACATGTAAAATAACCACTGCCACCGGGTAACAGCCCAATTGCAGTAAATATATTATTATATTATTTGTATCATATATATCACTTGTGCGTGTCGTGGATCATTCTTTATGATCAATCGAATCTTAAATCCAGGCATATATAAGTCCATGGGTGTAGGGTGGAATGAATAGGCAAAAAATAATTTTTAATTTCATTTTTTTTGTCATGTGTCAGCGGGTGTAGTTATAGCTGTAGTTAGCTGAACGGTTGGAACAACAGTGAGAACTATGTGTTGTTGTTGTTGTTACTGCCATTTCTGACTCCTGAAACACAGCAGTCAGCTGTTGTGTACATTCGTATTGAAACTCTGAAGTTTAGTCGTGATGCGTTTGTGTCTCGTGTGGTTCTGATACAACACCGCAAATTTCGATCAGCCGCTTTAAACGGTTATTTTCAAGTGGAGGCACAGCGTGTTATTCTTTTTTAGGTAAGAACTAAATTTTTATACGCGTTTTCAGTTTATGGCGCTGCGACCGTACCTGTAAATACGAGAGTACCTAGACTAGTTCAGCCACTAGGTCTGGTTTACGCAGCTTCAGAAAATGGAACACCCTGTATATTAATTGCATGGACTTCTGGCTTGAAGGGATTGAACTCTGCTGTTCATGTCAGAAATGACCGTTGTTTCTGAGCGGTAACTCTTGTTATGTAACGTCGGGACATTTTAAAGCATTAATATTGCGTCGTATATACGTCGCTAGCTATGTCTTTCACATGGATTATCATGCCAGTTCACTTTGTGATGTGATCCTGCTTAGGCACTCATCTCTGGTACTTGGTATTCGCTGAGAACCTATCCCTGGTGAAAACTCATACAGCTTATGGAGGGTGGGTTGGTCGCAGAGGTAAGAGTTGTAGCCTGCCCACGGAGATTAAATTCCTCTGTGTCTTCTTGGTCAAAAGAGTAATAATGAAATTCGGTACTTCATGATTTCACATTGGGTACAATAGCACTCTGTTACTGTCAAACACCCCGTCTTTCCAGCATTACCATTGACAATTATATTTCACGATCGGCCGGTTACATAATACACGTTATTGAGTTCTTCGTGTTATGAAAATTATCCGTGCACTTTTCTTGTATTACGCCGTAGTAGACAGAAGTTCTCAATTTCACATAATAATAATATTTACTAACTGCAGTTGGGTTGTCACCCGGTGGCAGTGGTTATTTTACATGTATACAAAATGTGAAATTGGTTACTACTAAATTTAAGTAGGGAGGGCTACATGAGAAGCATGTAGTGGCAACTTGGAATCTTAGGAACCATCTCAGCATTTGCTTTAAGGCACAGGGAAACCAAGAAAATCTGTGTCGAGGTGGCCGGTCGCAGGACCTTCCGAATACTGACTTCTAGCCAGCAGTCCGGCATCTAAAGTAAAAACAGCAATACACATATAGTACAACAGATACACATAAGATGACAACAATACACACAACTACAACAGTACAAACAAGACAACTACAACAATACACACGGCCAACCAACAACAGTTACACACTAGATAACTTAACTAGCAACAATACACACGAGACAAATTAGAATACAACATGTACAAAAGGTAAAAACACCCAAATAAGAGAGTACTGTGTACAGTTTCTTGTAGTTGTTTTTTCCCCAATCATTAATTCACTCACTGTAAGAAGAACGTGCTTTAACCTGCTGGTGGTGTATTGTCGAGTTTTTATTGGGTGTTAATAATTTCACCGTCTTAAAGCTAAATTGAACTTGTTACGAAACCGTATAAGTTCGAAATTAATTTCCGTTCGTTGCTTTGCAAAGATGACTCAGTCTGTTTGTTACGAAGCAGTAGGAAAACGTGATTGGAGCGCAGAGTTGTCACAGGTAGACTCTAATTTGTATTTGACCACACATTTCGTTTTATTCAGCTCGTGACATAACTGATGTGTTCTTTGTACTAGTGGCAGGTCGATTGTGTTGCGTAACCCAGTGCAAGCAAAGTAGCTTGCCACTCAAGTATACAGTGTGTATCTTTTATCGTGTCACTGAGCAAGGTGGCCGTTAGGGGATGTCCAGGCGGATGCAGGCTTTCGTTTGCGAGAAATATATTGTGTTAATCAGTGCCGTCGGTTGGGGGGGGGGGAGGCCGAAAAAACTTCTGCGTCGGGAACCGAAACAGCTGTCGGCGGTACTGATGTTCAGGGACGCAGTTAAACACTCTGTATAACGACTTTTGGTCTTCAGGTACTTAACAGCAGTAGATTGTCGTGACTGATCGGCACTCCTTGTGTCCATGTTCCCGGTCAAAATGTTCCAGAGATGTGGCTGTATGACAGGGATTTTCGTACCTTCTGTGGGTCCTCCCAAGAAAGTACCGAAATTTGGTCAATGCCTTACGAACTGTTAAAGCTTCGGCCGAAACAATTGAAATTTGAATTAAATGTAGCGTTACCAGATAATGGGACCAAGGCTGCCACACCCTGACACCCCTCTCAAAGAAGTGAGAACTTTACTGATGCCACATTCTCTTGCATTTTTTTTATTTGGGAGTGAAAATAAATTGAAAACGGAATTGGGAGAAGTAACGTAGTTCTATATAAATGTTGTGTAATTCTGTTTGTAGTTGTCTTTAAGGCCTGTTCATTGTTTCGTGCTGCCTCTGTTGAGTTTCCTTGCGATTGCATGTAGATATAGAAACGACAACCATTTTTTGACAGTGTATGAATTGCCTGTTTCTTTACTAAACTTAGAAGATAATTAGTAACACATAATCGAAGTAGACGAACAATGAATGTGTGTTAATTGAAAGCCGCAGCGGAATGGTAATGTTGATGGTGAAGACCTGACATCAGGTTCTCTAAGAGCAGTGCCCCAGAAAGTGCGGATCCGACAGTGCGGAAGCCACTGGCCCGTTGTCATATGTAGACGATGTAAGAACTGCGTCGTATAGAACAAAATACCGCAGGCGGCAAAACTGAATACGTAGATCGATACTTATATAATGAGCCAACTAATGCACATTTAAAAACATGTGTTCAGTCACATGGTGTTATTCTTCAGCAACATGTTTCGGTCTGTCCTGTGACCATCGGGGCGTCGTATAACAAGAAAACATTTCATATACAAATAACTGCAAATGTCTATTAAGATGGATCTTCAGGAAGTGGGATGTGGGGGTATGGGCTGGATCTAGCTGGCTCAGGATAGGGACAGGTGGCGGGCATTTGTGACTGCGGTAATGAACCTTCGGGTTCCATAAAATGCGGAGAATTTCTTGACTAGCTGAAAACCTCTTAGCTTCTCAAAAAGGACGCTGCTCCATTGAGTAAGTAAGTACTATTACATTTGATATTGTCAAGCGACTGTTATGTTCTTGAACATTTTATGTTTACATCCTTGTTAAAATACAATAAAATCATGAGTGTTTATGTTGTTCAGTGGATGTGTGTGTTTGGCTCACACCCTGTTAAGATATGTGAACATAGAACACATCAAGTTCAGTACGAAGACTTCATATCTGTAATTGGCCATGGATTTCTGTGTATTCTGATTACAGGTACATCCCGTCTGAGGAACAGGATACATTAACTTTTGGCCTTAAGTGGAAAATGTGAAATAATTTGGAATGTGCACGCTATAGAATATCGAAGGGGGGTTAAAATAAGTAGAATTTTGGTTGCCCCCAAAAACGGCTGTTGGGAGTAATCACCACTTCGTTTCCACTGTTCGAAATGTAGTTCGAAATGAAATTATACTTACATAGTAGTTTGAATTGATATTTTCTTCGGGAAATTTTGGTCCTAACTTCATTTGGTCGGCAAATGGGATAGTGGTAAGTGGGGGGATTTCATTGTACAGAGTGCACAATAAAAACCCGTCGTGTCTGTCCCCTTCGACGCGTTTAAACTTGAGAAATGCTGGGCGGATTTTAATGAAATTTAATACTAGTGGCACCTGCAGAAAGCTACAAAGAATCCTCCTGGGTAGCCTTGCACCGCCGGTATTGTTGGTTTTCAAATTTTCGGTGTTTTTTTTGTTTATAGATGTTCCGTATTTATGGATGTGTTGCTGATATTCCAGTTTTCTCGGAAAAACAGACTCGAAGCTAACGCCTGTTTGTAATGTACATATTCTAAGCGTGTCAGTCACGACTTTGTCTTGATGTCCTCTTGGAACAGATCCGTTGGCCTACGTACCGTGAGGTAGCTGATGACATTACGTCGCCGCAAGGAGTAACAGCTTAACACGTATTTCGATGTTTTGCTGACCGTGCATCTCAGTATAATCTTAGTAATTAACCAACTTAATGCACAAAATCTTGTTTTATAATAAGTTTGTTATATGCCTCTACATGTTTTGAGCACTACTGTGCTCATCATCAGGAGGTCAAACTTGTATTATACAGTATCTGGTATCATTACACTGAAACAAGCGAGTGGTCTAACAAGTGAATGGTCTAA
>Ga0131853_10023226_pt1 | contig 11202 bp, 8 predicted proteins | sample TergutLab28metaG_FD_92764 | JGI IMG/M metagenome (GOLD analysis project Ga0131853, IMG submission 92764) | Labiotermes labralis P1 segment gut microbial communities from Petit-Saut dam, French Guiana - Lab288 P1 (version 2) (version 2) | ecosystem: Host-associated > Arthropoda: Insects >...
CAACCATATTAATTACAAGCACCACAACCACTAGACACCACTCTCTACCATACAAACATTAATTGCAAGCACCAGAACCACTAGACACCAACATATACCAGCTCAGCCATATTAATTACAAGCTCCAGAACCACTAGACACCACTCTCTACCAGCGCAAACATTAATTGCAAGCACCAGAACCACTAGACACCACTCTCTACCAGCACAACCATATTAATTACAAGCACCACAACCACTAGACACCACTCTCTACCAGCGCAAACATTAATTGCAAGCACCAGAACCACTAGACACCAACATATACCAGCTCAGTCATATTAATTACAAGCACCAGAACCACTAGACACCACTCTCTACCAGCACAACCACATCTCCGCAACAGGCACAACGTAACTTGAACTAACAATAACATTTATTTTGTCGCCATAGCGCAACAGCCCCCAGGGGGGCAATGCCTCCTCTGTGAGGTTCCTCGATCACACTCAGACACACTACAGTCGGTACGACTCCTCTGGACGAATGATCAGCCCGACGCAGAGACCTCTACCTGCACAACACACAACACTCACAACAGACAGACATCCATGCCGCCGGTGGAATTCGAACCCACAATCTCAGCAGGCGAGCGGCCGCAGACCTACGCCTTAGACAGCGCGGCTACCGAGTTCGGCCATATTAATGTTAATACTTGGGAAGAAATAAGCTAAAATGTAGTGATTTTCAGTGAAAAGGGAATTCGGACAGCCAACCCACAGCACAAACAAGAGTTGCGAAACAAAAGTTCCGCGGTCGCTGTGTTTCACACTAATATACTTACGTCAAGATAGGATTACCGGGTGCTGATAAGTCCTTAGCCCGACCAGGAAGGAGACAAGCTCGGAAGCATGTCAGGGTCGCGCGCGATTTCAACAACATCGTGACGCGAGCTGATATCAAGTTCCTTTTCCCGCAACGCAAGGCGCCGAAGGAAATTCGCGCAATTCTGACAGAAACATTAACCTGTTTCCTTTCTGGTCGGGCTAAGGACTTATCAGCACCCTGTAGTACAATTCAAAAATGTTTTTAACCATCATTAAACTACTTTAACATATTAAAATATTCTTGCATATGATTGATTTGACTGACAGAGCAACGTGTGTTGTATCAAATGTAAAATGAGATGTCAGTTCAAAACTTAACACGTAAAACTGTACACACTTCCCTGTGTGTATATTATACATGTGGCCGGAAGATGTCTGTACGGTCGCAACACAACGCCCAATTAAAGACACAGCACAGACAGCAGTTCATATCCCTTATCATTATATCTAGCCGATCCCAGTGGCCGCGCTGTCAAAAGCGTGGGTCTGCGGTCGCTAGATTGCTGGAATCGTGGGCTTGAATCCCGCCGGTGACATGCATGTCTGTCGCTTGTGACTGTTGTGTGTTGTCAGGTAGATGTCTCTGCGTCGGGCTGATCACTCGTCCAGAGGAGTCTTACTGAGTGTGGTGTGTCTGAGTGTCATTGTAAAGACTCAATAATGAGGTGACCCTGGCCCACAAGGGCCTGTTGCGCCGTGATAAATGTTTATATCTAATAGAAAGGGATGACAAACATGAAAATTAATAAGCATGAACATTAATAAGCTTATTTCGCTATTGTCCTCCTCCAGTCTTCTTGGTATTCTGTTGATATGATTTATTTTAATGATGAACACGTAATGATATTTGCCAGTGACAAGCCCTTTGGGCTGGTTTACGTTTGTCAGACTAGGAAGCCTCGCGCAAATTTATCCCTGCTGTCCATAGGGCTTGTTTTCATGAGCTCGACATTATTCATGTAATTGGCTTCCACGCCACAAATGTTTCTATTATTTGGGTCCATTAGTCATCGGTCATGATTGAAGGTGGTAAAGTTTTTGAATGAGGTTTGAGTTTCGGTCTTTTGTGTTGATAACTTTTCAGATCTTCTGCGTTGTTGGGCCTTTTGGACTCGTAGATGGTTTCTAGTGGTTTGTGCCGTTACGTGCAGCGAGTGTTTGCCAGACGACACGACGTAACATCTCAGAAGACTTGAATAATGTAGGTTTTGAATGTCTGAAGAAGGTCCCTCTTATGAGTGGATCAGAAATGAAATTGATCTAGAATATCGCTGTCTTTTGGTGTAGGTGTGTCACGGTGTGTTGTGTGCCACAGACACTGTTCCGTCGTTTCGGACGAACCTACTTGCTACCTACATAGGGTATATTAATCACCTTGCTGCTAATTGTGCTGTTTGTAGTTCCCCTGACACGACACAGCAGCACATTCCAGGTGGCAGTTTTCTTCATGCTCACTTCCTTAGGGCTATCCAATCTCACACAAGACGCCAAATTTGCTGGTTCTCTTATCAGAACTTCTCACCATGGACACTGCTGGTGCTGTTGTGGAGAACACGGAAGGTTTTCACAGGTGACGCAGATTTTGTTTGGGGGCGGGGGCGGGCGTTTCATTGCCCACCCAACTTTTATGAATCGTGCTGTGATCTTATCGTGTTTTACTGTGGCTTACGATCTAACATGTCTATTAAACTAGTTTGCTTTTAGACTTTTAGCGACGTTAGACCATCGCGCAGTACGATGCAGTGGATGGGATTTGGCCGGTGGAATTTTCAAACGATAGGCTGGGAGCGAGTCACTAATGCAGCGAGCGCCATGTTTGGTCTAAGACTTTCTGTCCTCCGTCAGTACACGTTACCTTGTCACACTGAAGTTCCAACCAAAATAAACACCCACCCCTCGCCATTTCACCACGCCCAGTAGGCCCGCCCGCCAACTCCGCTAAATCCTCCACCGGCCACAAACTAATCATCGTACTGTAAAGCAGCATCAGGGCGATGGAGTGCAAGAATGGTTGCAGATTGTTGCTGGACAGGTGTCAGAGAAGTACGAGTAAGAATATCACATAGAAAAAAATCATGACAACAACGTGAGATCTTCGTTCTTCTGGTATGTTACGCAATGTAGATCGATAGTTAGCGACGTTTCGGAGTAACCCATGAATTCCATCTACAAATACCAAGCAGTCTAAGGAGGTCTATCTGATCAGAATTGTTCAAACACTAGTAGTTGGTCAGCTTGTCAAAAAATTTATCATCTTTTGTGGAAAAAGAACTACATAGCCGTGAACAAAATAGCCTGGCGTAGACCCACGTCATCAGGCAAATGAAACACTCCGGCACCCTCATGTCTGACAACTAGCTAACTAATTAACTCCTTGGAGCACAGTCCTTCCTGAGAAGCTAACCGGCCCTCATCTAGTCAAGAAATTCCCCGCATTTTACGAAACCTGAATATTCCTTACCGCATTCGCAAGTGTCCGCCTTCTGTTCCTAACCTGAGCCAAATCAATCCAATCCATGCTTCCCCATCCCACTTTCTGAGATCCATTTTAATAATATCCTCCCCCCAACCTTAGGATTTCCAAGTGGTCTCTTTCCCCCAGACCCCCCCCCCCACCAAAGCCCTGTATGCACCTGGCATGTCTCCCATACGACACCCTCATACGTCATTTTATTTAGTATGTTCTAATGTTAGCCTTCCAACCCACGCTCAAGTCTCCAAGTTGTCGTTCATGACTACCGCCTATTTCATGCGTTGTCATCGTTCTGTTTGTGCCCGTTTCAGTAACTATCATCAGGTCTGTGATTCTGTTCAACGTAAAACAATCAAGCTAGAGGGCCTTGCCCTCCGCCACACGGAACGTACTGTACCTGTGCTGTGGCCTTGGTGCACCTGTCTGATTGTTCTGGTTCATAATTGCGGGTAAATGAAGTCGTTTTCACTTCACTTTTCCTGTCCATATAGAAGTCACTAACATGATAGGTCTTGTAAGTGACTGGTCACGACTTCGAATCGAGGTTAACGCGTGACGTTTGTACAATCGTAGTGAATTTCACTAACATTGGAAGTTCCGATCTGAATGTGTTAGTAACTTGTGTGTGTGTGTGTGTCTGTCTGTCTGTCTGTGTGTGTGCATTTTTATATTTATATTAACAGCATGTCCCATTACACAGTAACACTACATGCTTTACATAACTTAAGCTCTAGTTTTACAATAACTTTTATATTTAATAATCACAAAACTGTAGTGGAGATTCATTATAATGTCGATAACAATATTTTGATTTCTAGTCTTATAATTAATAATATTTACATACACTCTCTGCGATCTGTCTGTCTGTCTGTCTGTGTGTCTGCCTATCTATCTCATATAGTAAAGCGTCATTGCAAATCTGTAAAGACTGTAGATTTAAAAAATTTTACAAAATATGTAAATATTTATTGACGAGTGTTTTATTTGTCGTCGGCCAATTGCCACCTGTGTTTTTTATGTGTTTTATCATTTCATTCCTTTGGTTACGTAATTTTTTACACTGAAATGTTAAGCGGTCTGTAGTTTGTTCTTCTTCTTCCCACGGGCACATCGGATCATCTGTTAATCCAAATCTGTGAAAGTATGACCTTAGTTTCCCAAGTTCTGTTAGCATTGTTGTAAACTCTGGGAATACAGGAATTTTCTGTCATAGCCTATTCCTTACTGACGGGAAAAAAGCTCTAGTCACTGCTGCCTTCCCAATATTCGTCCACTGCTGTCGCCACATATGAAGTCCATTTTCCTTCTGTCACGTTATAACCACATCTCTTGGCATCTTGTCGTATACAACTGGTCCATCTTCCACAACAGCTGCTTTTGCCAGTCTATCCACCAACTCATTCCCCTGTATCCCCGCATGTCCTTTTACCCAGCCGAAATGGATAGTCCAATTTAAATGCGCCAGGGTGTGTGTGTGTGTGTGTGTGTGTGTGTGTGTGTTTCTGTGGTTTGTCTGTGGTGTGTCTGTGTGTATGTCTGTTTGTGTGTCTGTGTTTGTATATGTGTGTATATCTGTGTGTATGTATGTATGTATGTATGTATGTAAGTACAATTGACAGGTTATTCTTATATCTTCAAAACACACTAAAAATCAATAAACCCTTCACATAAAATTATCTAAAATTTAAGCACACAGCAATGTACAGTTCGGTATGCCAGAACGTACGTAATTGGTTCTAGAACCTCTTTCGTTATAGAATGTGTTCGTTCTAGCATACATTGAAATATGTGTATTTAGGGATAATACGATCCAGGCCCACAGCCTACGGCAAAGTTACTCTCCAACACAACCATTTGAACAGGAAAACTATAATACAAAATAAAAAATATAAGTGTAAAAACAATATAAAATTAATTTATTTAAATCTTATACACTGTGCATGTAAATTTGAAAAGCATAAACCGTCTAACGCACATGAGCAGCATAAACAGTCTCTCCCTAGTGACAACTATAATCGAACTTTCCTTAGTAAATAAGAGTAATATTCCTCCGCGCTCGCTGTAGCACATCCCACTGTACCACTTTAAATACACACACATATATATATATATATATATGACGAGTGCAGGTCTTTGTTCATTAGAACGGGTGAACTGAGGATACCCGTTTCCGGTAAGTGAGGCTACGTCGTTTGGTGGGCGGTTCTAGACATCTCGGACGAAGTTATTGCCTTCATCCTGAAGGGCCAAATAAACACCCGTAACTACTCATCAAATGACACTGCGTCCCGTGCCAGAAGATCGAAGCCCTAGCCTGTACCGTGTCTTCGTTCGGTTTGATTCAATATGGCGATATTGCGTTGCTCCACGCGGAGTTCATTTCTATCAGCTGTGACACCGACTGGGCTGTAAAGAAGGCTGGACCTAAACAGTAAGTTATAATCCAGATACAACAAATTACGTTTGTAACTGATAATACGTTAAGATTGGGAGTTGGAAATTTTAAGGGAAGAGAATGAGAGTGTGTTCTACTGCGTTCTGACGTCGTGCTTGCTGGAAGTGGGCCTGCTGTACTCCGCGCGATCTGTCAATGTCGTCCTCCGTACCGCCATTTTGTTTTAAACTGAATCCATCCCGTTGTGCTGTGATGACATATTGGTATTGACATACGTATATATATATATATATTACCGTCAACACAACAAACCTTTAATATCATCAACAAATGCAACATGATTATATAATGTAATATATTCCGTCTATACACAATTATATATATCGGCATAGTGATATTATATACTCGGATTACATTATGGCCTTTTTTTCCCACGCGAAGCAGGGGATGTAACGTTTTTATGTGTGCGTAATTCGGAACGATTTTTTTTGGGCGAAGCATTGCCAGTTAAAAAAGATATTGGCGCAACACTTCAGTACCTTAGTTTTGATGTTCTTGTATTGACAGGTGGAGCGGGCTTGGCTAGCTGTAAATTTGACTGAGGCCATCCCGTTGTGTAGTAACAAAATTATACAGGGAGAGTCTTTAGTTAGAGGCCCCAAACTACTGTCTATAAAAATTATGTTATTGAGATAATGACTTGAAATTTTATATACTACAAACCGGGAACGATGCAAAATAGGACCTGCTCATAACCGATGCTGAAAATGGTCTCCTTTCACATCCAAGCACACTTGAATGCGTTTCTCCAAATTCTGGAATACTTTTCCCAAAGTGTCGACGTTGACGGCTTGAATCTCTTGGCGTATAGCGTATTTGAGCTGTTCGAATGTGCGGGGTGTATTTTTGTACACTTTGCCCTTCAATAGGCCCCAAAGAAAGAAGTCGGCAGGCGTTAGATCGGCTTCCCCTTGTCTGTAACTTTTTAACCAATTTCTGGAAGCAACACTTCGATGGTGCACGTCTTCCACCAAATTCCGTTCGAAATGCCGTCTGGCATGCTTTAAGTGAATCTGTTTGCCAGTATTTACAACGAGAAACCCACGCTGTTCGACTGTATACATAGACAATAGTTTGGGGCCTCTAACGAGAGACTCACCCTGTATAATGTAACATATTCCGTCTATACACAACTATACATCAGCATAGTGTATTACATACTAAGATTACATTATGGCGCCATAATGTAATCTGAGTATATAATATCACTGTGTTGATATATAGTTGTGTTTAGACAGAATATGTTATATTACATAATTTTGTTACTACACAACAGGATGGCCTCTGTCAAATGCAACACGTTTCGGCCCTTAAGAATCATTAGCCGCAAAAATATATTATTGAAAACGTACGTAGCTGTGTATGTAGATGTTTTGAAATTTGTGAGGTCTCAAATTTAAAAGCTTGTACAAAATTGTAGCATTGAAGTATATGCAGGGCGTTTCATAATGTTCTGCGTGATTACATTTATAACAAGAAAACCAAAGGACCTACCTTAATGGAATTGTTCACATCCACAGGAAAACTGATTTTTTTTTGACAACTTTAGATGTTCGATGTGTGCACCACGGGTGACACGGCACACATCGATACGATGTTCAAGTTCTTGCCACATACGCGTCAACATGGGTGCATCGATATTCTTCACTGCTGCAATGATCCGTACCTTTAGGTCAGCGAGGTCACGTAGCAATGGCACTTTGCGTACTTTGCACGAAATGCACTTTGCACAGTAACCACAGATTTACTGGTATGATATTCCAACACACAAAACGGCTTCTCCCCCGGAGCGGCCATTTTCTCACTTCATACACTCGCATCGCCTAGCGGCAGAAATGTGAACTACGAAGAAAACCAACTTACTGATAAAAAAAATTAAGTTGTTCCTTCTGTCTGTACAGGTTTCGTAAATACGTGTCCTACGGTTTCCTGTAATAGATTTTTGTAATCCCTAAGTACATTATGAAACGCCCTGTATATATAATGTTGGATATGATGTATTTTTCTCCCCGTTATTCCTAAAATAGTTAAATTTCTTACAATTGTGTTGACCGGCTGTTATGTGCTTGAATTTTCAGTTGCGTGCTATCGCCGATGATGGCACAGGATTGTTGTAGTTTTGATATGGACTGCGTATTACTGTCTTGGGTCAGTAATTGTATGAATTTCGGGTACTAACGTACGTGACCGATTACGGCGCAGTTTGAGGTAATTCCATAAAGACTTTTGTGTGTAGAGATTTTAAAATGAATCTTGGGAGTATTTCAGCTGCATTAACATTCCTCCTACCTGCTGGATGTGCCCGTCACCATTAACCTACGTCATCACTTGCGCGCATTCCACATCAGGGCAGTCGGGCTGGAGAAGTCTGCCGAAACAAATCAACATAAGCACCGGTATAGCGGTACATAACAGTGCGAGGGTCGCAGAGCGGGCACGCTTTGTACAGTCGGGGAAATTAGGATATGTGATTAGATTATATCTTTATTATAAAGGGTCATTGTTTTATCTGGCAACTCTCGGTTTCCACTTCCTTGCGGCTTCCTAATTGCATTAACGTATCCCACTCTTCCGATTGTCCATACGCGCGGCGGGAAGTGACAATTTATACTTGTCATTTAAAGTAGAGGACTCTGTATTTACCCCTAATATATATAAGCGCAGTGTTTCAGTAACAAACTAACTCAGCAGAGTAGAATCTTTTTTAAAGGGCTGTTGGTCTAGAAGTTCCGTGACTTTTAAGGGACCCGTGGTTGCACTCGGCACTGTCATTGTCCCGCCTTCTTCATGAACCCGCTCTGCACTAACCGAATCCAGTCCACAGTATTTTGCTGAGCTCAAATTTAACCTTTTGACGCCTAATGTCAACTATAGTGGTCGCACCGCACTGCTAACCTCTAAAGTTGCATTTTATGTATTTACTTAACAAATATAGGTACTGAATATTTTAAACATAGTATATATTCTCCGTTTTTTTTCTTTTCAAAATGCAGTTTGTTTCATAATTCCAATGTATTTGTTTCCTGTATTATTCACATTTTATATACAGGGCTTGCTAAAATTAAAAAAATAATTCTGGCGCCAAAAGGTTAATATTATAATCCTACTTACTGGAAGGTCAACCAAGAGACTTTTGTACTTGTGATTATATTTTATTCTTATCTTTCTGTCAGTTGCTGTTTTGAACTGTCTGTTTATGTTGTTGTACCTACTAAAACCGGAGTACATGGTGGTGTTGTTGGTTGAGGCACTGCGTTACCAGCCACAAGTCCCGATGGGGCCACTGCGATTTTTCATTGCCTTAACCCTTAAAGAACCAGAGAGAGAGAGATAGAGAGAGGGAGAGTCCCCACCCGGGGGAGGGGAAGAACATCAGTTTAATAGAAGGTTCCCAAGCTTCGCCCGCTCGTACTTCTGCTAGGTTTAAAGGTATAAATATTGTCTGTTCTATATAAGGACTCAGTGCGTACCACACAGTAAACACTCCACCTCGGTTACGAAAAGATAAATAAATGACGTATAAGGCAGAAGTTGCAATTTTTCCTGAGATTCGTAAATAGCACTTGAACACAGTGCGAGCAGCACCTACAATTTTTGAATGTTACATCTGGCGATATGTATATTACCTCTGGACTTCAAAAGGTTAATCAGTGCGGGCGCACTATGAATCTGGGGTCGACTCAGCCTCTAACAGAAATGAGTACCAGGGATATCTCCTGGGGATAGGGGGGGGGTGGTAGAGGCGGCCAATTCGTAGCGCTGACAAACTTACGGCCTACATGTGCTGATTTTTGTAGGAATTCGGTGAGCGTCAACCTCCTGGATCTCTACCTTTATTTTCTGCATATTAAAACCCTCCCGTTATGTAAACTGAATGGCACAACTGGCGGTTGCAGTAAAGGTAAATCAGTCCCATTACAGGCCCGAGGTTCGCTAAGGGTTCCAGGAAGTTAAGGTTCCCAGATTACGTGACAATGGCCCAGGATGGTAGTAAGGTTGTCAGCCCTACGCACCGGCCGCTTTTCACCCCCCCCACCCCCAGGAAATACTCCTGTTACTCATTTCTGTTCCTGGGGTCAACGCAGCCTCTAACAGAAATGAGTACCAGGAGCATTTCCTGGGGGTAAAGGCGGCCGGTGCGTAAGACTGAAAACCTTACCGCCATCCTGTGCCTTTGTCATGAAATCTGGGAACCTTAACTTCCTGGAATCCTCTGGGCCACTCCAGACCTTTAACGGGACTGATTTACCTTTCACTCATTTCTGTTAGAGGCTGAGTCGACTCCAGTGCCATAGTGCGATCAGAAGGATTTTATGTCAATGAAAAATTCCAATGAAACCATCTGGAATCGACCTTCCGACTTGTAGCGCAGCACTTTAACCGCTGTGCTAACGAGGTCCCCGCGGCTGCAGTAACATACTGAATAAACATGTCGTACAAACCTGATGGCATATAACCGATTGTTAGGCCTACGTTACATTTATGTTCTACACATATTTGCATATTGTGTCTGCTCTGGTCAGACGTACGTATTATCTCCTGATTTTGCTTAATTATAAAGCCACGGGAGTTCCGTGGACCGAGGCTGAAACATATCTGAGATCTGCGCTAATAGAAAACAACCAGTGTATGTCAGTCATGGCGGTCTATTGTGTAGTTCAGCAATTCATGCTGTTACGACATACGAAGTTTCATATCTGTACAGATCGGCAGAAACAAATGCAGCTCATTACAACGTGTATCACCACCCCGAGCGTTGCCTTCAACAGAGGCGGTACGCTGAGGCACGCCATCCTGCATGGCGATCTGTATGTGTTGGAAGGCATTTGTGTTCAAAAAATGGTTGAAGTATGTTTTGAGTTATCAACCGTTTGCTTTTCTTTGCTGAAAGACGCACAGCCTGGAAGTGATTTCATTTTGGTTTGAGTAAATGACCAGAGCTCCCTGTAAGTGATTAGCACCCAGTGAACACAGTCTGTCGTGAGAAGTTTCTAGTTCCTCGGGTTATCAACTAGTTGCTCCACATTAGTGATAATTGAAGAACCTGTCGCTAGTCCTTCTCCGGAGTCAGATGAATGCGCTCTGTCTTCAGATCCGATTTCTTAAAGGCCCATGTATTCCATACTTCTGTGGTTCGTTACTGTGCGTAAACTGCCTGCACTGTGCCATTGCCAATATTTTTGTTCTTATTATTATTATTATTATCATCATCATCATCATCATCATCTCCTTTATGCAGGGTATTTATACTTATATTCCTGAGACAAACTATGTCCCTAGGGAACAAAGTGTTACAATGTTATTGTTATTGTTATTATTATTATTATACGATATGTATGTCTCCTGTCACAGGCATTTCTTCCTGGTACTTCTCTTGAACCAGCGGTGATCCCCACCGCTCAGGCTTCAAGC
>Ga0131853_10023227_pt1 | contig 11202 bp, 9 predicted proteins | sample TergutLab28metaG_FD_92764 | JGI IMG/M metagenome (GOLD analysis project Ga0131853, IMG submission 92764) | Labiotermes labralis P1 segment gut microbial communities from Petit-Saut dam, French Guiana - Lab288 P1 (version 2) (version 2) | ecosystem: Host-associated > Arthropoda: Insects >...
AATTAACCAACTTAATGCACAAAATCTTGTTTTATAATAAGTTTATTATATGCCTCTACATGTTTCGAGCACTATGTGCTCATCATCAGGAGGTCAAAATTGTGTTATACAGCATCTGGTATCATCACACCTATAGGTGGCCGTCCCGTGCACAGTCCTCTCTCAACCTGTGCACCGGACTGCCACCTACAGGTGTGATGATACCAGATGCTGTATAATAAAATTTTGACCTCCTGATGATGAGCACACAGTGCTCGAAACATGTAGAGGCATATAATAAACCTGTTATAAAAAAGATTTTGTGCATTAAGTTGGTTAATTACTAAGATTAATTGTGCATTTGTTGGTCATAGTACAAAGTAATAAAAGATGCATGGTACATGTTTTAAATTAAAGGAGATTAATATGAAATTCACAAATGTACTCTGTGGGAAAAGAGTGTTTTTTTAATGTTATGAGAGGAGATAGCTACATCAATAAGTAAGCTTTAGAGATTTATATCAATTTTTTTTTAAATGTGAATAGCATCGTATGTTCTACAATTGAATATCTTAAACATAAAAATAAAAGTAAAAGAGACTTAAAAACAAGAAATAGACACAGGTGCATTATACAGACGCACGTGGTAAAAACTGAGAATGGGGTGGGGCTCGATAAATTCTTTGCAAAGTTGAAGAATAGTTGAAGAATAAGAGACCGACCTGATGTCACTAGTTATTAAGTTTTATTTCACTGCTTCTATGCTCAACATGTTTCGGACATTAATACATCCATCATCAGGAGCCTGCGACCTTTCTATTGTATCACCACATTTGTCGTGTGTTCTTGTTTCGATGTGTATTGGAGTTTCGGTGTGGCTGGGCTGGGGTGGTATCCGTGTAGCAGGCTGAAGCAAAACTGCTACACGGATACCACCCCAACACAGCCACACCGAAACTTCAACACACATCGAAACAAGAACACACGACCAATGTGGTGATACAATAGAAAAGTCGCAGGCTCCTGATGATGAATGTTTTAATGTCCGAAACATGTTGAGCATAGAAGAAGTGAAATAAAATCTAATAACTAGGGACATTAAGTTGGTCTCTTCTCTTATTCTTCAACTATCACAATGATGCACGGTCCAATATACGTAAGATCTTTGCAAAGGTGGGAGGGCACCGTTAAAAGTCTGCAAACTGTTGCACTTACTTCGCTTTTGTGAATTTGACGTTCATGTGACCGTGCATCGTCATAAATTCTTATAATAAAACCAACTAGATGCATTAATCTCTCAAATTTATTTTTGGAATAAAACTCTACATGTTTCGGACAGTTCCTCTGCCCATCATCAGAAGTTTTTCACTGTACACACAGCATATGTCATACAGGTTTGCTGACAGCTTGCGAACAGCAGGATCAGGACGTGAAATAAATTTGAGAAATTAGTGAATCTAGTTGGTTTTATTATAAAAATTCACTTTTATGCATTGACATTTATATTAAAATTTGTTCTACTCGCTTCAGGGTTATTTTGTTTTCACGTAACAAATGACATTATTTAAAAGCAGGTGTTAACATTTTTATTACTTTTAGTACTCTGTTCCAATGATACGCACTGAATGTACCTCATATATGCACTGACTGTACCTCATATATGCACTGACTGTACCTCATATATGCACTGACTGTACCTCATATATGCACTGACTGTACCTTATATATGCACTGACTGTACCTCATATATGCACTGACTGTGCCTCATATATGCACTGACTGTACCTCATATATGCACTGACTGTACCACATATCTCTGAATGTTGGCCTGAAGATAGTCTAATAGGACCCGAACATGTTGCCACAATAAAACACTAATATTTATACACTGTTGTGTGCTGACGGTAACTTTAAAACATTTCGTTTCGCTTTGAGAGCAGAGGCTAAATTCATTGTCTGAGATGACATTTCACACTCGCACGGACGAAACATGTTCTGTTTTCTATGAAGACTCATATAGCACAGTGCAGTAAACACTCTCAATCTCGGTTATAAAAAACCAATCGTTTAATACCAGTATTGTAGAGGAGAAAAGTTGCTGTTATTTTCCGAAATCCGTACAGAACACTTGAATTTACTCTGAGGAGAGAATGTAAGTAAAGTGATCCCGTTACAGGTCCGGTGTGGCCCAGAAGGTGGGTAGAGGTGTAGCTCTACTCTTTCATGACCGCGGCACTAGAAGGGGATGAGTGGTCAGCAGCACGCCCCGGCCGCATTTTACCCCCGGGAAAGACCCGGTACCCATTTTACAGGAGGCTGGGTGGGCCCCAGGGCCGGTCTGGACGGTGGAAAAATCTCATCCCCACCTGGATTCGATCCTGGACCGTCCAGCCTGTAGTCTTTGCTATACCGACTGAGCTACCCGGCCTGAGGAGAGAATGTAATGTTAATGTTAAGCTTGGTGGTACACAAAGTAACCACTAGACTTGAAAATGTTAGGATTGTGGTCTCATGAGATGTGATGCAGTGTATTTTAGCAGACATACACCTACCACACTACACGGCGTCATGACCTAGAAAGTTGTAATCAGCTTTCGAATCCGTAACCATATATGAACAGCGAAATTTTGCGGCTGTAGGGAAAGCGTAAGAAAATGGAATGGCAGAACGGTGAAGGCTGCGATACACAGGGTAGGTTTTGTGTAGCGCAGCGGCCAGGAAGTGGGAAGTTGGGGAACTTAGGATCTGGCACCGTGGAGTGGAATCGTGTTTGAGAAGTTGCTAGCGACTTAACAATTTTGTCATATTTTACGAAACCCGATGGTTCATTACCGTAATCAAAACAGCCCGCCACTTGTTCCTATCCAGAGCCAAATTCAATCCAGACCGCGCCCTCCCATCCTGTTTAAGTTCCATTTCAATATCATAATCCCACACACGTCTAGGTCTTCCAAGTTGTCTCTTTCCTTCAAGTTTCCCCACCACAATGATTTTAGCATCTTCATTTCTGAAGTCTAGCCGTAGCTGGGAGGGTAATATTAAAACGGAATATGGAGGAACAGGGTGTGACGTTACATTCATATGGCTGAGGATAGAATGCGCCTGACATTGCTTGAGAACAGGGCTGCGAGTCTTTGGTTTCCACAGAAGTAGCAATTTGTTCACCGTCTCAGTAACTATCAGCTTTTCAAGACGGGTCCCGTAACTGAGGTTAGTCAATGAGTCAGGGAGCAGTGAATTTGAAAGGTGTTTCAGGAACAAAAATGCACTACACGAACGAGCAGACAGATGTAGAGATTAGAGTCACGCTGTGTTGCAGGGCGGGAATGTTTCAAACACTGTGCTAGCCTGGACTAATGCTGCAAGTGTGAGCGTCTTCTGAGAAGTATTGAAAGGCGCTGACTGATGCCTTCATAATGTGTCTGATGGTGAAATTAAATGTAAATATCGTCAAAACAAAGGGTATATTACGTCGAATGTTTGTTATCACGTCACTGCCTTGTGACGCGTTGTGACGTGTGCTGTTTGTTAGCCCATAAGCAGGTCAGACCGACAGCCTTCTGCAACGTTCCGTGTACTCCCGTATTTGTCTGCGTTATAGCTCTAAGCACCTTTGACATGGCGTCTTCGTGTTTGGTGTACAGCAAGGATGGTTCTTTGCCTGGTGCCAGATTTACATTAAAATTTACTTAGGAGTACGAGGTGGTGCCAGCCGTCCTCGTTGCTCAAATGTGGACTTAATGGGGTATCTGGTGCAACATATTTATTGTAAAGTTCTGCAATTCTTAGTCCTTAAGTTGCTTCCCATGAGAGCTCCAATCGCTTTATCGGCATGCACTCTGGCTTGTGCCTTCCAAGGTCATGAAATATCGGTTTTGTGCCCAGTAACATACTGACAGGGACCGCAGTAGCACAGTGGTTAAGACTCTGTGCTACAAATTGGAAGTTCGCTTAGTCCAGATAGTGTCACTGGAATTTTTCATTGACATAATCCTTCCAATCGCACTGTGGCCTGGGGTTGACTCTGTCTCTAACAGAAATGAGTACCAGGAGTATATCCTGGGGGTAAAAAGCGGCCGATGCCTAAGGCTGACAACATTACCACCATCCTGGGCCATTGTCACGTAATCTGAGAACCTTAACTTCCTGGAACCCTGTAATGGGACTGACTGAACGTACTGACAAGAATCGTGCAGCAAATCTCGTATTATAGCACGAATCACGTACCGGTACGGCACCCGGTCTGCAAGATAGAAAATTGTAACCAAATGGTCGGGCATTGAGGGGGTTTTCATGTGGAAGAATCGGCGCTATGAGTGGGCGCGTCCTCAGGTTGCGGATGGAGGAACGGCCTCCAGTATGGAGAGTAGCTGCGAATATATTGAATAAGCAGACGCGGACAGCCGACAAGGGATGGTCCTCCAGCTTGGTGTTTGAACGAGGTGCTAACAGCACAAACACTTGCCTCGGACCTGGAATGATACTTTGTGGATCGAGCTGGCTCAGGATAGGAACAGATGGCGGGCACTTGTGAATGCGGTAATGAACCTTCGGTTTCCATAAAATATGGGGAATTTCTTGACTAGCTGAAAACCGGTTAGCTTCTCAAGTAGGACTCTGGTCTATGGAGTAAGTAAGTAAGTACAAATCGGCGTAAATGTGCTACACTTGGCACACAAATACGAAGAGAAATATTAACAAGACATTCTTCTGGATTGGTTGAAACAGAAATCAAAACAGCATGGCACTCGACCATGAGAAGCACGTCTCATATGTACGCACTGTATATTACGGCAACACTGCGGACAGGGAAATCACTTGTTTGTGTTAAAGGAAAAGGTAAAGTTTGCGCCAGAACAGGTCATGAAGGCCAGGAGGAGGTAGAAGTATAGCTGTACTCTGTCTATAACCTCACGCCCCGGCCGCTTTACCCCCATTGTGCAGGAGGCTGGGTGGGCCCCAGGACCGATCTGGACAGGAGCGAAAAATTTCGCCTCCCACCAGGATTCGATCCCCGGACCGTCCGGTTCAGACGTATTTTGCGCTTCAAAATAGATGATATCACACGGCGTTTTCTGGGTCGCCCTTTCTCTGGGCTAAATAATATAACAGCAGACATATACAGAGTGCTGACACTCGATACGTAACAACAGGAAGGCCGTGCAAGGTGTGTCAGTGTAGAAGGCAGACACTTCGCACATTTCAAATAATCGATAAATGTTGAGTACTGTGTCAGTAAGATTCAATTAGCATGCTGCCCGTAGTACCAAGTGACATTTAGTCCACTCTGTACAGGGTAATTCGAAATGATTGTCGGGGTTTTAACAACTTGTCATACACAATACACTTGAGGTAGGAGTATATGTGGGGACCGCGGTAGCACAGTGGTTAAGGTGCTGTGCTACAAATCTGAAGGCCGCTGGTTCGATCCCAGCTGGTGTCAGTGGATTTTTCATTGACATGAAATCCCTCCGATCGCACCATGGCCCTGGGGTCGACCCAGCCTGTAACAGAAATGAGTACCAGGAGTATTTCCTGGGGGGTAAATGCGGCCGGCGCGTAAGGCTGACAACCTACCACCATCCTGTGCCGTTGTCACGAAATCTGGGAGCCTTAACTTCCTAAGAACCCTCTGGGCCTGTCCAGGCCTGTAATGGGACCGCTTTACCTTTTTACCAGATGTACTGACAAAACCGATAAGACAAGCAGGTGCCAATGGTTGGCCATACGTAGGTTACTGTGTGATTAGTGCCAGGGCAAAGTAGACGTGCAGGTGCAAGCTAATAGGACAGAGTGTGTGCTTGTCATTTGAACACGGATTATACAAGAGAAGCCCCACCACGCGACGCTAAGAAATGCGTCGAGTTGAGAGAGAAAGAAAGAAAAAAGACTTGTCTGTGTGTTTGCGGTATTCATTGACACTTCCAACTTCAGATGTACCTGCTTCACATTTCAGCACAATGTTAAAACAAACAAGGGGGTACAAAACCAAAGAAAAATTGTGGCTGGACGTCTTCCGACCGTCTCTCTCGAGCAGTCCCTGTTCCGGTGCAAATACATCCTATCTACTGCTGGCTGTAACCACTGGACCACAAACACGAACGACATGAACGCGATAAAAGTGGGACTTGGCTTGCGTCTGTCGTGCAAATCGGACGGCCATTTTTATCATCGCCGTTGAAAGGAGACTGCCATTTTCGTGTTGGCTCTGTACCATGGCACGGCTTTACTATTGTGGGTGTTAGCGGGAATCTGTGAGCGCATGGCGTAGAGAAGGCATACCTCCGTGCCTTATTAACTTGGCTGTAGCTGAAAGTAAGAGGTCAAATTCACGCCCTGGACCCTGTACCCCAGGGCAAAGGGTTTCGTGACGCACTGCAGAGATGGGTTCCAGAGCTGTTTTGAACGTTGTGCAGTAGAGAAACATGTGTCCTGGAAGGGAACTGAACCCTAATCCTACAGCATTTGGGCCAGTCAGAATACTGACGGAGCTATTACGGCTGCTGCTGCTGCTGATGATGATGATGATCATGATGATGACGATATGTAAACATGAAGATGTAACAGGCGGATAAAGAAGTTACGGTAAATAGGCCAAATATATTAATTAAAAACAAGAAAAGAGAAAACACGTGGCAATACCAAGGGCGACGAAAATCACGCAAAAGGAAGCAAAAAGAAAAAAAAGCTGTAGTACAGAAGGGGTGGTGCAGTCGGTTGAGGCACTGCACTACAAGTCAGAAGGTCGCGGGTTCGATTCCCGATGGTGACATTGGGATTTTGCATTGATACAATTCTTCCGGTCGCACTGTGGCCCTGCAGTTGACTCAGCCGCTAATAGAAATGAGTAACAGGATTATTTCCTGGCGGGTAAAGGCGGCCGGTGCATACGGCTGACAACCTCACCACCTTAATTTGCTGATTGTCCTGAAATTTGGGGACCTCAACCTCCTGAAACCCTCAGGGCCTGTCCAGGCCTGTAATGGGATTGCTTTACCTTTACCGGTACATTCAGTGGATTCACTACAACAAACAGATACTAATACGCCCAATACTGCAGTCTAAAACCTGAAGCCGGCGCACTGGAGAAATACCAGGAAGAACAGGCCCGTGACGGGAGACGACGCCGACGACGACAGCAGCAGCAACAACAACAACAACAACAACAGCAACAATTCATGTTATTAACGTCCTGAGTCAAGAGCCAAGTGGCCCTTAACTGCATCAGCGAAACTTACAACAGAATGCAACAGGGGATTAAACAAAACACATGTGAAATCTTTGACAATTTGCCTTCTGAAGACACCGAAGTCACAACATCGACAATTTGCCGTTCATAAGGCCGTGCACCGTAATATATTTCTATAGTAAAACCAACTAGATGCACTAATGTCTCAAATTTATTTTATTTGGAATAACACTGTACATGTTTCGGGCGGTCTTTCCGTCCATCATCAGGAGTTCAAGACTGTACATACTGCAACAGGCATATGTCAAACAGATACTGCTGACTGGATGGACGGAAAGACCGTCCGAAACATGCAGAGTGTTACTCCAAATAAAATAAATTTGATACATTGTTGCATCTGGTTGGTTTTACTACAGAAACATCGACAATATGAACGGTAATACAACTTTGTTAAAGTCCTCAACAGCAGCAAACAGCAACAAAGCCTATTGCATCCAAATCAACCATTGAAATAATAACAGTAAAAATAATGACAGTAATATTTGGATCTGTGATTTTGAGCAACCAACGTGGTACCGGAGTGCAAGATAGATAATGATTGATTGATTCTTGGTTGATTTAACGACACGTTGTAACTGCTTAGGTCGAAGTTAGTTAACTAAGCCCGTGTGCGCAGTGGGGGGTGTCTGGTGTCCAGAAATATCTTGCTGCCTGCATGTTTATAGACGGTGTCGCCTTTTGGACGCTCCTCTAAGCCGCTGCGGCCACACAAGTAAGGGGATGGAAACTGCCGCGAGAATGTTGACAAAGGAATTCTGGATGTCTTCATTAGCTTGGCGATGTCCTAAAGGTAGACAGACAGACAGTCAGACCAAGCCATCCGTGTCCATGAGCACGGCGCCCGGTGCAAGGACGGATTATGACAAAGGAGTGTCTGTGCAGGAACATTGGCACATCGTAACCAGTTTAGGCGAGGTTATCACAGCGATGGCTGGCTTCTGGGATGTTATGGTGTGTTGTGGAAGGTTCCCAGGCGTCGCCCATTTGTCGTCCCGGTGAGAATGACATGCAGTTGAAGATGAGTGTGGAGCAATGGTGGAATGATATTGACAAAGGAAAACCGAAGTACTCGGATAGAAACCTGTCCCAATGCCACTCTATCACAAATCTCACACGGACAGACCATGATCAAACCCGAGCCCCCATACTAAGAGGCCTTCGACTGAGATTAATCTGAATTACATTTAAACATTCAGTTCTTACCGCACAGTAAACACACTCCATCTCAGTTATAAAAACGAGTCAGTTAATGCAGTATAGGGAAATAATCGCTGTTTGTTCTCAGATCCACACAAAACATAAATACACTGTGTGGACAGCATTTTTAATGTTGACCCTGATGGTGCATAAAAGGATGAGGGACAGCTGCAAGACCCCTTACGTAGAGGGCCAGGTAATCGTGATGCTTCTCTGATTACAGGTTCTCCCTCTAGTAACGAGGTTAAGAATGAGTGGAGGTAGAGTTCAACTTCCTCGTACGCCTTTGTGGTGCTCATACGGACAACTTTGTCATTGCTGTTACATGCAAATTACCTCTGCCCTTAGGCGTCAGTTCATAGTGTTATATATGTTCGTTAATTAGTTCTAACCTGAAAATATTAAGGGGCGAGAACGCTTGCGAGGTACAGGTTTAGCTGGAAGTAACGAAAATGGAGACTTCTTGGGCTGTTCGGCCCTAGAACATGAAGGCACTGTGGTCCTTGGGAAAGCCGGGAGCCAGTGACCCCAGCAGCACAGTGTCACATCCCCCAAGACCTTAAACGGCAGCAACACTGCTGTGAGGACCCCACACCACGGGATTTGATTGGAGACTGTGGAGGGCTCCTTGATAAATTTGTGTGGTATGTCTCTCCGATTACACGCAGACAAAAGCCGACTTCGTGGTGAAATAAAGAGCCGCACTGTAGTTCGGATGTACCGTCTCTCTGACATCTATACAGCTAACGAAAGCAGCTTGTGCTTTGTGGGGGCAGGTAGTGTTAAGGGAGAGAACGTGGCCGTTAGGGACAGCTGGAAACAGTTTGCCTTTGAAGCACAGTGCTACTTTTTGTGCAGTACATACAAGCATACAGTAGGTCGTTAGTTGATTCTTTATCATGTTAGGGGGAAGGATAGAAGAATGACTACAGTAATTACCCGAACATGTCGTCGATGGCCCCCAGACCCATTATACTAAGCCGAGCGCTCAAATTTGTGTGTACTTTTTTGACGTTCAGGTGACCGTGCATCGTGATAATTCCTTATAATCAAACCAACTAGATGCACTAATTTATCAAATATATTTTTGAAATAAAACTCTACATGTTTCGGACAGTTCCTCTGTCCATCTTCAGGAGTTTTTCACTGCACACACAACAATGGTATATGTCATACAGGTTTGCTGACTCAGTTCTGTCCTGATCCTGCTCGCAAGCTGTCAGCAAACCTGTACGACATATACCACTGCTGTGTGTACAGTGAAAAACTCCTGATGATGGACGGAGGAACTGTCCGAAACATGTAGAGTTTTATTCCAATAATACATTTGAGAAATTAGTGCATCTAGTTGGTTTTATTATAAGAATTTGTAGGTACTATATAGACAATTTCTTCGTGTTCCTGACCTCCCCTGATCAGGTGGTTAAGTTTGACGGCGTTGTTGAAATTCGGGAGCAAGGTGCTATTTGAAGAAGCTGAGAAACCTGAGCCTTAGCCTAAGGATAGGACCTTAACTGTTTTGTAATTTGACTGGGGGGTCTGGAGTCGCTGGTGTGTGAGGACATTGATTGGGGCAGGCAGCGTGCAGCAACTGGCCAGGGGATGCTTGCTTGATATGAGGGGACTTTGAAAGACAAGAAGAAATGTTTGTCTGCACATTCAGACTTCACTGCTAGATTTCTTCAAGTCATATTCACGGACTCGTGCATCGCCCCGTTTTCTGTTGGACACTGGAGATGATGATACAGATGAACGGCCTACAGTTCAAGAAAAAGTGTCACCTCCTTAGACTTTCGTTTGTTTGTTTGTCAGATTTGTTACGCGAAAATTTTTCGCCAGTATAAATATATATTTGTTTCTTGGTTAAAGCAGATGACCTGGAACCGCCTTCCCCATTTTATCACTGCGTTTATGGGCAAATCTCTCTCGACTCACGCCATATGTTGTCCGTCTCGACGCCACTTGCGACGTCACTTCCTTGGATAACTGCCCTAGCTTGTCGAGAGGGGCAATTCATGCCGCTCCAGAGCTGCTGTAGACAGTCTTATCGTCCTCACTCTTATAAATGTGTTTGTACCAGATTTAGCATCTTTATTAGGACTGAGATGCGAAGCGCGATTACTCGCCCACGCATGAATTTCAAGAAATTAGGTGCTAATGAGCCCGCTCTTCTGTAATCCGACTTGCCAGGTCGCAGCGTGATTTCCCCATTGGCACCCACAGACACACTGGCACGGTTACCTCGAACCTCGCAAAATTAGGTTACGTAATACGGCTATGGTCTGCTGCGGTGTGACGCCTCGCAATATGATCAGTGGCGTACCCAGGAATTTTGGGGGGGTAAGAATGAATGGAGCTATACCTCTACTCCTCCTATATGCTCTCATCACCTGGACAGGTAACACTTCACCTGTACCTTTACTCTTGCCTGTCACCGAAAAGAGTTAACCCTGAATTCCATTACTGGAGCATTCAAAATTTTTTGCGGCTTTCTAATGAAAGTAAATTAAATATGAAGGATTTTGTTTTTAGGGTATGACACAAAACCAAGCCGATATTCTTGTGAACTGTTCGGTCATTTTCCGTGCCGAAGATTGTCGACTTCTGGCAGTGGCGTAACGAGGGGTAGGGAGGTTTGGGGATTCAATTCCCCCCCCCCCCGAAATTCCGAAGACCCTCCAAAATCGTGCCAAACTCAACCCGATTGTGAAAACTGTTAAAAATTGCTGAATTTAGGACGCCAACACCCCAAGATGTTCGGAAAAAAGGCAGTAAAA
>Ga0131853_10023228_pt1 | contig 11201 bp, 9 predicted proteins | sample TergutLab28metaG_FD_92764 | JGI IMG/M metagenome (GOLD analysis project Ga0131853, IMG submission 92764) | Labiotermes labralis P1 segment gut microbial communities from Petit-Saut dam, French Guiana - Lab288 P1 (version 2) (version 2) | ecosystem: Host-associated > Arthropoda: Insects >...
CGACGAAGGTGTCGCGGCCGCCCATGTCCGCGCTCTCGAACGGACCGACGATGCCCCACCGGCGGCCGAGCGACGCCTTCATCACGCGGTCCACCACCTCGGGGCTCGCCGCGCCGGAACGCACGATATTGAGCGCCTCGCGCAGCACCGCGAATTGCAGCCGGTTGCCGACGAAGCCGGGGATCGCCTTGGCGAGCACCACGGGCTCCATGCCGATCGCGCGCATGAGCGTCTCGGTTCGCGCAGTGACGTCGGGCGTGGTGGCACGCCCCGGCACGACTTCGACGAGCGGGATCATGTGCGGCGGATTCCAGAAATGCGCGATCACGAAGCGCTCGGGCCAAGCCAACGGCCCTGCCAGCAGATCCGGCTCGAAGCCGCTCGTGTTGCTCGCGAGAATCGCGTCGGGGGCGAGCACCGCGCCGAGTTGCGCATAGAGCCGGTGCTTGAGATCGAGCACTTCGGGCACGGCTTCGAAGACGAACTGGGCTTGCGCCATCGCTTCGAGTGTCGCGCTCGTTTCGATGCGCGCAAGCGCGCCCGCGCTTCTCGCTGCGTCGATACGGCCTGCGTCGATCAGTTCGTCGAGCACGGCTTGGGCCTTTGCGGACACACTCTCGAGCCGGGCGGGATCGACGTCATGGACGATCGTGCGCAGGCCGTGCAGCGCACATTGCGTCGCGATGCCAACGCCCATCAATCCCGTGCCGATCACGCCCGCCACCGTCACCGTTCTGTTCATGCTTCGTCATCTCCTTGCTTGTTCCTCAATCGGGTTCGACAGCATAGCGCTTCGCATGGCGCGGCGTCGTCCTGGTCCGGCTGTCCGCCGATAATCGGGGACATATTATTCTGCGTATCCGGTTAAACCCTGGGTCTATTTCACCTGCGTGAGGACTCTGGTATAACTGCGCTCCCAAGCTGATTACGTTTTAGCACGGCTAAAAACCGCAGGCGCGGCAAGCCGTCGAAAGGGAGTGCAATGGCGCGCGTAGTGGTGGTGGGCAGCATCAACATGGACATGGTCGTCACGACCGACACGTTTCCCCGGCTCGGCGAAACGCTGTTCGGCACGCATTTTTCGACGCATCCGGGCGGCAAGGGCGCGAACCAGGCGGTCGCGGCGGCGCGCCTTGGCGCCGAGGTGACGATGATCGGCTGCGTCGGCGCCGATGCGTTCGGCGGCGAAATGAAAGCGACGCTGGCGCGCGAAGGCGTCGATATCGCCCACGTGAGCACGGGCCGCGTGGCAACCGGCATCGCGTCGATCACGCTCTCGGGCGGCGATAACGCGATCATCGTCGTGCCTGGCGCGAACCACGAGCTTTCGCCCGAGGACATCGACCGTGCAAGCGCCGCGATCGCACAGGCCGACGTCGTGCTCGCACAACTCGAGGTGCCCTACGCAACGGTGCTGCATGCCGCGCGGTGCGCCCGCGAACACGGCAAGCCATTCTTTCTCAATCCCGCGCCCGCAGTCGAACTGAGCGGCGAGCTGCTCGAGCTGACCACGCTTCTCACGCCCAACGAGCACGAACTCGCCACCGCGCTGCAAACGCCGGAAGGCGCGTGGGCCGAGGTCATCGCGCGCTCGCCAGTGCGCATCGCCATGACCCACGGTAAAGACGGCGCGTACTACGCCGACGCCGATGGCGCGCTCGTGCATCAGCCGGGATTCACCGTCGAAGCCGTCGACACGACCGGCGCCGGCGACACCTTCAACGGCGCGCTCGCGGCGTTCTGGCATCTCGGCATTGGCGAGGCCGTGCGGCGCGCGAACGCGGCGGGCGCGCTTTCGGTGACGCGCGCCGGTGCGCAGGGCGGCATGCCCACGCTCGCCGAGCTCGAAGCCTTCCTGAACACGCAAGCCTGAGATTCGCAGTGAAAAAACACGGACATCTGAATCGCGATATCGCACGCGTGCTCGCGCGCATGGGGCACACGGACAGCCTCGTGATCGCCGACTGCGGCCTGCCCATTCCCGACGGCGTGGAATGCATCGACGTTTCGCTCGCGGTGGGCGTGCCCGACTTCTTCGCCGTGCTCGACAGCGTGCTCGCCGATTTCAAGGCCGAGCGCGCGGTGTTCGCGAGCGAGGCGCAGACGCACAACGCGGCCGTGGTGGCGCGCAGCCGCGAGATGGCCGCCGCGCACATCGCCGTGGAAAACGTGCCGCACGAAGAATTCAAGCGCCGCTGCCGCGAGGCGAAGGCGGTGATCCGCACCGGCGAATGCAGCCCCTACGCGAATGTGATTTTGCATTCGGGCGTGATCTTCTGAGAGGTCCAGGATGCAAGTGATGATGCAGGGGATCGGCAAGGCGTTCGGTCCGGTTCGGGTGCTCGAAGGCGTCGATTTCCGCATTGAGGCGGGCGAGATCCACGCGCTGATGGGCGAGAACGGCGCAGGCAAATCGACGCTCATGAAGATCCTGAGCGGCGTGTATCAAGCCGACGCAGGCGAGGTCCTCGTCGATGGGCGCGCGGTGCAGATCCGCAGCACCGTCGAGGCCGAACGCGCGGGCATCGCCATCATTCACCAGGAATTGAACCTCATCCCGCAGTTGACGGTGATGGAGAACTTGTTCCTCGGCCGCGAGCCGAGCCGCTTCGGCATGGTCGACGTCGCGACGATGCGTAAAGAGGCGCGCAAGTGGCTCGACAAGGTCGGCGCGCAGCGTATCGATCCGCAGACCGAAGCGGGGCTGCTGTCCATCGGTCAGCAGCAACTCGTGGAAATCGCCAAGGCGCTGTCGCTGAACGCGCAAGTCCTCGTGATGGACGAGCCGACTGCCGCGCTCACGAATCGCGAAATCGAAACGCTCTTCGAGATCATGCAGTCGCTCAAGGCGAGCGGCGTGGCGATCGTCTACGTTTCGCACCGCATGGAAGAGATATTCCGTGTGTGCGACAAGATCAGCGTGCTCCGTGACGGCCATTTCGTCGGCGAACGCGCGATTCGCGACACCGGTTTCGACGAGATCGTGCGCCTGATGGTGGGCCGCGAGATCGGCGAGCGTTTCCCGAAACGCAGCCATGCGCCGGGCGACGTGCGCATGCGCGTGGCCGGTCTGGCGGATGAAGGCCATATCGAAGGCATTACGTTCGACGTGCGCGCGGGCGAGGTGCTCGGTATCGCCGGACTCATGGGCGCGGGGCGCAGCGAGATCCTGCGTACGCTGTTCGGCGCGAACCGCAAGACCGCGGGCACCGTCACGCTCGACGGCAAGCCGCTCGACGTGCGCGACGCGTCTGCCGCGATTGCGGCGGGCATTGGCTTCGTCACGGAAGACCGCAAGCGTCAGGGGCTCGTGCTCGGCATGTCCGTGCGCGAAAACGCGACGCTCGTGCATCTGGACCAGTACGCCACCCTCGGCTTCGTCAACGAGCGCGCGGAGCGCAGCGCCGTCGACGGTCTCATCAAGCAGTTGCGCGTGCGTACGCGCGACGCCGAACTCGACGTCAAGGCGCTTTCGGGCGGCAATCAGCAGAAGGTCGTGTTTGCGAAGTGGCTGGCGCAGCCGCCGAAGGTGCTGCTGCTCGACGAGCCCACGCGCGGTGTGGACGTCGGCGGAAAGGCCGAGATCTACACGATCATCAATCAGCTCGCGGAGCAGGGCGTCGCCATCGTGATGGTGTCGTCCGAGTTGCCCGAAGTGCTGGCCATGAGCGACCGCATTCTCGTCATGCATCAGGGACGCCAGAACGGCATCTTCGAGGCGGCCACGGCCACCCAGGAACTGATCATGACGGCAGCAGCCGGCGGCCAGGCGGCCACGCAAGCTGTCGCGGCCTGAGCGAAGGCGCTTACTCATTCACAGAAAACTAGCGAGACATGACATGTCGCAAGTGACCCTCACCCCCGGCAGCCGGGCGACGCTGCAAAAGCTCGGACCCTTCGTAGCACTGCTGATCATTTCCGTGGCACTCTCGATCGTGAGCCGCGATTTCCTCACGCTCGACAACCTGCTCAACGTCATGCGGCAGGCGTCGATCAACGCGCTGATCGCGTTCGGCATGACGCTCGTGATTCTGCTCGGCGGCATCGATCTCTCGGCGGGCTCCGTGCTCGCGCTTTCCTCGGTGATCATCGCGACACTGCTGAGCGCGGGCACGCCCGCCGTCGTCGCGACGCTCGCGGGCCTCGTGGCTGGCGGCCTGATGGGCTTCGCCAACGGTCTCGTCATCAGCAAGGGCAAGGTCGCGCCGTTCATCGCCACACTCGGTTCGATGACGGTGCTGCGCGGCCTCGCGCTCGTCGTCTCGAACGGCAGCCCGATCAGCAGCTTCAACAGCGACTTCTTCTCGCTGCTGGGCGGCGGCTATGTCGCGCGCCTCGTGCCGATTCCCGTCGTGCTGATGCTCGTGATGTTCGGCGTGTTCTGGGTCCTGCTGCGCAAGACGGTGTTCGGCCGCCATATCTATGCAACGGGCGGCAATGCCGAGTCGGCGAAGCTCTCCGGCGTGAAGGTCGACCGCATCCAGCTCTGGGTGTACACGATCGCGGGCGTCATGTCGGCGCTCGCGGGCGTGGTGCTGACCTCGCGCCTGAACTCCGCGCAGCCGACCGCAGGCACGGGCTACGAGCTCGACGCCATCGCGGCGGTCGTGCTGGGCGGCACGAGCCTCACGGGCGGCCGCGGCTGGATCTTCGGCACGCTTGTGGGCGCGCTCCTGATCGGCGTGCTCAACAACGGCCTGAACCTGCTCGACGTGTCGTCGTTCTATCAGCAGGTCATCAAGGGCATCGTGATCCTGCTCGCCGTGCTGATCGATCGCGGCAACAAGAAGTCGTCGTAATACCCAGGCCGTGCCACGCTCCGTTCGCGTGGCACGGCAGTTTCATATCAATAGATATCCTGATTTTTTCAAGCTCCACACACTCCACATATAACCAGGAGGAAGACTATGTATAAGCACAATTCGCCGTCGATCTCGAAGCTTTTTGCGGCGCTTGCCGCCGGTTCGCTCGTGCTGGGCCTCGCAGCCTGCTCGAAGGAAGGCCCGGGCAGCACGGCCGATGCCGGCGCATCGGCGGCGGCGCCCGCTTCGGGCGGCGCGGTCACGGTCGGCCTGTCGATCTCGACGCTCAACAATCCGTTCTTCGTCTCGCTCAAGAAGGGCGCCGAAGACGAAGCGAAGAAGGACGGCGTGACGCTCATCACCGTCGACGCGCAGAACGATCCGGCGAAGCAGCAGGCGAGCGTGGAAGACCTGATCGAGAAGAAGGTCAACGTCATCCTCATCAACCCGACTGATTCTTCGGCGGTGGCCAACGTCGTGAAGGAAGCGACGAGCAAGGGCATCAAGGTGATTTCGCTCGACCGTAGCGTGAACGGCGCGGAAGTCAGCTCGCATATCGCTTCGGACAACAAGGCAGGCGGCAAGATGGCTGCCGGTTTCCTCGCCGACAAGCTGGGCGGCAAGGGCAACATCGTCGAGCTGCAAGGCATTCCGGGTTCGTCGGCGGCCAACGAGCGCGGCGCCGGTTTCGACGACGAAATCGCAGCAAAGGGCGGCGTGAAGATCGTCACGAAGCAGCCGGCCGACTTCGATCGCGCCAAGGGCCTTTCGGTGATGGAAAACATCATCCAGAGCAACAAGGACATTCAGGGCGTGTTCGCGCAGAACGACGAAATGGCGCTGGGCGCAGTGAAGGCGCTGCAGGCAGCGGGCCTGAAGAACGTGGCCGTGGTCGGCTTCGACGCCACCGACGACGCGATCGCCGCGGTCAAGTCCGGCCAGATGGCCGCGACCGTGCAGCAGCAGCCCGAACTGATCGGCCAGTATGGCGTGCAGGCCGCGAAGAAGGTGGTCGACGGTCAGCCGGTCGACAAGTTCATCCCGGTGCCGCTGAACCTGTACAAGCAGTAAGCACGTTTTCAGGCGCGCGCGAGCGTAGTACCATCGAACGCGAAGATCTTCGCGTGCGCGCGCGCTTGAGGGCTACTGCGCGCCCCGTGCCACACGGGGCGCTTCGCTTTGGGGCTTTCCCCTTGCTCGCAGCCGCGTCGCCGGCTCTTCGCTCCCGCGTTCACCCGCTCCCCAACCCACACCCAGCAGGAACACCGCGTGTCCCAGTTCGAGCGTCTGACTATCGACGACATTGCCCGCCTCGCGGAGGTTTCGCGCACCACGGCCAGCATGGTGCTCAACGGCAATGCCGAGCGCTACCGCATTTCGGCGGCGACGGTCGAGCGCGTGCTGCAGGTGGCGAGGGACCATCATTTCACGCCGTCGCAATCGGCACGCGCGCTGCGCTCGCGGCGCAGCAACACGATCGGCCTCGTGATTCCCGATCTGACCAACTCGGCGCACGCCGCGCTCGCCCAGGCCATGGAATGGCAATGCCGCGAGCGCTACCGTTATCAGCTCGTGATCGTGACGAGCGACGAAGATCCGGTGCGCGAGACCGAGGGCCTTGCGCGTCTCGTCGCGCAGCAGGTGGACGGCGTGGTGGTCGTACCGTGCACCGCCGAAGCGCCGCGCTACGACAAGTGGGTCAAGCGTCTGCCGATCGTGTTCGCCGACCGTCGCGTGGCGACGAGCGAAATTCCCTATGTAATTACCGACGCCGCTGAAACGGTGGCTGCACTGGTGGGCGAGACGATCGAACAGGGCGCGCGGGAAGTGGTGTTCTTCGGCGGCCAGCCGGAACTCTCACCGAGCCGCGACCGCCTTGCGGGCTATCGGCTCGCGCTCGAGCGGCACGGCATTGCGGAGCAGGCCGACTGGGTGTTTCAGCGCGACTACCAGCGAGAGTCGGGCTATGCGCTGATGAAGGCCTGGTTCGAGGCGCACGGGCGCTATCCCGAGGCGCTTTTCGCCGGTTCGATCACCCTGCTCGAAGGCTTGCTGGAGTTCGTGAATGAAGCGCATCAGCTGGCCCAGGCGCCGGGCCGCGTGATGACCTTCGACGATCATCAACTGCTCGACTGCCTGCCGCTTCGCATCGACGCCATCGTGCAGGACAGCGCGCAACTCGCGGAACATAGCCTGCGTTGCGTATTTTCGCTGCTCGAAGGCGAAGGCGCGCCCGAGTCCATTCAGGTGCCCGCGCAGATCCATTACCGGCAGCGGCGCGGGCGCCCTGATCCCCGCTAACCCTGCACGCACGTAAACGACTTCGCGCTGTTCACATCGCCCGCGCCGTTATAGCTGGGCCACGCCGGATACTGGCACAGCGGCCGCGTGCGGCCCGGCACGCCCGCGGTGTCGGTGACCACCTGGTGAACCGGCGGCGTGCCGTGCTCGACCCAGTTTTCCAGTGTCGTGAGCGAATCCCACGACGCGTTGAACTCGGTGCCGACGGCGTGTTGCAGCCCCGGAATTTCATAGAAGCGCACGAATGACGCCACGGCGCCGCATGAAGCGCGTGAGGTCCGCGTCGGTCGCGTCGAGCCCCGAAAGCATGCTGATGCGCCCGGACCATTGGCCTGCGAGCGCGAGATTGAACGTGGACGAGTCGAAGTTCGGGTTGTCCATCACCGTGTAGCGGACGAACTCATCGGCGATCTGTCCGTCGAACATCGCGGTACTCTGTAGCTGCCCGGTGCTGGCGGATGTTGGCGGTTCGTCTTTCGACTCGCTTTCTGGCTGCGGCACGCCGACGGTAGTATCTTTGCGCAGGTGATCCACGAGGGTAGGACAACCGATGACGCGTCTTCACAGCCCCATCGATGCGCAGCGCCTCGACGACGAATGGCTCGAAGCGGACGGCGCTGGCGGATTTGCATCCGGCACAGTCGGCACCGCGCGTACGCGGCGCTATCACGCGCTGCTGCTCACCGCTATGCAGCCGCCCACGAACCGCGTGGTGCTCGTCAACGGCATCGAAGCCTGGCTCGAGGACGGCGAGCGCAAGACCGCGCTGACGATGCAGCGCTACGCGCCTGATCTGCTCTATCCCGATACCTCGGGGCGCATTGCAAGCTTCGACACCTCGCCGTGGCCCACGTGGCGCTACCGGCTGGACGGCGGCGCCGTGCTCACAGCAGAAGCGTTCGTGGCGAAGGCGAGCCGCGAAACCGTGCTGCGCTGGCGGCTCGAAGCATCGTCCGGCGCCGGCAGTACCGTGCTGAAAGTCCGCCTGCTGATCTCGGGCCGCGACTATCACGGGCTGCACCACGAGAACCCCGCGTTCGACTTCAACGCCCAGATCGACGGCGAGCACGTGCGCTGGCAACCGTACGGCGATCTGCCCGCCATCGTCGCGCGCTCGAACGGCTGCTATACGCATGCGCCGGACTGGTACCGCAACTTCTGCTACCCGCGCGAACGCGAGCGAGGTCTCGACTACATCGAGGACCTCGCGACGCCAGGCGTGTTCACGTTCGATCTGCGCATAGGCGATGCGGTGATACTGTTGCGAGCGCAACCATCAACTGGCGCGCCAGACAGCTCGCTCGACAGCAACGAAAGCGCCGCGAGCCGCGCGCAACTGCTCGCCGGCTTCGAAGAAGTGCGACGGGCGTCGCTCGGCTCGCGCCTGCAGCGTTCGGCCAATGCCTATGTCGTTGCACGCGGCGACGGCCGCACGATCGTCGCGGGCTATCCGTGGTTCACCGACTGGGGCCGCGACACGTTCATCGCCATGCGTGGCCTGCTGCTCGCGAACGAGCGTTACGAGGAGGCGGGCGCAATCCTGCTCGAATGGGCGGCGACCGTTTCAGAGGGCATGCTGCCGAACCGCTTTCCCGATGCCGGCGGGGCGCCCGAATACAACTCCGTCGACGCATCGCTGTGGTTCGTCGTGGCGGTGCACGACTACTTCGCGGCTGCGAACGTGCCGCCCGAAGCGCGGCACGCGCTGCAAGGCGCCGTCGACGCCATCCTCGAAGGCTATGCGCGCGGCACGCGCTACGGGATCGCAGCCGACCCGCGCGATGGCCTGCTGCGAGCGGGCGTGCCGGGCGTGCAGCTCACCTGGATGGATGCAAAGGCGGGCAACTGGGTGGTCACGCCGCGCATCGGCAAGCCGGTCGAAATTCAGGCGCTGTGGATCAACGCGCTGCGCATCGCCGCGGCTTGGGATACGCGCTGGCGCGAGCTCGAAGCGCGCGCCAGCGCCTCGTTTGCCGGGCGCTTTGTCGATCCGTCGACGGGCGCGCTATTCGACGTGGTCGACGTCGATCACGTGGACGGCACGGTCGATCGCTCGATTCGGCCGAATCAGATCTTCGCGGCAGGCGGATTGCCGTTCGCGCTGCTCGAAGGCGATGCGGCGCGCGCGCTTGTCGCGCAGGTCGAAACCGATCTGCTCACGCCCATGGGGCTGCGCACGCTCGCGCCCTCGGACCCCGCGTATCGCGGGCAGTACGGCGGCGGCGTGCTGGAGCGCGACGGCGCCTATCATCAGGGCACCGTCTGGCCCTGGTTACTCGGCGCCTTCGTGGATGCCTGGCTGCGTGTGAACGGCGATAGTGCGGCGCAGCGCGCGCTCGCTCGCGAGCGGTTCGTCGCGCCGCTGCTCGCGCATCTCGACCGTGCCGGGCTCGACCACATTTCCGAGGTCGCCGATGGCGATGCGCCGCACTGGCCCGGCGGCGCGCCGTTCCAGGCATGGTCGCTCGGCGAATTGCTGCGCGTTCTCAAACGGCTCGGGGACGCCGGCTAGCCCGCATTCGTAGCGCCGGGCGCACGCCCGACGGGCAACCGCGCTAGCATGGGAGAGTCGCGGTGCTTGCGCCGTGCCCCAATTCAAGGAGATGCCCATGCTGCAGCGCGCCGCCGGCCTCATCCACACGGTTGAAGGTCAACGCCTGTATTCGGCCGATTACGCCCGCTGGCAGCGCTGGGGACCGTACCTCAGCGAGCGCCAGTGGGGTACCGTGCGCGAGGATTACAGCGAGCACGGCACCGCGTGGGACTATTTCCCGCACGACCACGCGCGCATGCGCGCCTATCGCTGGGGCGAAGACGGCCTGGCCGGATTCGGGGACGAGCGGCTCGACTGGTGTTGTTCGCTCGCGCTGTGGAACGGTCTTGACCCGATTTTGAAGGAGCGTCTGTTCGGCCTCACGAATGAAGAAGGCAATCACGGCGAGGACGTGAAGGAGCTGTACTTCTACCTCGACAGCACGCCGACGCATTCGTATATGCGCATGCTCTACAAGTACCCGCAAGCGGCGTTTCCCTACCAGGACCTGATCGACGAAAACGCGCGGCGCGGCGCCTGCTTGCCCGAATACGAAATCCTCGACACGGGCGCATTCGATGATCAGCGTTATTTCGATGTGCAGATCGAATATGCCAAGCACACGCCGGAAGACATCGTCATGCGCGTGACAGTCGAGAACCGCGCCGGGCAACACGCATCGATCGACGTGTTGCCGCAGCTTTGGGCGCGCAACACGTGGTCGTGGAAACCCACCGGCAGCAAGCCGTCGCTCGCGCTCGTCTCGTCCGCCGAGGGCGAGCATGTCGTCGCGCACTGCGGCACGCACGAGCCGCTCGTCGTGACGGCTTCCGCACAAGGAGGCGAGCGCGTCGAGTGGCTGTTTTGCGAGAACGAGACCAACGTGAAGCGCCTATTCGGCATGGACGGCGCCGGTCCATTCAAGGACGGCTTCGACGACTATGTCGTCCATGGCAACGACGACGCGATCCGGCGCGATGCGGGCACGAAGGCGGCCGCGCGCGTGCATCTCGAGATCGCGGCGCACGGCCGCGCGGTCGTCACGTTCCGCTGGCGTCCGCTGTCCGCGCCGAAGGAGGAGGTGGCGCTCGACATCGACAGCCTGTTCGCGCAGCGCATTGCCGAAGCGGATGCGTTCTACGACGCGCTGCAGCGCGACATCGAAAGTGCCGACGCGCGGCTCGTGCAGCGCCAGGCGCTGGCGGGCATGCTGTGGTCGAAGCAGTACTACCAGTACGACGTGAACCGCTGGATGACAGGCGACCCGCTACAGCCGACACCGCCCGCCGCGCGCCAGCGCGGGCGCAACGCGGACTGGCGGCATCTTTGCAACGCGGACATCCTCTCGATGCCGGACAAATGGGAGTACCCGTGGTACGCATCGTGGGACCTCGCGTTTCAGGCGGTCGCGTTCGCGCTGGTCGATCCGATGTTTGCAAAGAAGCAGATGCTGCTGCTCGTGAAGGACCGCTATCAGCACCCGAACGGCCAGCTGCCCGCCTACGAATGGGCGTTCGGCGACGCGAATCCGCCCGTGCACGCGTGGGCGGCATGGCGCGTGTACG
>Ga0131853_10023231_pt1 | contig 11200 bp, 8 predicted proteins | sample TergutLab28metaG_FD_92764 | JGI IMG/M metagenome (GOLD analysis project Ga0131853, IMG submission 92764) | Labiotermes labralis P1 segment gut microbial communities from Petit-Saut dam, French Guiana - Lab288 P1 (version 2) (version 2) | ecosystem: Host-associated > Arthropoda: Insects >...
AAAGAGACCACTGGGGAGACCTAGGCATAGATGGGTGGATAATATTAGGATGGATCTCCAGGAGGTGGGATGTGGGTATTTGGACTGGATTGGGTTGGCCCAGGATAGGAACAGGTGGCGGACACTTGTGAGTGCCGTAATGAACATGTTGAGCAATATATAATAAAGCAAGTGTCATCTAGTTGGTCAACCTTTATTCAAATATCAAGATGATGCACGGTCCAATACGCATAAGATTCATTCATTTATTTGATCTTCCATAGTATCAGTACAGATGTAGAAGCAGTCATAGAGTACTAAAATAAATCAAATTGTAATTAGATTCCTGCATTGCATTCGTTAAAAAATATACATATATTAACAATACACAGCTGTGAATAACAGATTAGTCTAGATAAAATAACTAAGACCAATTAGCATTGTTAAAATAGTGATAGTAATAATATTCAGACTCCTGTATTACATTAAGTCCCGAAAATACACATATACCAACAGTTAACAGCAGTGAATAATAGGTTAATCCAGATATACAAGGTATAACCAATTCACGACGCTGTTAAGTGATAATATTCATCCATACTATATAAACAGTGTTCTATAAGATAATTCTTAAGTATTTTTTTGAAGTGTCTAGTATTTTTAAAATGAGTTTTAATATAGACAGGCAAACTGTTGAACATTTTACATCCTGAGTGTAGTACACCTTTTTGGACAACTGATAAGTTAGTAGATTACAAGGGAAGGTCAAAGCTACTTCTGGTATTAATGCTATGTATTTCTCTATTAAATGTAAATAAATTCATGTTCCTAGTCATAAATACAAGAACCGAAACTACATACTGGGAAAATAGAGTTAATATTTTGAGTTGTTTAAATACAGGTCTACTGGATTCACATCTACATTTATTAGTGATAATTCTAATTACTCTCTTCTGTACTTTAAAAATATCCCCACTGATCGCAAAACCACCCCAAAACATCACACCATACACCAAAACAGAATGAAAATAAGAATAGTATATAGAAATGAGTACTTTTTGTGATACCCGTGGCTTGATTGCTCTAATGGCGTAGCAGGCTTTATTCAATTTCAGCTTAAGTATCAAAAGCCATCATCAGTCACAATTACAGCATCAATTAAAAGTTATAATGCACTTTAAAACCATTTTTTAATGTTTATATATTTAAATATAATTGAGATCCCTTTACTTTGTGTATCTTCACCCCAACAGGATGTGTCCCTTAAAGTTATTACAATAACTTCATACTCCAAAGAGTCTGAATGCAAAAGTGGAACAGTGAGGGAGTCAAAATATACTTCCATGTGCTACACTATTTGCAATTAAATTTTCACAACAAAATGATCACTCCTCATAGTTAAACAGTACAAAATGAAAGAAATGTTTACACAATGATAGGTTTCATCTCAGGGAATACTATATGACATAGGCAATGAAATGTGCAAACCACTGGTGTTACTCCCCACTGGAAAAAACGTGAATCGAACCCAAAACCCATCAATGACCATGATGCAATTATTAAATGTAAATTTAAGAATAACCAAAAATTTCCGAACCTTTTCTGGTTCTGCCTGGTCCTGCAATTTGTTCAGCCATTCCTTGAGTGTTGCCTGGGAAGAATCGCATACCTGCTTGAACATGTGCCATGTATTCACTTGCGACAAACAATTCTGACATATCAGTTTTGGCAGTACATCACTCACCGACACCTAACAAACAAACAAACCATATTCAATTATTTTCTTCGTTTGGCTTCTATTCATGTCTCAGTAACACTTTGAAGGCTGAAAATGGCAAATGCAATGCAAAATAACAATTACTACAGCACTACTGTCAGCTTCAAAACGTAAAAAATATTATACTAGCCTCAATTGAAACACAAGCCAATATTCTAAATGAAAGGGGAACACTTTGATTTCCATTTTCTTCTTCGCCAAATATTGGCAAAATGCCTCCGTCCTTTGATAAGCACAAACGACATATTTCACTCATCTTACAATGCACATCATTATCTACATCTTTCACATTCAACATTTTGGGGGTTGAATCAAATTTCACGAACACTAGTGGCTACATTTCTACTGTTTACTAGGCATCAAATCAACTGATGCTTGTTCCTCGTTCACGGTACATGAAGCTGGCTGTCGTATCATGAAGCCATCCCTGAAAGATTACTTCGGCGGGAAGATTCTATGAAATTATGGGCCTGTTACTTATTCTTTTATCTTCAGTCCACGTCTGCGTACACACGATTAAGACAACGGTACGCCCTGCATATTACGAACATTATACAACAGGATGTCCGATAACAAGTCAATACGTCTTCAATACTTTTCCAAACACACCACGATCAAATCCAAAGAAAAAATCAACCATGACCGTCCCGTAAGACAGGCGAGAGAGCAGAGCGTCTTCGTGATCCATGGTATTGATGGTATTCTGTGGCCGGTATTGGACAATGTGTACGTAATCCGTGGTCATGGCGTGTTCACCATAAAATTGATCCGGAATCGTTCAAATGACTGTACTTAGTGTAGGTTAATGTACGTGTATTGCTGCGTAGTTTTCGAAGCCTGTTAATAATTGGTCATCACATAATCCCAATCCCGTAATATAAGTTAATTTCACTATCTAGATCTGTGGTATTTAAATGCATGCAACTGTACTAGTAACGACGTCAAGGTCACAAGCACGGGAAAGCGTACGGAGTGGTCAGTATGGGGATTGATAATACACTAGTTAACAAGTCTTAATGGTTTGTTAGGAAGCTGATGGAGGTACAGAAAAGAGAATAGACATGATTTACATTCCATTGGTTCTTCAGAGTACCAGCCAATGACGTGCATATTCAAAAGGCACACGTATTTGAAGTACACTCCAGAACATGTTCATTTTGGTTCCAACTCATCGACGAAAGCGGATGGTAGTAGATCCTGTTAATCAATACCAGAAGCTGTATTTACAGTTTACGAGCTCCTGATGGTGGATGTCTACACCCGAAACATGTAAAGCTGCCTACAGTAATGTAATAAACTGAATAAGTCGCATCTAGTTGGAAATTGTTAAATTCGACAATTGTAACATTTGTAATGTCATAAACTGCGCAATACTTTTCACGCATGTCCACTTGAGTATTAAATTTTATACTTTTCGTGCCTAAAAATGGCCAAAGGCTGAAATGTGGCAATCACTGTTGAATATAATAAATTTGTTGTTTTGATGATAATAAGTAAAATTACTTCTATTACATATTTGCTGGCAAGTGGGGAGACTTATCCCAGCAATAAATAAGATTACTTTTTAGTGCCTGCCATTCCGATTTTGTTTTGGTTATAAATACAGCTATCCACAAAATTATTCTACTTGACAGGATGGAAGGAAATAGGCAAATTAAAATATTTAGGTTTTATATTTTCATCAGTGTTTGGTGTGATTTCCACTTGAAGTTAATGTCTACTTGTGAGTCAAGAAATTCAGTTGTTAATGCAACTTCAAGTCTTCTGTGCTCACGCCTTGTATTTAGATAAAGAGAGGTTGTTTGTTAGTAAAAACTTCCATCAAATTTTTGTCAGAACTGAAAGCAAGTTTATTGGCTTTAAACCATTTGTTCAAGGTTGTAAAGGCATCATTCAGGCAGTTCTGGAAGTGGCCAGACATAGATATTTAATAATACTATAGTAAGTTTGAATTTGGAGTAAATGATAGACAGCAGACCATGTTTTATATATAATTTTAAAAAAATCAAAGGGTCAAGCACTGGACCTTGAGGAAGTCCTTATGTTACAATGACTGAAGCTAAGCAGGGTGTGCAGCTGAATGTGGAACCTGTTATACCTGTTCCGCTACACAGGAACTGATGACACCATTGCATTGATCAGACATCACTTGTTCCTGCAGAGTGACTAATGATGGCCCATCCTGTAGTACCGAGTTATACGTTAAAAACACTCTGTAGAATTTTAATGTGATGATTTTATTTCTATTCTTGCTTTGTATCATGAAAGTATGGTTTCTGCTATTGTTCATGTGTATGTCCAGTTCTATTACTGTTGTATTAAAGTGTTCAATACATGACACCTACTAATGCACATTGGATATATAACAATACAATCATACGTAACTCCTACATGTTTCTGCATCAATTTTGCCATACTCAGGGATCTGTACACCAAGATTCAAAACTTTAAACTATAATAGATTACAAAAGTCACACTTTACATGGAACTCACTACACATCAAAGAGGGACACGATCCATAAGAGATTAAAGATAACTCAGATGTTTGTATACAAAGAAAAATGACAACATAGTAACATACAAATTTTTTAAAATATTTAATGAAAATGCTGTAATAAATATCACTATTTTATTGTTCTAATATATTATACTTTAACAAATGCTATTTTAATCACAGTTTGTGACATCCCAGTGGTTTAAAGTTTAGGGGACTGCAGTGTGGCTTATACACATCAAAAAAAATTTTATACTGTGAACCATCTTTTTTAAAAAATAATATTGTTTTTATTTTCATGCAGTTTTACACCATATTTTAATGTGTTTCATGGCATATTTGTAATGGAAAATAAATCTTTTTATATATATATATATATATATATATATATATAAAGCAGTCCCATTACAGGCCTGGACAGGCCCAGAGGGTTCCAGGAAGTTAAGGCTCCCAGATTTTGTGACAACAGCACAGGATGGTGGTAAGGTTCTCAGCGTTACGGACCGGCCACTTTTACCCCCAGGAAATACTCCTGGTACTCATTTCTGTTAGAGGCTGAGTTGACCCCAGGGCCATGGTGTGATCGGAAGGATTTTATGTCAATGAAAAATCCACTGACACCAGCTGGGATCGAGCCAGCGACCTTCTGATTTGTAGCACAGCACCTTAACCACTGTGCTACCACAGTCCCCCAAATCTTTATATATATACATATTTGACATTATATAGGTCTGATGATGGGATGGCTATAATCAGCCAAAATTAGTAACCTCAACGACGTGTAATTGTGTTGTGCAAGACTGTGTATTAAATAAATAATGAAATAAATAAATAATGTTTTTACAAGAGCACAAGATATTGCTCCACTTGAATGTAGCATTAACACCAAACAGTGAACATGGGTACATAAATGGCCATATTAACTGTTTGGCGCCGGAATTATTTTTTTAATTTTAGCACACCCTGTATATAAAATGTAAATAATACAGCAACCAAATACATTAGAATTATGAAACAAACTGCATTTTGAAGAGAAAAAAACGGAGAGTATACACCATGTTTAAAATATTCAGTACCTATATTGTTGAATAAATATATAAAATGCAACTTTAGAGGTTAGCAGTGTGGTACGACCACTATAGTTGACATTAGGCATCAAAAGGTTAATGTACCATATCTAAGGAGTACAGTATCTGTACAATATATGTAATGCCCAGGGCAAGTCTCATGCATGTGACAGGTACGTGGTGAAATTCCCCAACTAATCGCTATACCAGTATGCCATTAGGCGTAAGTGATTAAGGGTTGTTCTGTAGTTACATGATAGGCAGCAACAGTGCAAATTTCAAAGATGGCAGCAATAAAGACAAAATTTAAAACAGTCACAAAATGAGCATATGAAGTGAACTCGGTAATAACTTGGCAGAAGCAACTTTTAGGCATCCACTGCACTGTACACATGAAGCAATATCAATGCTGAATCCAGAAATATCACCTCACCTCACTGTTCCTAGTCCAGTTAACTATTCCCAATTCTGCAGTACTTCAAACCTCCTTATAATATTAACATTGGCAACTCAGATACCTAGAAACAATTTGAGGAATTTAAAAATGTTGAAGATAATGGACTCAAATTTTTATGATGGTTAAATAAAAGGGTATACAAAAACACACTTATGGACAATGTAGTAAGAAGGAAAGAAAAATTAATAATACAGTTACATGAAAAATAAATGAGTGTAACTTATAAAATTTGGTAGGAAGACTTAACATTTAATAACAGCATACATAAAAATATTTAAACATGAAATTTTATCCTTCGTCTTCCATTGAAACTAAAACAGTGCACACATACACACATACACACTTCAGTACAATGAAACATTAAAACACTAAAATTTCTAATGAGTACTAAGGCAAACAGAATAGACATACAAATCACTAAACAAGATCACTCTTATTAAGAGATTTATTTGAAAAACATATAGCTTCGGAAAACATACTAGAAAACTATAAAAAATAGCATACATATCAGCAATGCATGAAATGGGGGGGGGGGATAAAAAAAGAAAGTACCCTATTACAGGTGTACTTCTGCAACAAGTACATATTTTGTGAAGATAATTTTCTGAAAAGGAATATAAGGAGAAGGAAGCAGAAGAGCAATGAGGATTTTGAACTGGCTGCTCTATGAGTATTCTGCATACATTTGGTAGTATCAAAAAGTTCCCAGAATTCAGGTGTAAAACTTAAGTATTCCAGTCCGATTACCCTTGAAGTACACCTCTTTTATGTGTGTGCATGCATGCACACGCACGCGCATGTTGACACGCACACTAGCTCTAAGTTTTGCCATGCTTGCCAGCACTTGTGAAACACCTCCTTGGAAATGGTGCACAGACTGGCTGTCACACTGAATTTATCGACCGTCACAAAATGTGGACCTCGAAGCCCTATTTTTATTGTAGGAGACAACCGAAAGTCACAGGGTGAGAGATCTGATGAGTACGGTGGCTGTGGCATGAATGTGATTGCTACTGTCATAGCTGTGTGATTTGGTGTATTGTAGCAGTGCAGGATCCATCCATTATGCTATTTTTCTGGTCATTTTCTCCCTAGTTTGACCCATACCCATGACAGCATCTCAACACAGTAAGTAGCATTCACAACTGTCCCTCCAGGCATAAGAGTTAAAGAAATAACTGTCTGAGACATGACACAAGTATCCTTCTGTGATTGTAATTTTACAATTTTGTATTTTCTGTTTGTATTACTGCCCACATTGCATAACAGTTGTTTTTTTTAAGACTTTAATACATTCACAACACAAACAGATGCACTCTTCAGATATGTTTCAATATTATGTTAACAAACAAATACCAAAGCCTTCCATGACACAAACAAATGCTTCCTGAAGATGGCTGAGCAAAGCCACAACATGTAGGAAGGATGGATAATGATGATGATGATGCTGACAGTGCTCATTTGAATTTGAATTTTTATTGACATTCAACAGATCCATACAAAGGTCAAAATAACCCAATAGAAGGTTGAAATTGTCAGTAACATATGTATAACATAAAGGTATAAAAACATGCAAATCAAAATCACCCATAATACATGAATATAAGAGGCAAAACAATTGCACAATATGCAACAACAATACAACAGAATAGCTTGTGGTAACTACTATAATAATATAAACATGGCTGCTAAATGTATACAATATAATAAAACAAGAAAAAACTGAATAAAAATTAGAATTATTAACTGAAGAAAAGTGAAATGAAATTTGAAACTGAATCATGTACCATATATATCATCTGGTAGGAGGTCAGGTGGGACAAAGGGGGCACAGTAAGAGCAGGGGATTATAAATTTTTCTATGGGAAAGGAAATGAAAATCATCAATTGGGAACAGGTTTTTTTGTACACCGTAGAATAGTATCAGCAGTGAAGAGAGAGGAGTTTGTTAGCGATACGTTGTCATATATAGTGCTGAGAGGTCGCTGGCTTAATATCATTGTTGTAAATGTGCATGCACCAAGTCAGGAAAATAGTGATGAGTCAAATGATAGTTTTTATGACGAATTAGAGCAGGTGTTCGATCAATTACCAAAACTCATATGAAAATGTTACTAGGAGACGTATTGATAGAGATGGCATTCGAGTGTACTGGATGTGTGAAGTTTTAGGGGAGCTGATTGTGATACAGATTACTATCTGGTGATTGCAAAGGTTAGGGAAAGGTTAGCAGTGGGTAAACAGGCCGCACAGAGGTTTGATAGGCAAGGATTTAACCTGAGGAAGCCAAATGAACTGGAGGTTGTGGGTATATGGACTGGATTGAGCTGGTCCAGGATAGGGACAGGTGGTGGACGCTTGTGAGTGCGGTAATGAACCCCCGGGTTCCGTGAAATGCGGGGAATTTCTTGACTAGCTGCAAACCAGTTAGCTTCTCAAGGAGGACTCTGCACCATACATGGTCAATCTGATTGTGAGTCTTACCATCAGGGGAGGTCCAGGTGTATTTATGAATGTTCTGGTGAGGGAACATCGTGCTCTTAACAACCAGATTTTTTGATGAGGCAAAGTTAACTAGTCTAACCCAATTATCATTACTATCCTGATGGAGACTCCCCTGTCCAATTGGCTTTAAAATATTCTCTCTCCCCACTTTTGCATTAAAGTCTCCTAGTAACACTTTCAAATGAGTTTCGGGAAGTGATCAAACACCTACTCTAATTCCTCATAAAAAACTACCTTTTGACTCATCACTTTTTTCCTCACTTGGTGCATGCACATTTACAACAATGATATTAAGCCAGTGACCTCTCAGCACTATATATGACAATGTATCGCTAACAAATTCTACTCTCTTCACAGTTGATACTACTCTATGGTGTACAAAAAAACCTGTTCCCAACTGATGATTTTCATTTCCTTTCCCATAGAAAAATTTATAATCCCCTCCTCTTACTGTGCCCCCTTTGTCCCACCTGACCTCCTGCACACTCACTACATCTAATTTATATCTCGCTAATTCCCTCGCTGCTGCCTTAAGGGACCCTGCCCTATAAAGACTCCTAACGTTCCAAGTACCTATTTTCATCTCTCTTTGTATGCTGTGCGATGCTTCCGCTAGACACATTCCCCCTGGAGATCTGAGATGGGGAGTAGTTTACCACTGGATGTTTTGTGTCTAGAGGAATCATCCCACATGTGAGTGTTTCTTAACATGAATGTTTTGAATAGTAAACTCTATTTTTATAAATAGTCAAATTCATCTGAGGTAAATGTAGCTCAATGCTATGCATAGTATGTATACTGTAGTTTTATGAATTTGTAGTAAAGTAGCCTTTGTTATCAGCCACAATTAAAAGTAGAGAAAGCATATACTGACATTTGAGTGCCTTGAATGTTGACAATATTGTGGCCACTGTGAATAATACTTTCAAATATCTAATTATCAAGACCGAGGTCTGTAGGGCCAATTGTGTCTGAAATGCAGAACCTTCAACTGCTTACAACTAGCAACAAGATATTCTCGACTCTGATCTGTGACATTTGGACAATACACCACTTCTAGATATCTCACGTTAATACAATTTGTGGAAATATTAAAAACTGCAATGTCATTCATGCCACGTAAACGAGACAAAATCAGACACTCTAGTTTGGATGCCATGGTACTTAGCAAGAAATTACTTATAGCTTCAGTACTCAGGTTAGTTCCCAGTCTCAGCTTAAATGACTTAAGTGAATTTAATTTTGCGATGCTCCTTAACCCTTTATCTGTCATTAGAAGACATGAAGATAAATGTAGAGTACACAGCATGCTACATTTTTCCATGTAACAATATGTGATATCAGTCAGGCATTCACCATATAATACCAATGACAACAGATTGCTCTTCTTCGATTCTAACAAATATATGACATCGTCATCTGAAAGCCCTCTAACATAATCCAAATTGATGTGCTGAAGAAAACAACATGAGTCAACAATCTCTCTAAGTAATGGGCCATATATGCATCTACTATGTGATACATTTAGTTTCCTCAGGTGTGAAAACTTGCAAATTAAGTTGAAAGAGTTTGGTTCAACAGACCAACATTTCCCCAGACTAAACACTTCAAGGTTTGGAAAATGGTCAGCCAAAAGCCGTATGCAACTTTCCCTCACCTGCCCGCAACACACGAGCTCTAACTGACGAACATCTTTACAGTTACAACAAAGTTGCTGGCATATTAAATGTACGTCGGTTCGCCACTGAAGCTGTAAAGATTTTAAAAGAGGCATTTTCGGTATTATGAATGTAAGATAATCTATACTCATATTCTTGTGACAAACGAAGTTCAAATTCTTCCACAATGTTACATCACGAGTTAAGCAATTCCACCGCTCACAAACATTGGCCACAGCTAAACACACGTCTTTACTGTCGAGATAAGTAAAAATTTTTAACAGGATCTCATTCGGTAAACAATCCACCGTCACTTTCTCGGTTATTTCGGTCGCCATAAATTAAAAACTAGCCTCCCTCAAACTCCTTCGCAGGATATTATAATCTTCTGTATTAATAATGAACTAGTTTGTGGTTATGTTCTATAATGTGTTCCATTGAAACAGATACACTCGAATGCAAGTTGACGTAAGGTACACACATTTTACGTACCGTAATCATAAAATCAATAATGTTACACATTTACTTTGGGGGTTATAGAAACCAAACGCTCTTACAGTTCTACGCCACATTCGTCATAACCACTTTCACATTTATTCCGTGCTTCCTCGCAGCAGGCATGCCACTACACAATCCGAGAAATTCGATTCCTAGACGAATATAACCGTGAATTTGTGAAAGTATGTGAGAAGCATTTGAAGTGGTCAGCGTCTCTTTTCCATAATAAAGAACCGAGAGAGAGAGAGAGAGAGAGAGAGCGAAATATTGATCATATAAGAATATTGATGATTACGAATAGTTTGTTTTAAAAATAATCATTGACCACGCTATTAAAGGTAGTATTGTCAATAGCAGTTTCCTGTCTTGCATGAACCACAATAATAATAAAGTTCCTCTAACCTGGAACGGTATGTATGGAGATTGAAATGACCTATAACTGTACCGACGTAAGCATGCAAACTAACAGACATTCCTCTTAACATGAGATTGTTGAAACCGTTTCTGACCATGAAATACACTGAGAATGATCTATTTCTCCTACTCACACTCTTTTGTGGCAATTCGCACGCACATCACACAAACAGTATTTTCAAAATTCAAAAAAGAATTATAAGAATTATTACGAATTCCAGCAGTCGTGATACATGCCGACAACTATTTAAACACTTACAAATACTTTCACTACCATCACAATACATTTTCTCCCTGCTTGTCTTTGTAATTAAAAATAGAGATTTCTTCCAATCCAACTCTGAAATTCAC
>Ga0131853_10023234_pt1 | contig 11200 bp, 10 predicted proteins | sample TergutLab28metaG_FD_92764 | JGI IMG/M metagenome (GOLD analysis project Ga0131853, IMG submission 92764) | Labiotermes labralis P1 segment gut microbial communities from Petit-Saut dam, French Guiana - Lab288 P1 (version 2) (version 2) | ecosystem: Host-associated > Arthropoda: Insects >...
TGTTGGAAAAATTCCAACACAAAAAAAGACAATGGATTTCAATAGAGGAAAGCATGGTAAAAGTAATTAAAAAAAATCAGGGAAACTTCCTTACCCCCCCCCCCCCCAAATCAAGAAATAATTCTCAGAACTCTGTGGTCAATTTAAATAAATTATAATCACCTCCTAACCCACAGGAAAAAGTAATTTATTTTTGCACAAAAACTACAGTAAAGTGAAACAGTTAAACAACCATTATCTTTCTTGGTAAAACATAAAAGGCAGAGCTCTCCTTGTGCTCATATAACCCATCAGTGAAAGAACATGATCATATGAATGGATGGCATTTAAATATCTTCCTTGATATAGGCAATACTTTACTAAAATTGCTATAAATATGAAAAAATGCAGAATTTATCAGCAAAAACTAAACAGGGTAATCAGCAAAGTACATAGATTTAGATAATTAATATTTCATGTCAATAAATCCAACACTATACTAAAACTTCTGTAAATAAATCAGTGTGGAATAACAGCAGAAACTTAAGAGCATATTCAGCAAAGAGTACAGAATTTGATTATGAATAATGTGTTTTAAGTGCAGAACTAAGGTGCTCACAAATTAGTGCACTAGCAGTCTGTTTTCATAAAGTCAAGTTAGTGTACAAGTAATATGAAGTTCTGCACCAATGCACTCTCATACTTAGGTACAATGTGCTAGCGGCTTGCTCAAATGGAACACATATTAATGTTAAATTCAAACTTCAGGGGACTTCACTCTTATATTTATGCAACACACACTAGCAGCTTAGTAACTTTAACAGTATTATGTTACACAGCTATAAAACGCTTGATGTGTCCAGAGTCCCCAAGTATGGTTGGTGGGATTGAAAATTAATAAATAAATAAAATAAACACTACTGTATGTCAAGTCTTTGTGCCCGTGCACTTTCATATTTATATAGCGTGTACTAGAAGCATATTCACATCACACAAAACTTTCAGAGTTTGCACCACTGTGGCTCTTCCACTTATGCTACTTCAGAAAAAGGATCACAGCTATTTACACAGCCAAGACATTCAGTACTAACAAAAATTAAGCCATAAGGGAGTAAGAAATTAAACCTGTAACTGTATTATAACATTTTTGTCAATTTCAGAAAAAGTCCAACATTGTGCTGTAAGCAGCAAACTCTTGGACATTTCTTTCTTCAGTGTTTTGTGTATACCATGCACTTTCTCTGCAGTATAAGCTTTTTTGCTATCACTGATAGTGAAATTTTTGCCACAGTCATTAGTTAGAAGCACATCTTAATCATTCAGGATGCCCAGAACTGAACTCTCACTGAAAAGTTTGCATGTTGACACCATACACACAAAACAACATTTAAAATCTTTAAATTTTCAGCATGCAAAATCCAGTATACAACATGGAATATGAAGCCACAAATACATATAAGAAATATTTTGATACTGGTGAAAGTAAAAATACCGAAACAACACAAAGTTAAGTTGTATGAAGGGCCTCAAAGTGACACACACACACAGCACATCATTAATGTTTCACTGCAAGCAACAGTTAAACATTCCTTTGGACATAATTCCTCTGGTTACAGCAAAGGACAAAGAACATCTCACATAAAAAACTCTACCCCATGTTTTGTTTACATGCATATTCTGTTCTCTTTCACAAAAAGTTTGTGATATGGAAAGCCTAACAAATGCAGCACAGGTAGGACCAAATAATTTTCTTTGACAATGACCATTTCAATATGTACCTATAAAAGGAACAAATACTACTTGAAATGGACATAATCAAGAGCAATGACAAAGCTGTATCTACTAAGCTATACCACTATTATCTCAAGTATCCATACAGACATGACCATGGACAGAACAGATTAACATATTTCCCACTTCACAAGATGCTGTGAGTGATAAGATGCACCCTAAAATTAGCACAGTATTTTTGTAGATATAATGCAACTTGGGAATGGAAATGAATGTGGAAAAAACAAAAGTAATGAGAATTTAAAGACAACCATTCCCAGTAAAAATTATGATAGACCAAAAACTAGAGAATGTGAAATCTTTTGGTAGAATTTTAACAAATGATGGAAAATGTACTTGTGAAATTAAATCTAGGATTGCAACGGCCAAAGCTGCATGCAACAAGAAGAGGGCTCTTTTTACTAGCACATTGGACTTAAAATTGAGGAAGAAACTAGTAAAATGCTACATTTGGAGCATAGCTCTATATGGTGTTGAAACTTGGATGCTTCGGGCAGTAGATCAGAAACACCTAGAAAGTTTTGAAATGTGGTGCTGGAGAAGCAGAGGAATATCCTACATGAAATAAGTAAACAGAAGGCTAACTAGATTAGTCACATTTTGCGTAGAGACTGCCTTCTACAACAGGTTACTGATGGAAAGATAAAAGGGGGGATAGAAGTGACAGGAAGACGAGGAAGACATCATAGGAAGCTACTGGATGACCTTAAGGAAAGGAGAGGTTACTCTTATTTGAAGGAGGAAGCTCTAGATTGCACTATATGGACAGCTCGCTTTGGAAGAGGCTTTGGACCTGTCATAAGACAGACTACTAATGAATGAACGAATAAAATTTGAGCTTCCAGTGCTAACATGCAGGGTGATGTTTGGGGACTTTTTCAGTGTAAACAAGCCTGTCCCATGACACAGGAAACACAGTATATGCTGGGTGGGTCTGTATGCCGTAATAACTCCGGGGACATACAAATATGAAATAACAATTGTCAAAATGATATTAAATCCTTAAAAATTAATAACACTACAACAAATAATCCAAAGGAAATTGCCAACCCTTTTAATGATTATTTTTTAACTGTCACTGACACTGTTAATGGAAACATAAAAAAAATACAACAATGATCCTAGGGATAACTTGAATTCTTGCAATTACTTGATTAACAACTTTAACAGCACATTCCTAAGAATTAATTCGAACTATGCCACAGCTTATGAAATTGATAAGATTATCAAATCCCTAAAGGCTAAAAACTCAAATGAATATGATAAAATCCACATAAAAATTCTAAAATTAAGCATCCCTTTTATCATTTCCTCCTGAAGCTATATTTGTAACAAAACCCTTTCCTCAGGTGTACTCCCTGAAAAACTAAAATATGCTATAATCAAACCTGTCTATAAGAAAGGAGACAACTTCTCACCACTAATTATAGGCCAATCCCTCTTTTAACACCCTTTTCTTAGATTTTAAAAAACTAATATATTCAAGATTATATAAACATATATACACTAATAACATACTAATCAAGGAGCAACATGGATTCTGAATTAATAGTTCCACCTAGGCTGCATCTTATAATGTAATTAATGAAATATTAAAAGCTATGAATAATAGACTTTTAGACTTTCTGTAGGAGGAATATTCTGTGACCTCGGGAAGGCCTTTGATTGTGTTAACCATGGAATTCTAAGAGATAAAATAGAGTTTTATGGAATTAGTGGAAAATTTCTAATTTTGATACAACCTTATCTCACAGAAATACACAAAAAGAACTCACTGATAACATTAACGCATATGGTAGTGTTGCTTCTGGATGGAAAGTTACAAACGGGATTCCTTAGGGTTCGATCTTGGGCCTGTTACTTTTTCTCATTTATATTAATGATCTGTCCAAAATAACAGATTGTAACACTAAAGTTCTGCTCTTTGCAGATGATACTAGTATTATAGCAACTAACTCTAATCAAAGGGGACCTATGATATGATACGATACTTATTTAATGCAAATAGGTTTCCACCCAGTTGCAGTGGTCTGTAAACTTGTACAAAAATAGGAAAGAGACAGGTAAATAACAAAAAGTAGAAACAATACACAAAACAATACAAAAACCCAGAATATATAAAATAGAAGAAAAACATACAAAACAAGAAAAGAAACATAAAAAGAATAAAAAACATTGTTGAGTAATTAAAAAATAACAAATAGAAGCAAATAATAAAGAGACAACATACTGCACAGAACCTACATACAGCTACACAAATATAAATGTTATGCAATAAGAGCTGTGAAAGCAATGTCATCAACGAAAACTTTAAGAATGCTAAATTTTTCTTATGCACATTCTATCATATCCTACAGCATATTTTGGGGGGTAACACCCCTAATAGTATTAAAATATTCAGAATGCAAAAAAAAATTTTAAGAATTATAACTGATTTGAAGAAAACTGATTCATGCAGAGAACTGTTTAAAACAATGGATATTTTACCAATCTATTCTCAACATCAATTTTCACTTTTATTGTATGTAGTGAACAACAAACATGTATTAACAAAGAACTTAGAAGCCCACAACCATGACACTAGATTTGTTGATACTTTTCATCTACCCATTACTAATTTAACAAAATACCAAAAAGGAGCAAATTAAACAGAAATTAAAATTTTTAACCATCTTCCTACTCACATAAAGTGTGTAGTTAAAGAAATTCAAGTGTTTGAATCAGCCTTAAAGAGGGTTCTTGTTTCTAACTCATTTTATTCTACTGAGGAATATTTTAATTCTAATAAATAATATATATTCCAGATTGTTATTTTTAAACGTTATAATCAATAATTTACTATTTAATCATTATATTATAATTGCATTCTGTAATTTGACAGCTATAATTTAACAGATACATGGTGTCACCATATTATGACTATTTCCACATCTTTCAATTGCAGTGTGAAATGGATAAATGGAAAATAAATTAATGGAAATGGAAATACAATGGATGGCAGTCAGTATAGCATGTTGAGGTTAGCGTCAAAGGGTTAAGCACTCAAAAATATTCACAGTCTACAAAACTACAACACGTGAGTTAGGACCAAGTGCAATAATTGCTATGTCTATGATTATTAACAAACCACTGGGAACAAATGCAATAAGGGCTGTGTCTAGAATTATTAATAACCCACTAGGACCAAATACAACAATGGTTGTGCCCACAATTATCAGTAGACTGCTGGAACCAAATGCAATAATGGCTCTGTCTACAATTAGTAATAAACCACTGAGACCAAGTGCTATAATGATAGGGACCATAAATGTTAATAAACTACAGTGGAAGCTAAAAACTACTTACTTGTTGAAGGCTATCACAAGTTCTCTGAGCCTTGTCAGACATTCAAATGACTGAGGTAAGTCTACCAGTAAATTCTTCTGCAAGTCGAGGTACTGCAAGTTCTGACACAGACCCAGTTCAAGAGGAAGTTGAGATAATGTATTACAGCTAAGGTTCAGTTCAGTGATGTGACGTGTGAGATGCTTCAAACTGTAATACAGTATAAAGCAACATAAAATTTCAATTTCTACCTTCTGTGGAGTGTTGAATAATCTGGTGAAAACAAAGTGATATATTACTATTATTACTACATGCTCTGTCTTAATTTTACACTGGCTTCTCTTATATACATATTCAAAATTTCATAAGAAAACAGTAACATTATTATTTAATTTACTGTAATAAAAAACATATTAGGGTAATACTGCATGTATACAGCAGAATCAATTTGTGTGACAGGAAGCTTTCAATATTCGTAATACAAGTTTCCTTTCTTCCACGCCCCCTCCTTCTCGACCTGGCATCACACAAAACCTTAGTACTGTACATTACATAACATCATTCTGAACTCACAAGTTTCCACAGTCATCACATGCTACTATTGGTAGAACAGTATTAATATGTACATAGGTAAGATGGCATGACAATCATATCAAGTTTCATGAAAATCTGGAAATTGGTTGAAAATTCCTTAGAAGGGGATAGCCAAAGTAAAATAATACCATATGCTTTCCTTATCTTTCAAAATATAGAGGTAAAAATTATCATTTAAATATTACTGGCGAGGACATTGATGATGATGAAGTTGTTTATGGTGATGGTGATGATTACAATAACAATGCAGTATGGAGGATAAGCTTACCTGCTTGTTCCTAACTCTCATGTAGTTACATCTCTCCAGCCCTTCTATAGGTTTTCCAGATATTCTACCCCAAGGGCTTGTATTACAATTGCTTCAATTCTAAATACATCAGTTTCAGTGACACTTTAAACACAGGGAGTAAAGACTTACAAAAAGTGTCATGAATAGCAGAAAGGGCCAGATATTTTTCAGCAGTACTCTGTGTGAGGTAAATCTGTAATGCTGACTTACCATGAGTCACTGCATAATGATTTACTGTTTATTGTAAATGTTTGCTAATGATTAGTACCCACTGGCAAAATCAGGTAAGGGGATGAAGCTCCATTGTCTGCAGTCAACTTTAACCTATGATCTTGTGAATAAAAATATGACATAGTATGTAAAACAATGCCCATTTAACAATGTCATATTGTGGGGCCTCAACAGCAGCAAAGAAGGCACAGGATATAATATTATCATTCAAACCTTGAACGTATAAAAAGAAAGTATAGGTGTTGCATGTCACAAACATGAATCCTTCAATAAAAACAGGCATAATGGGATAAAAAACCCACTTACCCACTTGGTACTTCTTTTAATTTGTTCTTGGAGAGGTCAACTGTGGTGACCTCAGCTTCCAGAGCTTCTTGGAAAACATGGTCTGAAATCTCTGCAAGATCCTGCATAGCTAGACTTAGAGATCGACCAGCCCTCATTGTATACCTGCACTCGAAAGATAATGTACAAAAATTACACACTGACCTTCCTACTTCAAAAATACAAGCAACCAGCTGCTCAGTCCACCAACCTGCAACCTGAACTTATTTTGTAATTTCAACCTTGCCCAAAATATAAATTTAAAGCACATTAGTGTCATTTCATGTGCCCAACACATTGGCTTACTTACAGCAAAAAATGCCCACTCCACCAACCTACTTTGAGAGATCACACTTCACCAATCCATCCTACTGTACTGACCATGGAAGTGACTATACACAGGAAGAAAACTTATGTCATGCTTTACAGTTATAAATCTGTCAGTCTATGTTATTCTCCTGGCATATAGTTACATACGATTCTGTTATTTACCCACAGATTAGTCATCAAAATAGCTGGTCCCAAAAAAAAAACTCCTCCAACCTGGAAGTCTGCCATACTAGAGAAAATATGATTTCTAACAGCCCAAATTCAAGTGATACTGTCCTCAGGTCACTCATGAAATGCAAGTTTATCATCTGATGCTTCATTCTACAGTACCTGTCAGGAAATTTCACTTCTTTCACTGCAGTTACATTGTCAGATCCAGTATTAATGTTTCCTTCATCCTTGAAGTTCCCACGTAGAAATTTCAGAAGTCGAGCGGTTCCACACTGAATAATATCTCTACGAACTGAACGAAGAGGATTCCCTTCCAACTGCAGAATCTGCAAATGTGGCAAAAAGCCCAAAGTATCGGGTAATCTGGACAAAGAAGAACAAAATTATAGTTAGAAAAACCATAGCCCACTTTAGCCCTCTAGACACAAAAAACATTTACAGTCCTAATTTATATTAATGGGTGAAGAAATACTGATATGAATCGTTCCTATACATTCAAACATATTTTGACAGTATTCAAAGAATTGTTTAGCTGCAACATCTCCTGTTCTGTGAACTGAGGGAATCCCCTTACGTAACACAATGATAAAAAACTAATGTCATTGCATAAGAAACATAATTATCATCCATTTTACATAATACCAACTTACTTGGTAAGACAGTTGTTGGTAAGATCCAATCGTACCAGCAGTTGGAGTACAGAAATTTCATTCGGCAGAGATGCAAGTTTGTTATCTCGCAAGTTTAGAACTCGCACGCGTGACAAACCTTCCAACAACTCAACATCAATCTCCTGCCAAGTAGTAATTAATCATGTTACATTTTAAGCCTCTAAAAAAATGCAATATGCATATAACAGACTGGTCTAATATGACAGCATTATAATCAGAAAAGAGATGAATGGTGAAACAGAATTTTTTCTCCTGATACAGCATAATCTGGCATAGAAGTAAATATTCTGCAGACAGACCAAGTTCCAAAAATGCTGTCTTTAATACCAGTCAGAAAGGCAGCTTACCTATTGCAAAAAATCACAGTGTTTGCTACAAGAATGGCAAGCAGTATAAGAATGTTCCAGTGCCACACAATATTGCACTAGCACTTATTCTGATGAAAGAGTTAAATTACCACATGCAGTAAAACACACCATACATACATTAAAAAATAACATGAAATGAAAAGAGTTATACACATACATCAGGTAAAAAAATAACAATACATCTGCATGCTCCATATTACTAGATGTTCAAAGGAGAATGTGTGTGTGCATGCACACATATATGTGGGACTGGCTTTCCACACTCATTTAGCATTGTGTGTGCACTTCTTCAGGCCAAGACCAATGCAGAGTGGTGTGAAAGACAACCTGATGTAACAAATGCAGTTCTCTTACACAAGCATTATTCCCCTCTGTTGGAAGGACCCAGTGCACACACCTCAAATGAAATACACCTTTTTGGCGATATGGTGCCACGACCTCATCCTTCCTGTTGGTTTAACATAACTTCAGTCACTCCACAATATGAGGGCAGCAATTCTCTGCCCCTCACTAGCACAGGCTTAAGTTTATGTGCTGACTTTCACGCTTAATTCCTGCTGTTGAAATCTCAGTACTACAAAGGTCGCAAAAAGACTGATGCACAGAGGAGAAAGTGACAGTGATTTCTGTGGTATGTTGGGTAAATACAAACTCCAAGATATCACCCTCCAGCTACCCTGTAGCAGGAACATAAATACAAATTTCATGATCTGGTACTCCAACTATCCAGGACCATGGACATAAATACAAACTCCAGGAACCATCCCTATGGGCATTCCAAATCAGGGAGATAAATACCAATTCCAGGATCCAGTCCTCCGGCTATCCTGGCCAGAACATATATACAAACTCCAGCATCCAGTCCTCCAGTTATACTGAACCAGGACTACATAAATTACAGGATCTGGTCCTCTAGCTATCAAGAACACTAACTCCAGTTTCCATCCCTCCAGGTATTCTGGACCAGAAAGATAAATACAAATTCCAGGATCCAGTCCTACTCCAGTTATGGCCAGGAACATAAATACAAATTCCGGGATCCAGCCCTTCAGCTAGTGTCCAGGACACAACACTGACCACCCACCCACTTGTCCTTTGTCTGCCGTCCCCTCTCTGTAGTCAGTAAAACAACTTTACTACAAGCTTTACAAGCTGAGCAACCAGGAAATTTAAGTCTGACTCCCATCAGGGGCATATATTAATCTCTCCTCCATAGCATCCACCACCTGCCAACCTACCCTCCTATCCAGTGGGTACCAGGAACTTTTTTTTTGGGTCACATAGCTGACCACACACCCCACCTAGAAACACACACACGCGCGCGTGAATGTGTGTGTGTATGTACGTAGCCATAAAACTCTACATTCTACAAGAGCACACATATTCCTTTTTTGTCAGAATAATTTAACAGCTGCTAAAGATAATCCTGTAGACTGTGTTTGAAATGTGATGGCACATGTGCAGAAACCAGATTTCGTCTTTCGGTGAAACAGACGAGTCAGTTTAAATCAGCGGGGGTGTCAGTTCAGTTGACTACTGGCAGCCGAGGTGTGCACATCATTATTGTTGGTAGTAATGCTGGATAAACCATGGTCCTACATAGCATGAAGAGTACTGGCTACCCATTCCATTTGCCAGTTTCCCCTTCACTTCCCCTCCTGTGCATCACTGTGTGCCATCACATTTCAACTGGACTCTACCATGAAGGTCATGTCACCAGTTGCAAGCTATACACTTGGGAAGAACCACTGCATGCTGTTATTAAAAAATTCCAACAGAAGTACAAGAAGGAAGTGGAAAACACACACAGACATAAACACTAGGTTTTATCTACAGGAAGAAAAATGTCTTATGTGTCAAAATAAATCCAGTGTTGCTAGTTTGAAGCCCTGATCCCACGACTTTAATATCGTTTTCACAACAGTAAAATATAGCAAATTCACACACGTACACAAGTGCACACATGCAGAACTTAACCATTAACCCTTTAATGGTGCATGCTATATATATGTAACATGCAGTGTGTTGCTTTAAACACTACATGTTGGCTAGTGCTGCTGGCAAATTATGGCCACTCTTACACAGCCCTTTAAATTCTGGACTGCTGAAGCCTTGTGCACATCACACCAGACATTTAATTCTGGCACCAAAGGATTAAGTAACACACATTTACCTACAGAATGGTGGCACTGTAACAGCAGTCCAGTTACATACACACCTACACAAAATGCACAGCACACACAAAAAAATGTAACAGCACAGAAGCAACCCACACCTTTACAGTGTTGTCAGCTAGGTGCAGTTCCTTGAGTGCCATACACCCTTTCACATCTGGAAGAGCAACTAGCCGGTTGTGCTGAACGAACAACATTTCCAGCTTCCTTAGATCTCCCAATGGGGGTAGGAAGCTTATCTGGTTGTCACTCAAATCCAGCTTATGTAGAACTGGAATATGTTGCATCATACAAAAATTCCATCAGTTTCCACTGCAATGTGTGAAATTCTCCTACTGTCAATTTCCACATTAAATAAGACTAAAACTTTTAAAACACAAAGCAACCAATTTTGCACTTTTCCCAGTATCTGGTATCATATCTCTTATGTTTCATGAAGTTCTGTTTTACTTTTTGTTCTGCTTTACTTTCCATTGCTTTCGTGATATATGTTCTGATCACACAGCAGCAATGGACAACAGCAAAATATCGTACCCCCTACCTTCAGAAGGCATGTGCTAAACTGTGTGTGCCAGAAGGTAACAGCCCAATATTAATGCTCTTCATAACTACAGCTTTTAGTACTAAAAGGTACTGAACAATGAATGGTAATTTTTTTGCTATTATAACTTATATGCCGGTCCCAGTGGCCGTGCGGTCTAAGACGTAGGTCTGCAGCTGCTCGCCTGCTGAGATTGTGGGTTCGAATCCCACCGGGGGCATGGATGTCTGTCTCTTGTGAATGTTGTGTGTTGTCAGGTAGAGGTCTCTGCGACGGGCTGATCACTCGTCCAGAGGAGTAAAGGAGTAATACCGACTGTGGTGCGTCGTTGAGTGTGATCTAGAAACCTCAAGAATGAGGAGGCCCTGGCCCACTGGGGGGCTGTCACACCAAAAGAAGAAGAAGAAGAAGAA
>Ga0131853_10023236_pt1 | contig 11200 bp, 8 predicted proteins | sample TergutLab28metaG_FD_92764 | JGI IMG/M metagenome (GOLD analysis project Ga0131853, IMG submission 92764) | Labiotermes labralis P1 segment gut microbial communities from Petit-Saut dam, French Guiana - Lab288 P1 (version 2) (version 2) | ecosystem: Host-associated > Arthropoda: Insects >...
AGACAAGCGGTCGGCTGGTAACACCAGCTCGCTCTTTTCCCCCCCCCCCCCCCCCCCCCCGTCTGTGATCGAATGGCTAGTTTCATGCAAATATAGTGCCTCACGCTGCATGAAACCAACGGCTTGCGACCCGTTTCATCGGTGTGCGTGCCGTACGAGTGTTCATGGATTTTTAAGTTACTGGTTATTACCATCCAACCGGGCGTCTATTAATATACCGATGCTGGAAATTACACAGTGGAAAAGTGAGTGCACGAAAGCATACAAAAGGGACATTATCCTAAATGGAATTTTACTGACTAAGAGTCTTTAAATTTCGTTCGTTTGTGTATGACTAGCCTAGCTCCATCTTAATGTGGAAGCTAACAGTGTGTTCCGGTCCAAATAACCTATTTCTGAAACCTGAAAACTTTTTGCTACGCTTGGTTGTAAATACACAAGAATGTACAAAACAGTGCCCCTTGGGTGCTGGTAAGTCCTTAGCCCGACCAGGAAGGAAACAAGCTCGGAAGCATGTCAAGGACGCGCGCGATTTCAACAACATCGAGACGCAAGCTGTCATCAAGTTTTTTCCCCCCTGCAAGACAAGGCGCCGAAAGAAATTGACGCCATTCTGACAGAAACATTAGCTTGTTTCCTTCCTGGTCGGGCTAAGGACTTATCAGTAACCCTGTATACAGAGAGACATAGGTTAGTTAGTTTTATCTTTCACAGCGTAACAAGTTCTGCTGTCCTTAGAGAAATACCGGAACTTGTCACCGGCACTCAAAAAATAGTTAGTGTCTCTTGTCGTACTTTATAAATTTCCACCAGAAAAGGTTAAACACTGTCTCTTTGCATACAAAGTAAGCCCTTCAGCGACACAGAATGTATGTTCCGCTCCTGCATTTTATTTCAAAAAATGAAAATGGAAATTGTAAATTCTTCTCTAAACATCCTGCCGAGATAGCGCAGTCGGTATAACGACTCGCTGTGGTCTGGAAGGGCCGGGGATCGAATCCCGGCGGAGGTGAGATTTTCTGCACCCGTCCAGACCGGCACTGGGGCTTACCTAGCCTCATACACAATAGGGTACCTGGATATTTCGGGGGGAGCGGTTGGTAAAGTGGCCGGGGAGTGGCACTGACCACCCACCCTCCTCTAGCGCCGAGGTTAAAGAAAAAGTAGAGCTATACATCTACTCCCCGTCTGGGCCTTCGTGGTGTGTTCTAGAGTGGACTTTATCTTTACTTTACCTGCATTTTCTTATATAATCTCAAAGCAAGACATGATACGCCTTATCAACTGGTAAAGATACAACAACGTCACGAACGAGCAGTCCACTGATCTGACTCTTTCATCGTAAAGATGAAAGCAGTACGACCATCGAAGCGCAAGTTAAGTACGTAACAGTCGACATGACGAAACATCTGAGAAACCTCACTCCAGTAACAGAGCTGTCAGGAATTCAATACTCTCCAACTTTGTACTGAAGCCAAAGCGGGCTTCGGCTTTAGCACAAAGTTGCCAGCAAATTAGGCCATATTGAGAGCCAGTGCAAAGTACCCATGGACAAGACGCACAAGAATCTCCTGGGCTGTAAAATAGCAGCCTTAGAAGAGTGTTAATTAAGCGGTACAACGGAGTAATATTTCGGACTATAAAGCTCAGGAACCCAGCAGCATGGAGGTCAGACCAGCTCTGTTTTTTTTTAATACACACACACACATAAACGTGACGCAGGGAAACGCAAGTCGCAGTTTTTTAATTATAAGGCTCAATGATCTAGTCTATGTCAAGTACCTTCTGCCGATATAGTCAAAACAACTGTTTCATCTAATTCTTGTTTAATTTCCCTTTATTAATAACAGGAATTTCTGAATAATATATATGACGTCTGTCTTCCTAGAAATGCACAATTCTGTGTGATCAAGCTGGTAGGAAATATCAGTTAGTGGAATACTTGTGCATCTCGTTAATTTCTGTGCATAATTTACAATGCTACATTAAATTTGCAGCATACAACATCAAAGTTCCGTAATGTCGCGATGTTTATAATTGTTGTCAGGTAAACAATACTTCGTACACGATTTGTAGTCATTAATATGGTCGCCCTCAAACAGTACTTCACATGCTCAGCTCCAGCGGTTCATTAATTACAGCGCTCAAATCAGAAGCTCGATTCTGATTTCGAGTGTCCGTCATGTTCTTTACGTTGTAGAAAATCTAATCAGAGAACGTTTATTTTCAATTAGGGTAGTTATTACACAGCAAATTCTCAGGACAATAAATTAGCCCATGCAATTTGCTTCTTAGTGTCAGCACATAATGTATTATTATTATTGTTATTATTAGCGTACGTGTATTCAGTTTCATTTAATGACAGCTCTAGACATTGTGTTTAGTGCTAGATAAAACGACATTGCAATCAGCGAGCCACACTGAAGAATCCCTCCCCCTATAAATATAGATATTTGATTACGTTGCCTGCAATAAGTAAACTATTTATAATATTCCACCTCTGCATACATGTTCCGTGACAGATTTAATTATAATATGTATGCTATGTAGTACTTTACAACCGTGTGAATCAGATGCGTGGTGCCAGCATGTACGTCTCAGTTCTCTCCCCGCTTCTTTTATAGCCACTGGGTCTATCATCAAATCTTCCATGAACCCCTTCCTCATACTTTGAGCCCTTTGATTCTTCGGCAAGAATGATAATTACATGGGTACAGTCTAGAATTAAACGTCACATGCGTGTTGATACAATCTTATATATTGTGTGAAGGCATGTAACTATCGATATTTTGAAGAACCATGCACAATGGTTTCCCTCTGTCATAGATACATTCTATCCTTTGTCAAAAAACTAGCTGCGTTTATAGGATTTTGCAAAATACATTGGCACGTGTGGTGTTTCAGATATTCATGTGTACCAGCAAATTTCTTGCACATATAACCCTACACGTCATCAAACCCCGAGGTCATCAAATTGTGCATTATATACAAGACTTCCCTTAACACAAGCAGCGTTATTTCTGACAGTTCCATTGTGATATATTTTGATCTTTCAACTCTTCTATACATTCTCAGGGCACTTTATAAATTTTTCCATATAATCTTTCTACCGGAAGTTCAGAAAACTTTTGTTCTTGCTTCACATCCCTTGTTGCATTTTCAGCAACTTATTTTCTATATTCTTCTTCAAAATGCAATCAAGAGTAGGTAACGTAAGGTTTCACTCAGACAACGTTGCCAGTTTTTTTGTGCAGCTTCACAATCACCTTCCTCTCTTCGGCTATATTAGCTATTTTATTAGACTTTCTCGCAGAACTGCATATGTGGAAGCTGTTGTCTAGCATGGTTTCATGGAAAATCCTTAGCAGAAATGTTGGGTTTCGAATTTACAAACGAAACTAGCTGTATGTTAATTAATAACAAACAAAACACACAGTAACTGCGCCGGAAGGACTGTCAACAACATCACTGCACATGGGTTTAGACACTCCGTTCTCTTATTTCTGTAACTAATGAACACAGACAATTACTCTCGTTTTCGCTGCCTAAACGAAAATACAATTCTTTGCTTTAGCGGTTTAACCATTTTGTGTATTGAAGTTCCTCAAAACTTTTCGGCATACATTGCTCTTTCAATCTTCATGGTGAATGAGGTCGAAGGAGGTTGCTGTCTGACATATTGGTCAGGCAATGGGGCATGGTGGGTTGTGTTATCCAAAGGAGACTGACATTTGCGCGAATCTAAGTTTGCAGTGGCAGTCCAGGTACAGAGCTGCGAAGTATGGTGACATTCAATACAAAGGGATCCCTGAGAAAAGAGGTGCGTGACCAGACTCCACGGACTTTGTTTCAATCATCGCCATGTAGATGAGAAGCCTTTGGCCATACAAAGCGCTACTACGATACTATAACAGTAGACCTACTATCGTAGGTGGGATATCGTACTCAGAAGGGAAATGCGGATATTTGCCAAGGATTCTATTTTTTGCAATTCTATGCCCTGTTTGGTCTCGGTCGATTGATTGGCTACTGCGGATAGACGATTCTGTATCCTTTATCGCTCTACTTCTAAACACGGTGCAGACATAAGGGACTAACAAACATCTATTCAACCCCTGGTTGCACCAGTAAAGACAAATTCACGAGGATGTGGGGCTTTAACTGTCCATCGATCGCATCAAAGCACTAACGGAGAGTTTCGACTCACAGTTCGCTAATGCGGGTAATCCGTTACTTCGCCAACTTGGACAGCACCTGTGTCCACAAGGTGCGCCTGACGTCACACGCCTTCTCAACCGAAGCGGACGTAAGCGGAGCAGGGCAGTCGATGGTGCACAAGTGGCGACAAATTCGACACAACAATTAGTGTCTGAAAACATCTGGCTAACTTTCCTGTGAGTTTCCTTAATTTTCTCTGTTTTACGTCAAATGTCAGAGTGTCGTTACTAAGGACATTGTTCGTCTCCCCTAATTAGTGTGGCCATCAAGTGAAATCCGCCCCAGACACCGATTGCACAGGCCTTCCGCTAATGCGATTCCAAACTTTCCGGGTTCAACCTCAGACATCCATCGTCTCGCAGTTATTCTTCCCAAAGGACTAATTGCCTGATGGGTACCTCATACCAGCCGTAAGAACAACCCTCAAACGAAAACGTCAAGGTCTACAGCAAAGATGACCAAACCTAACACAGTATGCAAATCTCCAGTAATAGTTTATAGGACACTTACACAATTTCAGCTACGAGTGTTTTACAAAAGAAAATTTTATTAAATATGATAAAGTACCTTGAGCTTTTCAATTTCCTTGGTTGGCTCTCGTGCCCGCTAATACTGCGGTTGAAATGTACTGTGCAACGTTCAAAGACACCAAATACTCTCCGCCGTAAAACGCCGGAATTCGAAATCGGAGATACGAAAATGTTTTTCCATCAAACTTTGCAGAACTTGCAGGCCTACAACAGCATGTAGTCCTAACCAGTATTTAAATGAACAGCCAATTTAATCACATCGACGAAGTTGGAGTTTGAGTGCTTGTATAAAGTAAAGCGTGGGTACAAAAATATAAACAGCCAACTAGATGCAACAATAACAAATTTTATTGATAATTACAATCAGCTCAACATGTTTCGGGCGATAATTTCTCCCATCCTCAGGAGCACAAGACTGTGTTTACAGCTTGTGCTATAAAGCACTGGCGATGCTGCCTGCTGGTGTCACTAGCAGGCAGCATCGCCTGTACATCATACCACAAGCTGTAAACACAGTATTGTGCTCCTGAGGATGGGAGAAATTATCGCCCGAAACATGTTGAGCTGATTGTAATTATCAATAAAATTTGTTATTGTTGCATCTAGTTGGCTGTTTATATTATTGTATCAATGATGCATGGTCACACAAATATCAAATTTAAAGCGTGGGTGTTACTGAACAACATGAACCGAAACCTAACAACTTCTGCAACGTTCGATGTAAGCTTCAAGTATAATCTTTCTTATAGTTCTTCCCGCAGTTTCGCAACTAGACAACGGGGACTTATCGATCTCTTGTCATTGTGTTTATTTGACAACATCAAATATATCAGAGCTGTTATACCAGTTCTGAAGTAAACAATATTTTAAAAACGATCGGTATGTTCTCTTTGTCCATTACTAACAAGCGAATATACAGCGTGTGACTGATGTACGAGCAATTAAAACTTCACTGCAGTTGATAATTGTTAGTTGTATAATCCGACATGTTTTAATTGTGAATCATGCAACAGTGACACTGCAGTCCTAGTGGGTCTGCCGGATGGATATATGGGAGGTATTCGAATGATTCTAATATTCACGGTGTGTAGGTGATACTTTCACTGCAGTGAAACCGTCTTTTGCACTGAAAATACCCGAAAGCATTTTTCGATGTTGTACTCGGAAATACGCCAGAAACGTAGAACATTCCGAAATGCAAAGTGGAAGTAAATCAACGAATCCGCAGGATGTATGGTCCAACACTTCGTGAGAAATTCAAAATCGTACAAGCAAACCAACACACCACTCTAACAGGAGGGTAGAACGACAATACAGATGTTGCGTTTAGCCTACAGGTCACAAAACATGTTTGGTAGGTTGACATATGTTATCTTGGAGATGAACTGTGACATGTGTGTTATGAAATGCTACGTATGACTGATTTGTCTCTACTAATTACTTCTGTGAACTAAGGCTAATTTAATCTTAACAGTTTTATCTAACACCACAATAATCCGAAACCTTAAAACATTACTTTCAATTTACCGGCATGAAAATTAATCAAACTTGATGGCGATAAATAACTCCGACACACACACACACACACATATACACACACACACACACACACACATATATATATATATATATATTATATGTGTGCTTATCGTCCAATCATCAGAATTCAAAACACATTCTCGTAAGTTAAATATACAGGTCAGTAAATACAATCAGTGTTCTTGCATAATGATCAATTTTAGTGTTCCGTACAAGTTTAAAGAAAACAAGACAGGCAGTGTAGTGCAATGAAACAATGAGGCAGGTTCGAGCAACCACTGTTGCTGTGAAAAAGCAAAAAGTATTGTACAGACTAAGTGTGTATTGTAGCCGTAGTTATTAGCATGCAATGCGCATGGGCCATATGGTCATCTGTGACTTGTCTGGCTATACCATAATTTTCCACAGTATCTCATGAACAGCGTGATATTCGAAAAAGTTGCTGAAAATAAAATGTGTGATTTGACATCCTCTACAATATTTGTCTCGAATATTTCTCATTCTACGAAGAAATGAGCCAGATATGATCATAAATGTGTATTGGTCTACACGTAAGAACCCGTTATTCATGTCAGATTTTAATGGAACTTTAGTTTTCTCGACAGATTTTCGAAAAGTACTGAAATATAAATTTTCATGAAAATCCGCCTGTTAGGAGCTGAAAAGTTCCATGCGGACCAACGGACAAACGGATGGACGGACAGACATGACGAAGCTAATAGTCGCTTTTCGCAATTTTGCGAAAGCGCCTAAAAATAACACACTATTTATTCTGTTTTCTGCAACTTACACGCAACAAACAACATATCTTATCATCGTGTCTGTTATTTTTCCTGTGGAAAGTGCAACAGCGTATTTCTGAATATATTAAAAGGTAAAGGTAACGGTAACAGTAAAGCAATCCCTAAACAGGCCTGAACAGGTCCTGAAGGTTCCAGCAGGTTAGGGCTCCCAGATTTCAAGACAACCGGCACATAACGGTGGTAAGGTTGTCGGCCCTATGCACCGGCCGCCTTTATCCCCGAGTAAATATTTCTGGTTCTCATTGCTGTTACAGGCTGAGTCGACCCCAGTGTCATAATGACGCCAGAAAGATTACGTCAATGAAAAATTCCAGTTAAACCATAAGGAAAAGAACCCACGACCTTCAGGTTCTTAGCGCAGTGCCTCAACCAACCTCGCCACCCAACCTGAAGACATTATTCATGGCACTATTATTCCATTAACTATATAATTAATTGTTACACGAAGGGAATGGATTACCATAAACATTACAATCATCACGAATCTGTTGTTAAAATGTTTTGAACGGAACCATAAGAGATGTTCAGATCCTCAGATATTTCCCTAATAGTCAATCGCCTGTTTGATCGAATCATTTCGCTTACTCTTTCAACTTTCTCTTGGGTTTTTGATGTTGAAGGACGTCCCGATCTCTCCTCGTCTTCAACCGGTTCACAACCGTCACGAAATCGCTCGAACCGCTTGTAAACCGCCTTCATGGTCACTGCAGCATCACCATAAACTAATTTTAACATTTCTTGTGTTTCTTTAGCACTTTTTTGTAGTTTGAAACAAAATTTCATATCAATGCGTTGTTCGTGTTCCATGATTTAAGGCACACCTTAAAACACACCTTCTCTCAACCGTAGCTCAAAACCGAGTGACTGAACCGAACAAGGTGAAACTTGTCACACACTGTTCCTAAGGTTCGACGCGCCGCTTTCCGTATTGAAGATCCCACCCTTTCTGTTGGATCGCACTCGGCAGCAGCATTCACCGTACTTTTTGATCACAGTGGTACCACATTTCCTTCTCTAAATTTACAAAGATTTAATCAATGCTGGGCGGACAGTTGTTCTTCTAAATTTTACACAAAACTTCAGCTTCTAGCTCACAGAACACACCGCCCGTCACTAAACACACCTAGCTGTCCATGCTCTTTAGGCAGACTGTCGGTTTGTATTGTTAGCGTCATATAAAACAAATCCTACAAATGCACTCTACAGCAAAGCCAAGTTTCTTAATGTTACAACAGGTGGCACACATAACTACCACTGGGCTTGAAACTGTTCTTCATTTGAGAAATTTCATTATTTTCCTTTTTTACAACCCTTATGGAAACACGTAACATGTATCAGAGGACACAGTTCTTACATGTAAGCAGTAAAACGATAACAAAATACCGTGCAATTTAATTTCCCTGTTTACAATTTTCTATGCTTAACGTTACATCAGTACCCAATATACTTCCTGATATTTTGTTCATAGCAGTACCATTCTAGGTGGTATTACGTCCCCCACATTTCAAACCAACACACTGATCCAGTAACAGAAGTTATAAATTTATCGAAGCAAAGCCTATCTGCCTATCCAAATTCCGCTTTAAGACGTTTTGCTTTTAACATCTACACAAACCAAATACGCTTTCTGTTGAATATAATGGACTGAGCCATTCATAAGTCGTAGTGAAGTTATGTGAGAAAATACAATTTGTAACACAAACAATACTGTGCGTTAAGAGTTTCTGTAGGCTGAGAGTCAACTGAGACAAGCAGCTGGGATGGCTTTCTCTTTTCTCTGCCGCGTGACGCAGTTCTACGCAACACTAAGTGTGCCTATCCTCTACGTTCCGGTCAGCATCCCCTAATGTCACTACAGAAAGTAGACAACCACAAATAATGACGCTCCTGTAAATTTTCTGAAGGGGAAAAAATGTTGGGCGCAGCAGGGAGGTGGTAACAAAAGTTACCACTAACATTACCACAATACAGTCTGGGAAAGATAAAACTGACAGCGTGGAACATTCTGTGGAGCTATTAATATGTCAAACATACACGCAAATACATGAGAGCAAACTAGTCAGACAAAACTTTGGTGTAGATGTTCTTGTAGGAAATAATAAGGAAACATTAACACCACCTTCGTTTTTAATAATGAGGGTGTTCAGAAATATATGCAGAAGAATATATCTGGACCTACATACGTTAAAATTACAAAGAACTAGAGAAATTGGAATAGGGTGGGCTCCTTGATTTGTACCCACTCCTAATACAGTCGTAAATAGGACGAAAGACAATGTGGAATACAGGAAAGGCACAATGCGTGAAAAGTCTCGAGCGAAAGAACACTTGGAAGAAACATGTAGAGGTTATAAATAAAATAGACGAAATATACTGAGAATATTGTGCACCAAGTTAGTTTCATTTAAATGATTATATATAGATGCACGGATAACAGAACATACAATTTTCTCTCTAAATAAGACGATAGATGAATGATTTTATCCTAAACCCTCAACGTAAATTTATTTGCTTGTAGCACCCCTCTTCCAAAGAAATGTTGATTAGATTTAAGTTTAAGTGGAGACACATACCTGATGCAGGAAAATAAACTTAACTTTTCCGAATACGATGTGAACAAGGTGGAGCTATAAGAAAGTGGTACTGCACTTCTCATTTTCCTGTGCGTTCTACGTCATTTTATCATACTTTATTCAATCACTCTAACAGGGTCATGTCACGGTTAAACCTTGCGGAGCTCGGTACATGTACCTTACTACACTCTCCTCCTAACTTATTTCATGGCGCATATAACTTTCTCTGCACGTTATATTCAAATAATTCCCTTCTATACCCTTTTCTTAAAATGCAGAACTAAGTTTCACATTCATACAAAAGAACAAGAGGGTAGGTTCTTGTCAATGTTATTACTAATATTATTTAAGTTTTATAAACCTACATACTCGTATTACCTTTTTACTGTCGAAATCAATTTTGTTGTCACCGTCATCCTCACCACAATCACAAACCTTGTTCTCGTTGCTACCGCTCTTTTAAGCGCTTTCGCAAAATTGCAACAAAAAAAAGCATTTTACATTCATTGTTCCGTGCATCATTATAATTGTTTCAAAAAATAACCAACACGATTACACTTGTGGACTATCCTTTATTTTCAGGGGTAGTCGTCATTCATTCTCTACATGTTTCGAGCTTCCGGGAAGCTCATCATCAGGAGATCATTTTTCCTGTACAGTCAGCCTCTGGCATACTGTGTAATCTTTTGCTGTAACCCTCCCGTTCTCCTACGTGTTCTGTTCCCAACAGCAAAAGATTACACAGCATGCCAGAGGCTACCTGTACAGTAAAAATGAACTCCTGATGATGAGCTTCCTGAAGCTCAAAACATGTAGAGAATGAATTACGACTACCCCTGAAATAAAGGATAGTCCATAAGTGTCATCGTGTTGGTAATTATTTTGAAAAAAAAAAAGCGATTATTAGCTTCGTCATGTCTCTCCGTCTGTACGTCCGCATGGAACAACTCGGCTCCCACTAGACGGATTTTCATTAAATTTTAAATTTGATGATTTTTCTATAATCTGTAAAGAAAATTCAAGTTTCATTAAAATCGGACAACTGTAACGGGCACTTTACGTGAAGACTAATATACATTTTTTATCGTATCTTCTTACAATGACAAAAGTTGCACAGAAAATCAAAACACCCATTTTGTGTTCAGAAACTATTTTTCGAAAATCGTACCGTTTATGAGAAAATGTACAAAAGTAGTGCAGAGCGGGGCGGGCCACAGACGACAATATGACGCATACACATTGCATGCTACATACCTAAAGCTACAAATACACTCAGGTTGTGTATTATTCATCGCTTTTCCACTGCAACAATGGTTGCACGAACGCGCGTCAATGTTACGTTATACGTACATCACCTGTCTTGTTGTACTGTCACTGTCATTACTGACAGCTAATAATGAACAAAGGACAAGAGTAATCTTAGTAATTAACCAACTTAATGCACAAAATCTTGCTTTATAATAAGTTTATTATATGCCTCTACATGTTTCGAACACTCTGTGCTCATCATCAGGAGGTAAAAATTTTATTATACAGC
>Ga0131853_10023237_pt1 | contig 11199 bp, 10 predicted proteins | sample TergutLab28metaG_FD_92764 | JGI IMG/M metagenome (GOLD analysis project Ga0131853, IMG submission 92764) | Labiotermes labralis P1 segment gut microbial communities from Petit-Saut dam, French Guiana - Lab288 P1 (version 2) (version 2) | ecosystem: Host-associated > Arthropoda: Insects >...
AAGGGTTTCCTGAATTTGTCCTGATAAAACATAAGCTTCTGGTATTTCAACCATAATTAGCCAACTCCTTTTATTTAAGTAATCAAAGAACTAATTTACAATCTCAAACAGAAATTCACATTGCTTTTCACCGTCCGAGCTAATGGGCGAGGATACGATTTCCTTAAGTCTTAAAGTAACCCCAAGTGCCAGTTGATATGTATGTCTCACATGACCGGCACAGCAACCACAAAAGGTAGGCGTAACATTTATTGGTTGAGTTAGCTTTTTAATCGCGCTGCAAAGGCACTTATAATTCCCACCTTCTTCAAAGCCCCAATATATAGTAAGTGTTCCATCAGCATTCAAGCGGCATGGCACAACGTGAGGAGTGTTTAATTCAGTTAATAGCCGGATTTTCTCATCCAATGATTTATCTGCATATTTTTGTCCAAATGCGATAAAGGGAGATGTAATCCTTTCGGTTTTGCAGCAACCTTGCTCTTCCATAATTGAAAGGCACTGCTCTTTAGTTAGAAACTTGTCCATTTGTTCAATTAGCGTAATTGCATCATTTGGATAGCCTTCTTTCCCTAGTTCTGAGAACGCAAACTGATTCATTGCATCGGCGGGGATTTTCTTTTCACGCATTGTTTTTATAATGCTCTTTACTTTTGGCATACTGATACTCCCTTTTAGCTTAATTGTACTACATGAAATCTATAGTTTAAGAATATCACACAATATATGACAACACTTTACAATATACAATTACCGCAGATTATTAATAGTGAGGAGATAGACTATTTTGTGCTGAAACTAAGTGATAAGGTAATTGGTGATATCTTCATTCGATAAACCCAAATCAATACACCCGCACTTTTCGATACTTTCAGGCAAAATCTTGCGGTTAGACTTGCGTTTAATATGGAGTAAACGGATAATATCTTCAATCAGTGATTCGTCACACACGTCAAGCACAATCCATTTACCGTCGTGATACGTGTGCGTCTCATTGTAGGCTTTGCAGGCTACTCTGCCAAATGCTTCTCGCTGTTCGTCAAATTTTTCTCGATCTTCTTTGCCTAATACAATGCACACTAAAAAATGCCCCTCACGAATACAAAGTGTGGCTAGCGTTTTCCCTCCACGGCGAAAGCGTAAATTATTATAGTGTTGATGAGTTGGATTACCTTCCTCCCACAATTCATCCATGACGTAGTAAAAGCGAATATGTCCAACCAGTTTCTCCCACGCAGAGCTCGCATTTCCGAGCATCATTACAACTTGTTCATAAGGTTTGATTGCTCTGTCCATGTAAGTGTCCTCCAAAATGATTTGAATATATATTATCATAATAAATATGACATCTGCACGTCATATTATAAAAAATATTTTTATTTAATTACTAATTTGGGATAAGGAGGAGGTTTTTCATACTTTATTTATTGCATAGACATAATTAATCTATAAGTTACCCTCTGCATAGCTACCATCATCTGCGAAAGTTATCGTGTAGCGCTTAGTTGTAAAACGTATAATCAATAACGTCGGGTCATCCACTCCACTCCAATGTACGCTATCATTAAAAAACGGAAGCCAATTTTCTTTCTTAGTTTCCATGTCGGTTAATGCCTCGACTGTGCCAACAAGATTTATCGTGTATGCACTGGAATTAATACATACACAGGCTTTATTATTTTTACTTATTCGTTTAGCATATGGTCTGTCAGTAGCTGTATTAAATGTCAACCAATCTATGCCGTTGGCTTTTGTGATGCAAAACGTAGTGGCGGAAGGATACCCGTTATCATCAATAAGTGAAAGTGCGGCGTAGCCTTCCATGCCGCCTAATTTATACTCTGTCATAGAGTTGATAAGTTCTCCTGCTCTTGCAATAATTTCTTGACTCATTTTTCAACAACCTTTCTGTTTTTTTATTTTAGCTAATTAGTTTTTATGACATTTAATTCGCAATTACCGCCAGACAAGCGTTCAGCTCCATCTTTTGTCACCACGAAGTTCTCCTCAACGCAAAAAACTCCGTTATCCATTATCAAGCCAGGTTCGATGTTAATAATCATTCCCTCTTCAAAATGCCCTTCTTCATGGATAGTTATGGAAGGCGGCTCGGTGTTTAATAAACCAATGCCATGCCCCATTCGCCCGCAGTCATAACTTAGATCATATCCTCGCTTTACAAGTGCTTCATTACAGGCGCTTGCTAACTGACTGAAAGGAACTCCCGGACGAATATGCTTGCTTGCTTCCATAGTCGCTTCATGTACATCATGTTGGAGTTTTCTTCGTAAGTCGTCTATGGGGCCGACAATTCCTGCGCGGCAGAAGTCAGACCAATAACCATTATACTCAGCTCCTAAATCAACCCACAATAGGTCTCCTTTTTCTAGTCGTCTATTGGTGCTGATCCCGCTTATGCGCCCATAATTTCCCGGTCCCGAAGTGATTACTACAAATCCGTCGCTATCAGCGCCTCCTTCGAGCATGGCTCTGCGAGCAATAGCTGTAACTTCGTGCTCATTCATTCCTTCCCTAATCTCATCGAATATGCGTTCAAAGGCATAATTTGTGGCCAGGCACGCCCTGCGATGGCATTCAATCTCTGACGGGGACTTTATTATACGCTGCCTCCAAAGCAGCCCGGATGCGTCAACAACCTCTACATCTTTAAGTAAGCGTATCAAAGCTAGAAATGTATCAACCTGGTAATTTATACGCTGCTCAAAGCCAATTTCAAAGCCAACCTTACCTTTATTCATACCAAGTTCCTCAAAGATATCAGCCAAATCATTGGCTGTTGGCCCAAGTAAGCTGTCAAAGCTCTTATGAATAATGTTTGGAGCGCGGAATTGGGCTTCGGGGCTGACAAAGCCTTGAGTATACATCATTGGTGTGCCGCTAGAAGGTATAAACAAAAACATTGGCCGCGTAAAAGTATTCCAAGGGGAGTGCGTACGATAGCCCGTAAAATAATATACATTGCTCTCAGCGCTTAGCAACATACCATTCCAATCGGCTCTAGCCATTTCTCTACGACATTTTTCTACTCGATTTTCAATTTCCTGTGCAGATATTAATACTCGTTCGGATATCATTGGCACAGCTCCTCTCATGTTCCTTATAGGTTTATCTTAACTGCTTATTGATTATAGCACAACTGCCTGACTATAGGCAATGAAATCAATTTTTAAACGTCTTCTCTCTTAAATTATTTTATATTATATAATATGACAATAGTATGTCTTATTTTATAGAAGCATGTTTTATTTTTTAATTTGTAGCGAAGTGGGGTGGTCTATTGAGCAGGAGTGTAATATATAAAAACAAAATACTTGACAGAGTTATTATAGCTAACTTATTCTACACAAAAAAACAATCGCACGAGCATAAAAAATATGCAAAATTACGCTCAAGTATTGTGCTGCAACCGCCAGTTGCGGATGTTCAAAGTTCAGTTGGTAGATTGCAACCGCATTGTGGACGATAATAAATATATAAATCATACGAGGAGGTTTATCTATATATGTTAGGAGAAAAAATCCATCAGTTAAGAAAAGGAAGAGGCTTCTCTCAAGAAGAGCTTGCTTCGCAGCTAACAGTTTCCAGGCAGGCTATATCTAAATGGGAACTTGGCGAATCTGTACCGGATACGGAGAATATCGTTCAGCTAAGTAAAATATTTAATGTTTCAACAGATTATTTGTTGAACGACGAATATGAAAGCGATTTAGATATTCCCGCAGTGAAGGTAAACACAGAGAACTTGAAAACAGAGTATAGGAGTAAAGCTAGAAAAGTATCTTACGGATTCATTTGCGCAGGGTTGATTGGCTTATTTGCATTATGGATTATAAGTGCGGTTGCACTCGTAGAAAGATTTCCTGACGGATATGGATTGCCATATTATGCAGAATCAAATGAGCTTATTAATGAGGCTATGGGTATAAGTACCAATATTTCTATACTCCCTGTATTTTTATTTTTGCTAAGCTGCTTGTCATTAGCAGGAGGATTAATCCTCCTGCTGTACGCATCAGCAAATGAGAGTGCTTTTAGAAGATTTCGAGAAAGCAAAAATGAGAAATAAGCATTATATATGCCATAGCCGCTAAAAATGTAATGTAAAGAGGATACACTTGAGCAAAAAAGTAGCCTAAATCAGGTTGATCGCTTTAGGTTGCTTGGGCTTGCAGTAAGCAGTTTACTTGCATTCCACGTAATCTCACCGCTTTTCATACTTATAAATACTGCTTATAGATTTTTTTTGCCTTACCTCGAATTATTTCTCGAATATGCTCAGGTTCTAGCACTTCGATATATTCCCCAAAAGAAAGTATCATGCTGTAAATCCAATTGTCTTCCGGCCAACAGATCGAAACAATATAGTTGCCGTCCGATGTTTGTTCTTCTACAACGCTTGAAAACTCGTCAAGAACGCGATACGCCATTTCAGACCTAATTAAAAGTCTCAATGTAATATCTCGCCTATTATCAGGAGATGCAGTGCTCTCGGCCGGACGTAAAGAAAGCAAGTCTCGCTCAGTAAAAGTTTCGTCTAAAACAATGAGACTTCTAATTCTTGTTAGCTTGAACAGACGTAAATTTTGCTTATTAAGATCAAAAGCTTTTAAATACCATGACCGAGATTTAAACCATAATTGAATTGGCTCGACACGACGGCTAGTTTTTTCGCTGTAAGTGCTGTAATAATCAAATGTAGCAATTCGCTTTTGCAGTATAGCAGCCTTAAAGATGCCCCAATAGTCCTCTTGTTCAAAGCTCCAATCGGAAAAATCAACCTCTAACCATTTAGCGGCAGTTTTGTTAAAAATGGCAGAAAGCTTTTGAAGCACATGATCAGAGTCGGATGACTGGATTTGGGCCAACCCTTGTAAAGTGGCAAGAATTTCGGTTTGCTCATGCTCGCTAAGAATTGATTTGTTAAGTACAAAATCGGGCAATAGACTAATGCCGCCGCCTTTGCCTTTTTCAGTATAAATCGGTATGCCCGCCAAACTGATGGTGTCAATATCTCGATAAATTGTCCGCGTCGAAACGCCGAAGCGCTCCGCAAGCTCTTTAGCTGTTACTCGCTCCTTGTTCAAAAGTAGATATATAATTTCAAATAGCCGACTTGTTTGCATGTTCTCACCTGTAATTATTATATCATAAAAATAAGACAACGGCATGTCATATTTGAAAACGTAACAAAAAAGTAGAGTCTATTATTCTTCCCTTAATACTATGTAAAGCTCTCGAGCAGACTCGAAAGCTTTACAAGGAGGAAGTCTCTCTTTTATTATAGTCTTCAAAAGCCTTCATTAGCTTATCACTAATTACTTTACTAATCAATAGTACAAATGGCTGGTTTTTCAATTGGAATACTAGCTATTTTTTCGCTTGACAAAAAAACACGCTCCCCGATATGGGGCGCAATGCAGTTGTCCTGTATTGGCCTACGTAGGCCTTCGGACGTGCTTCGCATCTTGCCCGCAGATCAGGCTGATTATCCCATCTGTGGTTGAAGGATTTGTTTTCTTTAGAAAAAAATCCTCTAGTCGACTGCTGTCGATTTTACAAAAAGTTTAAATTATTTTCATATTATCTGTTGACATATTTTTCAATCTATGGTATCTTATTTTTACTAAATGATTTATAAAATAATTTAACAGAAGGTAATATTTTTCATAAAGTTGGAGGGATATAGATGTCGGTTGTCATAAAAGCTTTTAAAACTCCAAAAGGCAAGTATGTTTATGACCGAGAGACGAGTTCAGTCTTGTCTGTTAGCGATACGGAGTTTATAGCTTTAAAACGTGTTGAGAATAATGAAGCTTCTGAAACAGATTGGAAAACCTTACAGCGTTACATAGATCAGGGTTATCTTCCTAAAAACCACATTGAGAGGGTTGCGTTCCCTGATACTTTTAGATATGAATTGAATAGCCGAATCCAACAGCTGACTTTACAAGTCACACAAAACTGCAATTTGCGTTGTTCATATTGTGCTTATAGTGGTGGCTATGAACACCAACGCACACATAGTAATAAAACAATGCCGCTATCTATTATGAAGAAATCTATAGATTTTGCTATGGCCAGATCAAAGGAATCAGGATTTTTATATATAGGATTTTATGGCGGGGAGCCACTGCTAGAAATCAGGCAGATTCAAACTTGTGTAGATTATGTCAAAGAAGTCTACGGCGGCCGCGCTGTGATGTATAACATCACGACTAACGGTACATTATTTAATGACAAAATAATTAAGTTTTTAATGGAAAATAACATTAATGTAACAATAAGTATTGACGGGCCGCGTGAGCTCCACAACGCAAATCGTGTTTACGCTGATGGCAGAGGCTCTTTTGATGATATTATGAAAAACATGGCACACATCAAAGAGTGCTATCCTCAGTTTTTTAGAACAATACAATTTATCACAACAGTTGCTCCGGGTGTTGACCTTTCTTGTATTAATAACTTTTTTGATGCGGAAACTATTTTGGCAGAAAGCAGTATTAGGCAAAACAGGGTAAGTGAATTAAGCTCAAAAGAAGCAATTACCTACGACGATCAATATTACCTTACGGACAACTATCAGCAAGTAAAAACTTTACTTGCTGCATTAGGCTTATATCCAGAAGAAAAAACATCGCGACTATTTATAAGGAACATTTCACATGTAGAACGGCTGCATGAAGGTTTGTCGAAGCAAATACCATCGGGAACCCTTCATCCTGGAGGGCCGTGTATTCCGGGAGCAGCTCGGCTCTTTATAACAGCTGATGGAACTTTTTATCCCTGCGAACGGGTCAACGAAGATTCAGAGATAATGAAAATCGGACATATAGATCATGGTTTTGATTTAGAAAAAATAGAACAATTGCTTAATGTTGGAAAATTGACAGAGGAAGAATGCAAAGCCTGTTGGAACTTTGTAAACTGCACACTATGTTGTGTCGCCGCCGACGGAGGGACAAAGCTCCCCATTGCCGACTGGCAAAAGGAGCAAAAGGAACGTGCCGCCAAACGATACACCTTATGCGATGAATACTACTCGCTCAAAGATGAAATCCCCAACATGGAGGCTATCAGACGGAGTATCGAAGGGCTTATAAGAGATGAGCCGCAGAGGGGGCAGCCAATACGCGGATATGATGCAGAAATATAAAAATTTCACAATGAGGCGAATATGAAATCGCCCCATTGCGGTGTTGTGCGTTTTCCAAGCTGCCTAACGAGTAGCGAAGCAAAAAGTTAGGTTTTAAGCAGTAGTTACAGCTTTATATATTTCAAGTTCTCTGTCTTTCCATTCAACAACATTTTTAATTACAAATTTTTGTTGTATTCGGATAAAGGTAGTCATGTATTCGTAGTCGGGGTTGCCAGTATCATCAGCTGGAAGATATATTTCGGTATTTTTTAGAGCTATTTTAGTTGCCTTATCATTATACGAATATTTTTCCGTAATAATTTTTTTAATAGCCGAAATCAGAAACATTGATGTTTCCCTATTCAAAAATTTTGATTGCAATACGCTCGTTGCGCCATGCCCATCTTTAAGGTAAAATGGCGTTTCCAAATAAACAACATTCTGATTGTTTGAATGAATAAGTATTGTTGGTTTACCAAGTTTATTATTTAATACCTTGTCAGTTAAACTTAAATAGCTGATTATCCCTTTATTGATTGTAGCTTGTCCATAGAATGGAAATTTTTTATCGGTATGTTCAATATATTTTTCAATATCCAGAGGTCTAATTTCACATTGAGGCTTCCATTCAAATATCTCTTCCAACCGAAAGGGCTTATACTTCTTGCCCCCCCCCCCCATAAATTTATGGTAATTAGTGAGGAATTGTTCTTCGTCTGTTGTCAATTTATAGTCTGTTAGTCCTGTAACTTTTAAGTAGACTACGAGCTCGCGGATGCGAGCGAGTTCGAGCTCGCGGATGCGAGCGAGTTCGAGCTCGCGGATGCGGTTTTCCATAAATGGAAAATCGATATCACCGTTTGCGGTGACAGGCAAACGAATTTCAAGCTCCATAGCAATTTTACGATTGAATTTTGTCGCATAATCAAATCTTCCGGCTGTTACCTTGCGAAAATTGACGACAAAATAAAGCAAGGATTCCTTAGACCATTTTTTAGGTTCTTTTGGATAAACGCCTTGAACGTGAGAATAGCCAATAAAATCTCTCGGTTGATAAAATATACTGTCTGCCGTCGTTGTATCGCTAAATGTCACTATTCCACCTTTTTCGGTTGGCTGTAAATCAACCGAGCCGCCAACACCATTGTCACGGCTTGAATTAACAATAACAGGAACTTTACCTTGCGTAGCGAATAACGCATGGTTAGTTAATCCATAATTTTTCGTTGGACGAATATCAAATAAACTCCCTATTTTGAATAACTTATATTCGGTCACTATGCTCACCCCTCAAAATCTGCCCAACTTCCCAAGCCAAATACTCGCTAACGACTTTCATAAAATCGGCTTCTGTTGGTATGGTATCAATCTTTTTGTGCTGGCTAAATGTCCAGTCGTTGCCGTTAAGCGTGATTGCGGCTTCTATATACTCATCTTCAGTAAAATACTTCAGATAAGACTTGCCGTAGTTCACAAGGTCAACCACTTCTTGATAGCGTTCATTTGCATTGTCTGTGTTGCGTAAGTTTACATCAAGCCCGGACTTTTTGCGATTTTGACGAGAATATCCGTCATTACTCATATCTATAAACTTAACCATTTGTTTTACATCATGTGCCTTACCTATTTCAAAGACATATACAGCAGTTTGCACTCCGGCTTTGCCTCTGAAAATATCAGACATATGTATGCTCGCAAGAAGCGTATTGTTCTCAAGCAATTCTTTTGTATACGGTAAGCCATTACCAGACCCTGCATTTTCTTGAATCAAAATAACAGCTCGTCCACTCGTCATTCTTGCAAGTGCCTTTTTTACAAAAATAAAACCTTTGCCTTCCGCTGAGTACGGAGGATTGAGCAGAAAAACATTCGCAGGAAAATCTTTATCTTTTTCGCTCCCTTGTTCATATTTGCCTGAATAATTACGCAAAGAGTCTTTATGCAAAATATTTGTCGAGCCATCGCCCATTAAAATCATATTTAAGACGGCGAGTAGGTAGATGTCAGAACGCTTTTCGATACCAAGCAGCTGTTTCATTTTTATTTCAGCTATCGTCTTTTGTGTTTCTTCAGGGCTTTTTATATTTTGTTCTGCATCCTCAATCATCAGCTTCATTGACGAAATCAGAAATCCAGCCGAGCCTGCGGCATAATCCCAAACAAAACTATTACGGTCAACTTTTGCAAGTTTCGCCATCATCGTAGTAACATATCGTGGTGTTAGTACAACATCATTTTTGTCCGAGTCGGGAATATCGACCCATTCGTTGAGAACATTAAACAACTTGCCCGTGAAGTCCAAATGATGTGCCGAAGTGAATATGGGTAAAATTTCAGTTTTTACCCTTGTGTATACTGCCTTTAATTTGCTTTCCTTGTTGATTGGATTATATAATCCCGAATGTATGAATACACGAGAAAGGTCATTGATTATCATATCTTTTTTCTCGGTGGGCAAGTCCCTTTTCGTCAAAAAATCAGCTATTTTATTTATGATAACTTTGCCGTCATTTGAGTTTTGTCCCGTTTCACCTTTAAGGTCTGAAACTTCAAGTGGAGAAACTTCGTTAGGAACGCCAAGCCCTGCCATTATCATCCCTGTAATAAGTTCAACACGTGAACCTACAGAAATATGCAAATCATCTTGCATGGACTGGTTTAAGCTCTTTAAGCTCGCTTCAATCCTTTCTTCGATTTTGCGGCTTTGAGCTTCAATTTCATCAGATGTGAGCTTTAGCTGCTCTACTTGTTTAATAAAATCGTCAAAATTATCAGGAGCTAAAAAAGACAGGTCTGAATATTCCGCAACTTTTTTTGGAATACAGAAATTGTCGTCCGACACATAATAGACCCCTATTTCTGTTTTCAACTCGCCAGCTTCTTCATAGCCATTCAAGCCTATTGCAATAACTTCTTTATAGCTTTCGGTAAAGTCAATTATGGCTTTGGCGTAATGAACAGCACCATTTACGGCAAAGCCATTTATATTGCTATAATTAGGCTCACCATTTTTTGTCATATTCTCAATTTCACCGCTTGCACTCTGCTTAATCAACTTATCTTTTTTGCCCTTAGCTTCAATCATAATAGGATATGATTTCGTACTTTTGGCAGATAAAAGCAATCGTATATCGGGATAGTTCCCGCCACTTCCACCGCTCTTTGACGGAGCTTGCCTCATCGCATTATCTATTTCAGAATTGATACTTTCGGTTTTTGAAAAGTATTTTAGCTTGTGAGATTTCAACCATTGTTTCCCACAATCCTCAACTCTTTCTTCTACAGACTTAACTGCCACTAAAGTTCCCCTCCTGCTTGTTGTTATTTTCGGTTAAATAACTATCAATATCGGACTTTCTTATTCGCCAAGTATTTCCCACTTTTGAAGCAACAAGCAATTTATTGGATATTAAACGCCGAATTGTTTTATCGGAAATTTTGAGGTACTCCGCCGCTTCATGAATAGTTAATATTTCGTCTGGCACGCCTAAACCTCCCTGCAACAAAGATTTACAAGTATTATATCATAACATGGCGACAACAACAAGCCATTTCGAGGAAATTTATGTACAGAGATGGACTGCGATAGACACATATGCACCTTTCAAGAGATTCAACCAAAATAATTTTCTGAAAACACTTGACAAAGGTTAACTCCAGTTGCATTTATTAACTACCATGCAAAGCGGCTTTTAATGGAGTATCCTAATTATTATGAAAAGTCTTGAGTTTTATATGTATTAACTATTAAAAAGGATGCCCTGTTTTGACAAGGCATCCTTTTTAATATAACAAACATATATTCTTTTATCGCCCAAAACCATATCAGTTAAACCATAAATCAATATCAACTTTTAGGTTGAAAATAAAATGTTCATCCACTATCGTTTGCAGGATATAAAACAGCAAGAGATCAACCTAAAAAAACGAATTTATTTTATCATAATTTGTTGACATATAGTACTTCACATGCTAGTGTTATATTAATTGGAATATTATTCTATATAAAGAATCTATTTACAATTATTCTTTATATTCAGAAG